>OBZC01001530.1_pt1 | contig 13890 bp, 9 predicted proteins | sample 1538231 | NCBI WGS metagenome assembly OBZC01 (sample SAMEA2580225, study PRJEB22360) | human gut metagenome | biome: human gut; feature: human-associated habitat; material: faeces | place: Denmark | collected 2008/2010 | reverse complement strand
CTTGAGTTCGTTTACCAGCTGGGTGCGCAGGCTACCGATGCCCAGGCCCACCGGATCGAGCACCCAAGGCTTGCCGGCGTCGTGTGCCGCCTTGGCCGCGCGGGGAATCGTCTGCTCGTAGATGGGGAAGAGCGTACCCATATTGAGATAGATGGCGCCGCCGCCGGCAACGAGTGCCTCGCCCTCGTCGGGCAGATAGACCATGGCGGCCGATCCGCCCACGGCGAGCTGTGCGTTGGCGACAAAGTCGATCGTCACCGTGTTGGTGATGGAGCCGGCCATCGGATTGGTGGCGCGAATCTCCTCCACGGTCTTGACCATATGCTGCTTAAGCTGTTCCGAATCAATCACTGCACATGCCTCCTTGGCATAGAAAAGGGGCGCTGTGCATAGACAGCGCCCCTGTAAAGGCGGCATGCTCCCTACGCCAGCATTAACTGACAGGTTCAAAGGATTGGGCCCCATGCCCTCTCAGCCTTGTGGTTTGCACCGCCGGCACTCCCGCATCGAATCTGTTGTTCCCTATACTAGCGCACCGTTACAATGGATACGGTGAAAATGACTGGGGGACTCTATGATCAAACTTGTGCTGACCGATATGGACGATACGCTGATTCCGGCTGGACATGACGGTGCCAGCGACTACGCTATCGAGGGCATTCATGCCATGCAGGCGGCGGGTCTGCACTTTGGCCCGGTTTCGGGCCGTCAGCCGTCCGCGATGGGCTGGATGTTCAAAAATTGTTCCGAGTGCTTTTCGACCGGTGCGTTCTGCAATGGCCAGGTCATGTTTGTGGACGGCGAGGCGGTAGCCTCGCATGCGACCGACAACGCTGCTCTTATGCGCTTGGCTGACTACTTGGAGCAAGAGACCGATGATACGTATCTGAAGGTCTACAGCCTGGGTGACGACTTTTGGGATAACGATGCCTACTGCGTGACGAGCGATCCCGAGCGCGTTCGTCGCGCCATGGAGTCGGGCGGTAATGCGTGGCTCAAAGGCGAAGAGGCCCCGTGCCGTCCTGTTGTCGATGATGCCCCGGTATACAAGGCGAATATCTGGAGCGCCCGCTCGCGCGAAGAGCTTGCTGAGCTGCGCGAGCGCATTGCTGCCGAGGTGCCGGAGCTCTCGCTTGTATTTCCTAACAACCGCGTGCGCCTATTTGATATTCTCCCGGCCGGTTGGGATAAGGGCTGCGCTGCGCTGGAGCTGGCGCGCGCTTTGGGCCTGACGCCCGATGAGGTGGCCGTATTTGGCGATTCCGATAACGATCTGCCCATGATCGATGCCGTTCCCAACTCCGTTGCAGTCGCCAATGCCAACGAGGCCGTCACTGCTGCCGCGCGCTGGCATATCGGCGCTGCGGCAGACGATGCGGTTGCCGGGGCTCTGCATCATATTCCCGCCTGCGCCGCGACGGGGGAGATGCCGCCGTTTATGCGTCAGATGGATGCGGTGGGTTCGGGTATCGCGGACGTCTAGGGAGGCCATCATGAAGCTCCAGCAGCTCAGATATGTCGTCAAAGTTGCCGAATGCGGCAGCATCACCGAGGCCTCGCGCCGGCTCTTTGTGTCGCAGCCTTCGATTACCGCATCGATTCGCGATCTCGAAAACGAGATGGGCGTGCGCATCTTTGAGCGCACTAACAAGGGCGTCGTTGTGTCCGAGGAAGGCGAGACCTTCTTGGGCTATGCGCGCCAGGTACTCGACCAGGCCGACCTGCTCGAGGGCAAGTACAAGGGCGCATCCGAGCAGGTGCCGCACTTTAGTGTGAGCTGCCAGCATTATTCCTTTGCCGTTAACGCGTTTGTTGACGTGATTCGCGAGTTCGGTGCCGCGCGTTACGACTTTACCCTGCGCGAGGAGCAAACCCACGAGATTATCGAGGACGTCGCGCACATGAAAAGCGAGCTCGGCATCCTGTATCTGTCGGAGCACAATCGCGAGGTCATCGAGCGCATGCTGGCGGCCAACGAGCTCGTGTTCGAAGGGCTCTTCTGCGCCACGCCGCACGTCTTTGTGTGTGCAGACCATCCGCTGGCGGATCACGCCAGCGTGACGCTCGAAGACCTCGAGGACTACCCGTTTTTGTCCTATGAGCAGGGCAGCTATAACTCGTTCTACTATTCTGAGGAGCTGACCTCGACCTTTGAGCGCCGCAAGAATATCCGCGTGCGTGACCGTGCGACGTTGTTTAACCTGGTCATGGGCCTCAACGGCTACACGGTGTGTTCGGGTGTGATCAGCCATGAACTTAACGGCCCCGGTATTATCTCGATTCCGCTCGATGTAGACGAGTACATGGAGATCGGCATTATCACGCGCAAGAACACGACACTTACGCGCTACGGGCAGGCCTATATCGACGCGATTCGTCAGCACATCTAGACTGCTGCATTCTGCACGGGTCAAATCTCTTTATGGCAGTCCAAACTGATATAGGAAGCATCTATATCAAACTGTTATAATCATATATTTTACGATGACCATATGAGCGCTCATACTCTGTCCCAGTAAAGCAACCAATGCAAAGGGAGATATCTATGAGCACTTCGATTCAACCGAACGCGCCGTTTCGCGCCGATATCGTCGGCAGTTTTCTTCGTCCGCAGGCCGTGAAGGACGCCCGTGCCGCCTACGCCGCGGGTACGCTCGATGACGACGGCCTTAAGGCCGTCGAGGATGAGGCCATTCGCGATTTGGTGGCAAAGCAGAAGGCGGCCGGCCTGCAGGTCATCACCGATGGCGAGTTTCGCCGCAGCTACTGGCACCTCGACTTTATGTGGGGGCTGAACGGCGTCGAGCGTCGCACCTCGCGTACGGGCTATATGTTCCACGACGAGGAGACCACGGCCGATACCGCCGTGGTGACCGGCCCCATCAGCGGCGAGAACCACCCCTTCGTCGAGCACTTTAAGTTTGTCAAGGCGCTTGAGGGCGAGGGCCACGTTGCACGCCAGACCATCCCGGCGCCGATTCAGACGTTCTCCGAAGTCACGCTCGACCGCTGCGATGGCCAGCAGGAGAGCTTGCGTGCTGTCTATAAGACCGACGAAGATCTCGCCGATGCCATCGCCGCAGCATACCGCACCGTGATTGCCGACCTGTATGCCGCAGGCTGCCGCAATATCCAGTTTGATGACTGTACCTGGGGAATCTATTGCGATACCGATTTTGTGGCAAAGACCGGCATGAGCCCGGTTGATCTGCAAAAGGTGAGCGAGCTGGGTGTGGCGCTCAACAATGCCGCCATCGCGGGCAAGCCCGACGATCTGGTCATCAACACGCATGTATGCCGCGGCAACTACCACTCCACCTACGCTTTTGAGGGCGGCTACGACCCCATCGCGCCGTACCTGTTTGCGCATGAGGACGTCGATGCGTTCTATCTGGAGTTCGATACGCCGCGCGCCGGTGGCTTTGAGCCGCTCAAGTACGTTGCCCCCGGCAAGAAGGTCGTGTTGGGCCTGGTGACCACCAAGGCGGCAGAGCTCGAGAACGAGGATGTTATTGTCGAGCGCATCCGCGAGGCGGCAAAGTACGTGCCGCTCGAGAACCTGTATCTGTCTCCGCAGTGTGGCTTTGCCAGCTGCGAGATTGGCAACAAGCTGACCGAGGACGAGCAGTGGGCAAAGATTGCACTGGTCAGGCGTATTGCCGAGCGCGTTTGGAAGTAACGCTACCGCCCGCGGCGCCGGAGCGTGCGAGAAATTACATATCGCGTACAATGGTTCGGATCGTATCGTTCGGGCAGGTAATCCGCTATGCTCGAGCGCCCTTCCATTCTGAAAGGGCATCCGTGTCCCAGTCTTTGACGCCCGCCGTCACCGATGCCATCTACGATGCGTCATCGCTCGGCCGCCCGCGCATGTTTTTGCTCGGCCTACATATGCGCGTGGGCACCATTTTTAATGCGTCAGTATCCAGTGGATGCCACGCGCCATGCGCAAGTCGGTTTGGGCAAAGTGGTTACCGGGGTTGAGCTCCAGCGTCGTGGGAATACCACGTTCGCCGAGCAGTTTTTCCATGGCGCGTGTGTCTTCGAGGACGTGCCTCATCATGCGGTTGGGCGTCTTAGTTTCTTTTTTGCCGAGTGACAGGTAGACGGCGCCGGGCGTGTTCGGCATCGTGTGCTCGTGTGCATAGTCGATAAAGCCAGGAAACCACAGGGACCCCGATGCGCTTGCGGCGCGGTCAAAGGCATCGGTTTGCCAGAGGGCCCAAAGCGAAAAGAGACCCGCCAGCGAATAACCGGCAATGCCACGCCAAGCAGGTGGCTTTGGGAGCGATAATTCGACCTTTGGGATTATCCGGTTCAGCAGTTCATCGAGAAATCCGGACGCCTGACCGCCAAAGGGTTTGGCATCGCGTACAGTTCCGTCGCATTCCCAGGGACTCAGCTCGCGATTCCAATCGAGCCCTCCAATGGCGACAAGGGTAAGCGGTGGGCAGTTGAGCTCAAGACAACGGTTGTAGACCTCGCCGCCTTCGCCCATGACCACGGGGAGGTAGATGGCAGGTGCGCTTTCCGCATGATTCGAATAGACGGTTATCTGCTTTTGATGCGCTTCCATGGCCTGCTTCTCTCGGCGTTGTGATATCGACAGCCCCAATTGTCGCACGCCGATGCATCCGCTCTGCCGAAAAAAGCGCGGGGCCGCATGGCGACTCCGCGCTTTGGTGTTCTGCTTTGGCAGCTTTGCCGCTACGCTACAAAGAAGTAGACGAGGAAGGCGAGGGCTGCGATCCACATGAGCGGCTTGATCTTGGAGGCCTCGCCCTTAAAGAGTGCGACGATCACGTAGGCGATAAAGCCCAGACCAATGCCGGCAGAGATGGAGTAGGTGAAGGGCACGCCGGCGATAATCATGAACGCCGGGAAACCCTGCGACACGTCGGACCAGTCGATCTCGGAGGCCTCGCTCATCATGAGGTAGCCGACGTAGACCAGGGCACCGCAGGTGGCGGCGCTGGAAACGATGGTGACGATGGGGGAGAAGAACGCGGCGAGAATGAACAGCACGCCGGTGGTGACGGAGGTGAGGCCCGTGCGGCCACCGTCGGCAGCGCCAGAGGTGGACTCGACGAAGGTGGTGATGGAGGAGACGCCCATGAAACCGCCCACAGCAGCGGCGGCGGAGTCGACGATCAGGATCTCCTTGATATTCTCGACGTTGCCGTCGTCGGTGAGGAACTCGCCCTGCTTGGCCACGGCCATCGCGGTGCCCATGGTGTCGAAGAAGTCACTCATGAGCAGCGAGAACGAGATGACGAGGAGCGCGGGGTCGGTAAGGACCTTGACGATGGCGGGCACGCCGCCGGCGTCGGCGATGGGGCCACCGATGCTCGAGAAGTCGAGCGGGGCGATGATACCGGTCGGAGCCTGGGTTACACCTAGGGGGATACCGGCGATGACGGCGACGACGATGCCGATGAGCAGCGAGCCGGGGACGTTGCGGCAGGCGAGGGCGACTGTCACCAGGATGGAGATGATGCCGACGATGAAGGTGGGGGAGGTGATGTCGCCCAGACCGACGAGTGTACCGGCGCCAGCGGTGATAATGCCGGCATCGCACAGGCCAATCATGGCGATGAACAGGCCCAGACCCACCGAGATGGCGTGACGCAGGACAACCGGGATGGCGTCCATGATGGCCTCGCGCAGGCCACAAAGCACGAGCAGCAAGATGACGACGCCCTCAAGGAAGATGACGCTCATGGCCACGTGCCAGTCACCGCCGCAGACGGTGGTGGTGATTCCGGCGATCATCGCGTTGACGCCTAAGCCCGACGCGCAGGCGAGCGGGCGGTTTGCGAAGATGCCCATGCAGATGGTCATGATGCCGGCGCCCAGGCAGGTGGCGCAGGCGAGCGCTCCCGCATCGATGCCAGCGCCCGAGAGCACCGCGGGGTTGACGGCGATGATGTAGGCCATCGCCAGGAATGTTGTCAGTCCAGCGCGTAGTTCGGTCCCGATTGTGGACTTGCGCTCGCTGACGTGAAATAGTTCGTCCATGCATACCCTTTCCTTGTTCGGCCCCGAGTTTAGGCCGATCGACACGAACGCTCTCACTATAGCCCCTTTACGACGCTGTTGTTCCTCGCATGTTGATGTTCGGCGCTTCGTAGCAGACGGACGGTATTTTTCGCATGAAAATGTGTGGGTACCGTATACTTAAGCGGTTACAACGACCCCTATGGAGGAACGTATGATTAAAGAGCTTTGCCACGACGAGGCTATCCTGTCCCAGCGTTGCGAGGTCGCGACTGTCGAGGACGAGTCGGTCGCACAGGACCTGATCGATACCATCAAGTCGCTCGAGGACGCCGGTTGCCTTGCCGCCAACCAGATTGGCGTCACCAAGAAGGTCTGCGTCTATTTGGACGACGCCGGCGAGCCCCACGTGCTCTACAACCCTCGTCTGGTGTTTGGCCTGGGCGCCAGCAAGATGGAGGAGAGCTGCCTGACGCACGAGGAGGTCACCAAGTCCACGCGCTATATCAAGTGCAAGGTTGCTTATGACGTGATCGTCGACGGCAAGATGTGCGAGCGCAAGCAGGACTTTGTGGGCTTCGAGGCGCAGATGATTCAACACATGATTGACCACTGTCTAGGAAAGTTGGTCTAAGGGGACCAAAGCACCGCACCTTGCCGCTCAATCGTCGCTCGCGTACCTTAAGTACGCTTCGCTCCTCTTTCGTGGCAATCTGCGGCACTTTGACCCCTTAGACGACCTGCGGGGTTAACTTGGCAGAGTTTATCCTGATCGAATAGTCCGGGCGTGACATTGTTGTCATGTCCGGGCTTTTGTGTTTAGCGCCTTTTTGTTTGGAGACAATAACCTTAGCAAGAACGTAAAGCTAGGAGGCGCTATGTGTACGAGTATTCGATTTACCGATAATTCTGGCCACATGTATCTAGGCCGCAACCTCGACTGGAGCTTTGACTACGGCCAACAGGTTCGCGTGATGCCTCGCGGGTTCCACATTCCGTATTCGTTTATCGACGATGCGTCGGCGGCACACGCGGTAATCGGCATGTGCATCGATTACAAGAACTATCCCATGTTTTTCGACTGCGGCAACGATGCAGGTCTGGCTGTGGCGGGGCTCAACTTTCCCGGCTATGCCGAGTATGCCGAGGGTCCTGTCGACGGCAAGACCAATATCGCGGCCTATGAGTTTCCCCTGTGGGTGGCAGCGACGTTCTCAACGGTCGACGAGGTCGAGGTCGCGCTGCGCGATACGGTGATTGTCGCCAAATCTGCCGGAGAGGGGCTGGGCGTGTCGCTGCTCCATTGGATTATCGGCGACAGCCAACGTAGCATCGTGGTCGAGATGATGGCTGACGGCCTGCATGTATACGACGATCCAGTCGACACCCTTGCCAACCAGCCGACCTTCCCGTGGCACATGGAAAACCTGCGCACCTATATCACCGCCACAAGCGATTTTCCTCAGACGGCGACATGGCGTGGCGCCGAGCTCAAGCCCTATGGCGCGGGTGCCGGCATGCGTGGTATTCCGGGTGACTGCTATTCGCCGAGCCGTTTTGTAAAGGCGGCGTACCTCAATGCCAATTACCCGCAAAAAGACAGCGAGGCCGAGAACGTCATTCGCATGTTCCGCTCGCTCGAGGGGGTGGCGATGATCGAGGGCGCGTCCAAGATGGGTGACGGCAAGTTTGAGATAACTATTTACACCGGATGCTTTAGCGCGCGCACGGGCAATTATTACTACGCGATGTATGGGGATCCGTCGATTCGCTACGTGAGCCTGATGGATGCCGAGGGTGCGAGCCCCGATAAGCTCGTGGCTCCCGAGCCGCGTCGTTCGGAGCCGATAGCTTCACTGCAATGCAAAGCGCCCCTGCATCTCCCGTGAGGTGCAGGGGCGCTGTCGTCGATTTGTGACGTCGCTAGAAGTTGGCGTCGTTGAGTTGTTCGCTCTCGAAGCCGTCGAGCTGTTGCTGTTCGGGCGTATCGGCGACGCTCTCGAGCAACTCGGTGGGATCGACGTTCATGTTCCTACCGGCCTCGTTGCCGTTGACCAAGTCGTCCGAGAAGATGTCGACCTCCATTTCCTCGGCCTCTTCGATCTGGATCTCGAGCGGCACCTGGGTGCGCACAAGTTTGACGGCCGGACGCATGCGGGCAAAGAGGGGTACGTACTCGATGATGATGGCCGAGTTCTCTAGACCGTACCAGCGTGCCGGGCTTCCGCAGGCGCGGCGGACGGCGTACTTGATGGCCATGACGCGGTGGTCATTGCGGTTGATGTCCGTTTCGGGGGCGAGCATCTTGCGCAGCATGCAAAAACGGAAGTCGCCCACGTTGCCGCGTGTCTCGTAGATGGAGTAAGTGTGATGCTGCGGCGGCAACTCACCCGATGCCATCAGGTCGCCAACGATCTGGCGCAGGTAGGCGTTGATGCGCTGATTGACCTTAAAGCCCAGGTCCAAGCGTACGCGGAACAAAAAGTCCGTGCCAAAGGTCTCGACGGAATACTCGTGCGTATAGGGTTCATCGGTAACGTGCACGTTGATGAACCAGTATGCCTTGGCACGCTTGGGATGTTTGTCCAGGATGGAATAGAGCACGTCGCGGTCGAGTGTGAGCGGATCGGGGCTGTTGGTGAGGAACACCAGATTGTCGGCGAGCACGGGGTAGGTCTCGTCGTTGCGCAGGCGGTTGAGCTGATCGATGTACTTGGAGACGGGCAGCAGGATCGTCTGCGTGCGCTCGATGGCGGTGCCGCGGCGCCACACATACATAAGGCCAAACAGCAGCGAGGCCAAGAAGATCATGACGTAACCGCCGTCAAAGAACATGGTGAGGCACGAGGCGAAGAAGCACAGCTCAATGGCGCCGAAGAGCAGGGCGAAGACACAGGCGCCCAGCTTGTTCTTAAGAATGCCGGCGATATAGCTCGTCAGCAGCGTGGTGGTCATAAGCATGGTCACGGTAATGGCGAGGCCATAGGCGCTCTCCATGCGCTCGGAGTTCTGGAACAGCAGCACGATGAAGATACAGCCGACCCACATGATGTTATTGACGAGCGGAATATAGAGCTGGCCCTTGGTGTCGCTGGGGTAGTGGATGCGCAGGTGCGGCATAAGGTTGAGGCGCGTTGCCTCGGATACCAGTGAGAACGAGCCGGTGATGAGGGCCTGCGAGGCGATGATGGCCGCTACGGCCGAAAGCACGATGGCAAAGGGGCGCAGGGGCTCGGGAAGCATCATGTAGAACGGGTTGACGATGTCCATCGCGAGCATCTGGGGATTGGAGTTGTTGGCGAGCAGCCAAGCGCCCTGGCCCAGATAGTTAAGGATGAGGGCCGCCTTTACGAACGGCCAGGATGCGTAAATGTTAGCCTTGCCCACGTGACCCATGTCCGAGTAGAGGGCCTCGGCGCCGGTCGTCGACAGAAAGACGAAGCCGAGCACCATAATGCCCGAGTGGTTGATGGGCGAGAACAGGAACAAAATGCCGCGAATGGGGTTGAGAGCGCGCAGGATGGATAGGTTGCCGAGCATGTTGAACAGGCCGGCGCCAGCCAGGAACAGGAACCACAGCGTCATGAGCGGGCCGAACAGCTTGCCGATCGACGAGGTGCCGGCGCGCTGCATGGCAAACAGACCGCAGATAATGATGATGGTAATAATGATGACGTTGGTTTGCCCGTCACCCAAAAGCGCGTGGCCCCACTCGATGGTGCGCAGGCCCTCAATGGCTGTGGTGACCGTGACCGCGGGGGTGAGGATGCCGTCGGCGAGCAGCGCCGCGCCGCCGGGCATGGCCGTCGTATACCCCGCCGATCATGGCGGGGAGAATCAGCCACGGTGCCACCTTGCGCACCAGGCTAAACAGGGCGAAGATGCCGCCCTCGTTGTGGTTATCGGCCTTCATGGCGATAACCACGTACTTGACCGTGGTCACGAGCGTCATGGTCCAGATGACGAGCGAAAGCGCTCCTAAGATCATGTCCTCGCTGACGGTACCGATGCCGCCGTTGTTGGCAACAATTGATTTCATGGTGTACATGGGGCTCGTGCCGATGTCGCCGTATACGACGCCGAGCGTAACGAGCAGCATGCCAGCGGAGAGGGGAATGGCTCCATGCCCGCCTTGACCACGCTGGTCTTGGGGGCTTGCCTCCAGTTTGTCGTGTGCCACGTGGACTCCCTTGGACATCCGGTTATCTGTCTAGGACAGATAATCTTTATGCCGTCTTTATTCATACAAGAGCAGTTTGGCACATTGGTTGACTTTAGACAATAATCCCCAGCTGGGGATTATTTATGTACATAGGTAGCATTTCAAAACGGGGGCATATCCGCTGAATGGCTTGCTGCAATGTGATAACCGCGGACGCGCCCCTGCTTTGAAACTGAAGAGGGGCTGTTAGGCGCGTACTGCCTGGGCGATGCCAGCCTTGGCGTTTGCGCGTCTGCCGGCGAGTTTTGTATGAATCGCGCCGCCGATGATAAGCGCGGCGCCCATCAGACGGACCGATGTTATGGCTTCGCCCAAAAGGACGGCCGAGAACACGACGGCCGAAAGCGGCTCAAGGTAGCCGACGACGGCGACGGTCTGCACGGGCAGTTTGGCGACGGCGCTAAAGTAGAGCAGGCAACCGATGCCGGTGTTGACGACGCCGAGCATGACGACGGCGCGCCAATCGATGCATGCGGCGACGCCGGCGGACAGGAACGAGGGAGCGCCCTGCGTGATGAGCGTGATGACCAGCGCGGTCACAAAGGCGGCGCTCACCTGGAGCGCGGAGTTCTCGAGGCCTTCGATGTGTGGCGCACCCTTGCTAGCGATGACCATCAGTGCATAGCAAAATGCCGAGGCGATGCCGCAGGCGATACCCGCAATGGGTATATTGCCGCCTAGACCTTGCGCTGCGATGAGAAAAGCGCCGCACGCGACGGCGATAAACCCGGCGATTTTGCCGCCGGTCAGTTTTTCGCCAAAGATAAACGGCGAGAGGGCCATGACAATGATGGGGCCGCAGTAGTACAGCAGCGAGGAAACGCCGACGCCGATCGTCTGGTAGGCGCGGAACAGGAATATCCAGCTGGCGCCCAGTGCGGCCCCCGAGAGGATGAGAGCCGCAGCTTCGCGGGGACGAGATGGCGCCTGCAGTTTATGACGTTGGGTGATGGCGAGGATGGTGACAAGCGAGAGAGCGCCCAAAAACGTGCGTAGTAGCACGATATCGGAGCTCGGCAGCGCGATGGCAGCGGCGATGATGCCGTTGGAGCCAAACAATAGCAATGCTGCTAAGTACGTAAACAGTCCGTTGTTCATGCGCTGACATCCCCTCTATATCCGAGCATGTTCACTATGGGTGAACTGGCTTTAGAAGAAAAGTGAATATAATACATGGATAGTATGAGAAAAACTCATGCAAAGGTGGAGGGGTGCCGTGGAAACGAATATTCAAAAGATGCAGGTGCTGCTCGAGACCGTGCGCGCCGGCAGTTTTACGCGCGCCGCCGAGCGGCTGAGCTATTCGCAGTCGGGCGTGAGCCGTATGGTGGCCGATCTCGAGACCGACTGGGGCTTTAAAGTGCTCGATAGAAGCCGCGAGGGCGTAGTGCTTTCTGCCGATGGACGGCAAGTTATGCCGGCGGTCGAGGCGTTATGCGAGGAATTCGTTCGTTTGCAGCGACGGGTGGATGAGATGCGTGGGCTCATGCGCGGCAAAATCTGCATCGGTACGTTTTCGAGTGTGGCGACCCACGTGCTGCCGCCGGTGATCGCACGGTTTCGCGCTGATCACCCGGATGTCGATTACGAGTTGCTGATGGGTGATTACTCCGAGATTGAGCAATGGGTGGCAGAAGGCCGCTGCGACCTGGGCTTTATTCCGCGCGAGCCACGCGGCGCCGGCATGGCGTCGCGGCCGTTGGTGCAAGATGAGTTGATGGCCGTGGTGCCAGCAGACTCCTCGCTTGCCACGGCGGAGGTCGTCTCTCTTGCCGATTTGGCAAACGAGCAGTTTATTCTGCTGGAACGGGGTACCGATGATGAGATTACGCCGCTGTTTCGTCGGGCGGGGCTGGCAGTGCGCTCAAAACTGTCGACTTGGGATGACTATGCGATTATGGCTATGGTCGAGGACGGCTTGGGTGTGAGCATTCTTCCCGCGCTCATCTTGCGCCGCTGTCAGTTCGATGTTGCCGTGCGTCCGCTCGAGGGGCATCCCCATCGGCAGATCAATGCGATATATCGCACGGCTGACGTTTCGCTTGCTGCCGCCCGTTTCCTTGAATACCTCTAAACGCGTGCACGTCATTGTCCGCTTTGGGCAAATCTCGGAGTTCGGTACCTTTTCTTATGAAATTGAACTTTCGAATGAGGTGCCGCGTTATACTGCTGCCTAAATTGAACCCTGGTTCAATTCTTATTCTATAAATTGAACTTTTCCAGCAAGGAGGTTCCTGTGGCCCAAGAGACGTTTAGCGATCGCCTGCGACAGACTATGTCCGATCGCGACGTTCGCCAGTCGGACGTAATCCGCGCATCGGAGATGCTCGGTAAAAAACTCGGCAAGAGTCAGATGAGCCAATATGTGAGCGGCAAGACGATCCCGCGGCGCGATGTGGCAGAGCTGCTCGCTCGCATTTTGGAGGTCGATGTTACCTGGCTGCTCGCCGGTGGCGCCGATCACGGCGAGGCATCATCGCCCCGTAACGTTTCCAAACCCGAACCCCATCCCTCAGCTCAAATTCCAAGGAGCACCACCATGCGTACTTTTTCTAAATCCACCAAGCTTGATAACGTCCTGTATGACGTGCGCGGTCCCGTCGTCGACGAGGCTGCCCGTATGGAGGACGAGGGCGAGCGCATCCTCAAGCTCAATATCGGCAACCCGGCGCCCTTCGGTTTCCGCACGCCCGACGAGGTCATCAAGGACATGCGCCAGCAGCTGCCCGACTGCGAAGGCTATTCCAACTCGCGTGGCCTGTTCTCCGCGCGCAAGGCAATCATGCAGTACTCGCAGATCAAGGGCCTGCCCAACGTTCAGATGGAGCACATCTACACGGGCAACGGCGTGTCCGAGCTCATTCAGCTTTCGATGATCGCGCTGCTCTCCAATGGCGACGAGATTCTGATCCCCAGCCCCGACTACCCGCTGTGGACGGCGTGCGCGACCCTTGCCGGCGGCCATCCTGTGCACTATCTGTGCGACGAGCAGGCCGATTGGTATCCCGATCTGGAGGATATGGAGTCCAAGATCACGAGCGCGACCAAAGCCCTCGTCATCATCAACCCCAACAACCCCACGGGTTCCGTCTATCCGCGCGAGGTGCTCGAGGGCATCGTCGAGGTTGCGCGCAGGCATCAGCTGATGATCTTTGCCGATGAGATCTACGACCGCCTGTGCATGGACGGCTACGAGCACGTCTCGATTGCCTCGCTCGCTCCCGATCTGCCCTGCGTCACCTTTAGCGGCCTTTCCAAGTCGCACATGATCGCGGGCTATCGTATTGGCTGGATGGTGCTTTCGGGCAACCAGCGCTGCATGAGCGACTTCATCATGGGCATCAACATGCTCTCCAACATGCGCCTGTGCTCCAACGTGCCGGCTCAGTCGATCGTTCAGACGGCACTCGGCGGCCATCAGTCGGTCAACGACTACATCCGTCCCGGCGGCCGTGTCTACGAGCAGCGAAACTTTGTGTATGAGGCACTCAACAAGATTGACGGCATCTCGGTGGTTAAGCCGCGTGCGGCGTTCTACATCTTCCCCAAGATGGATGTTAAAAAGTTCAACATCACCGACGACGAGCAGTTTGCCCTCGACCTGCTGCACGAGAAGAAAATTCTGATCACGCGCGGCGGCGGCTTCAACTGGGCTGAGCCCGACCACTTCC
>OBZC01001521.1_pt1 | contig 13999 bp, 6 predicted proteins | sample 1538231 | NCBI WGS metagenome assembly OBZC01 (sample SAMEA2580225, study PRJEB22360) | human gut metagenome | biome: human gut; feature: human-associated habitat; material: faeces | place: Denmark | collected 2008/2010 | reverse complement strand
ATGTATGGCATTGCTTTTATTCGCTTTCCGGGAATATGTAGCGGATATGGCGGCTGTTCCTACTTTGGGCACTTTATTGAATGCGCAGACTATATGGCTTCCTGCGATCATGATCTTGGCTATATTCATTTTGTCCGCCTTGCTACCGGCCCGTTTGTTCAGCGTTATCCCGGTTACCCAAGTATTCCGGGTATCTACTTCGGGTAAGCAGGGATGGAAGCGGAGTTTGCTTTTTATCCAGTTTGGGGGAATTGCGTTTGTCATTACATTATTGGTGATCGTGTTATTGCAATATGATCGGCTAATGAATAATGATTTAGGATATGATCCGGAAAATATAGTGTATGCCCCCTTGAATAATATGGATGATCAGAAAACGGCCAAACTTACCGCCGAGTTCAAGAAGTTACCTTATGTCATGGCTACGGGGCTTTCGTCCATGGACATTCTAAGTGGTTATGGTGGTTTCCCTATTCTGGATAATGAGAAAAACTGGCTGTTCACGGCCCGACAGGTAAACTATAACGCCGATTATCTCTCTCTGATGAAAATCCCCTTGCTTGAGGGGCAACCACTAAAAGGTGATGGGGATATCTTAGTGAATGAGTCATTCGTGAGTAAACGTGGGTGGACGGATGGTGCGATCGGTAAATATATTTATGATGATGAGGGCAATTTAAAGGGAAAAATAGTGGGTGTAACCCGTGATTTCATGGTGAATTCCTTCTTCACTCCCCAGTTACCGGTAATCATGTTTGGTAGTGACCGGATGAGTTATTGTAACTTTACGGTTCGTGTCTCCGAGCTAACTCCGGAATATTTGCGGGAAATGAATGATCGGATCGCGGAACTATTTCCGGATGAGGATGTCGGTTTTACGGTGCTGAAAACGATTATAGAGTCTCAGTATGAGGGAACTCGTCATTTCCGTGACGGTGTCTTTGTTGCCTCGATCGCTATCTTGCTGATCATCTTAATGGGATTATTAGGATATATTACGGACGAGATGCACCGTAGGAGCAAGGAGATAGCGATTCGCAAGGTGAATGGAGCGACGGCCCCGAATATTTTACGTCTTTTATCTAAGGACGTTTTGGTCACGGCTTTCCCGGCTATCCTTTTAGGAGTGATAGCCTCACGAGTCGTGGGAGAGAGCTGGTTGAGGCAATTCGCGGATAAGATACCGCTGACTGTTTTTATTTTCATATCTACGGCTCTACTGGTTCTAGCTATCATTTGGGGATGCGTGATCCTGAAATCTTGGAATATCGCCAATGAGAATCCGGTCCGTAGCATTAAGAACGAATAATATAATAGGTAATATAAAATTGCGTATGAAGACTATTTTGAGGAATCTCTTGAGCGTATTGCGCCGTTTCAAGATGGCGACACTTTTAAATGTATTAGGACTATCTGTGGCTTTTTCCGCTTTTATCCTGATAATGATGCAAGTGGACTATGACCGGAATTTTGACCGAGGCATAAAGGATGTGGATCGGATATTCCGGGTAGAGGTGGCTTATGAAAGTGGTACGAAACAGGCTATTATAAATCGTCCGTTGGCGGAAGCTTTTATCCGATCATCACCGCATATTCTGGCCGGTTCGTTATTGGATCCTTGGGGAGAGGGCGCTTTCTTTTATACGGAGGAGAACGGTGTCCGGAATAATTTCAAGGAGCGATGGATGCGTGTATTTCCTGAGTATGCGGATATATTTACGTTTGATATGTTGGACGGCAGTGCCGATAAATTGAAAGAACCCAATATGGTATTACTTCCGCTAAGTCTATCGAGCAAGCTTTTCGGCAATCAATCCGCGGTGGGTAAGCAGTTGCATATGGCTAATTCGAAAGGTGTTTTCACCGTTGGAGGAGTGTATCGGGATTTCCCGGATAACTCATCCGTGGGGAATAGCATCTATTACCAATTAAATCCGAAAGAGAATTTCCAGAACTTTGGCAATTGGAATTATATGTTCTACGTCCGTTTGGATGATCCGGCGAATGCTTCCGGCTTGTTCGAGAATTTCAAGGCGCATTTCGATGTATCTACCTTATCGAAAGATTTCTCTTGGGAAGGAGGTGGAATGTCTTTGGTCTTGAACCCTCTGACGGAGGTGCATTTCGACTCCGGGGTCACTTACGATAATGCTCCGAAGGCAAGTAAATCTACTATGCTTGTCTTATTTGCGATCGCCATTGTGATCGTAGTGATTGCCGGTATTAATTTCACGAACTTCAGTACGGCGCTTACACCCATGCGTATCAAGAGCATAAATACGCAAAAAGTATTGGGTGGCGAGGTCTCGGTGATCCGTATGTCTCTGATTTTGGAGGCTATCGTTATCAGTGTTATCTCTTTCCTGTTGGCGTTGCTTTGGGTCTCTTTGTTTTCCAGCACAACCTTATCTGCGCTTATCGACGCTCGGATTGCCTTGATGGATTATCCGTTGTTGTTGGGGGCTACGGCATTGATTGCGATTGCTACCGGTTTGTGCGCCGGGTTGTATCCCGCTTATTATATGACATCTTTTTCTCCGGCCTTGGTATTGAAAGGAAGTTTCGGTCTGTCACCAAAAGGTCGCCAGATGCGTAATGTCTTGATTGGCGTGCAGTATGTGGCTTCATTTGGGTTGATTATTGGGGCGGTATTCATGTATTTGCAGAATTATTATATGCAGCACGCCCCGTTAGGCTATGATAAGGATGAGATTATCGTTACCGATCTGAACGCTAAACTCTGGAAAAGCCATGAGGCTTTCGTGAGCCAGGTGAAATCTTTCTCGGGCATCGATGACGTGACGTTCGCCGAGCCTCTTCTCTCCAGCAGTGACCAGTACATGGGGTGGGGACGTGAGTATCAAGGCAGAGAGATCAGTTTTCAATGCCTGCCGGTAGATCCTTCTTTTCTAAAGGTGCTAGGGATACAAGTAAATGAAGGCCGCGACTTTCGGGAGGAAGACGCTAACAATCCTTATGGGGCTTATATTTTTAATGAGCGTGCGCGTGCCGCCTATGAAATGGAGGTGGATGCGATGATTGACAGCGCAAAGATCGTCGGTTTCATACCGGACGTGAAATTCGCCTCTTTCCGTACGGAGATAGCGCCCATGGCGTTTTTCGTATGGGGAACACGTAATTGGGGGAGTCGTCCTAACTGGGCATATATCAAGGTGAAGGCGGGATCAGACTTGCGGGCAGCCATGGATCATGTGCGATCGGCCGTGCGAACATTCGATCCGGAGTATCCCTTCAATATCCGTTTTTTCAATCAGGTGTTGAATGATTTGTATAAGAAAGAGGGGAATCTGAGTTCCTTGATCACCTTGTTCGGGCTATGCGCTATTTTCATCTCTATCGTAGGGGTCTTTGGCTTGGTGGTTTTCGATAGCGAGTACCGGAAGAAAGAGATCGGTGTTCGCAAGGTGCTGGGCTCTACCACGGGCGAGATTATCGTGATGTTCAACAAGACGTACATACGTATTTTATGTATCTGCTTTGTGCTGGGCGCTCCGGCTGCGGGCTATGCGGTGCATCGCTGGCTAGAGAATTTCGCTTATAAGACCCCGATGTATTGGTGGGTTTATCTGATAGCCTTCGCTCTTGTCTCGATCATCACGATATTGACTGTCACCTTCCAGAACTGGCATGCGGCGAACGAGAATCCGGTACATAGTATCAAGAATGAATAGGCGGTAGTCTCCAACCCTAAGATGATCTTGGCCGATGAGCCAACGGGTAATTTGGATTCCAAGAACGGTGCCGAGGTCATGCAACAATAAAATAGAGTAAGTCATGAAAACAATCATACGTAATTTCATCAATGTATTAACACGTTTCAAGGTAGCTACCATTTTGAATGTAGCGGGATTGGCGGTCGCTTTCGCTGCTTTTATCGTGATTTTGATACAGGTAAATTTTGAGTGGATGTTTGATCGTTGCCACCCGACTTCCGATCGTATTTATCGGGTAGAGCTAACACCTGCGGTCGGGCTCAATACGATCTTATCCCGCGGATTGGTTGAGGCAGTTATCCAATCTTCTCCACATATTGAGGCTGGAACATTGTTAACCCCTTCTTTCGGGGAGATTTATTTGACAACTGAGAAAAAAGATGGAGAACGGTTGGGATTTGAAGAGACCATAACAACCTGTCATCCGACTTTACCTTCTATCTTCCAATTTCCACTCATCGAAGGTGATCTTAATTGCTTGGATGAGCCGGAAAAGGTTATGATCCCTGAAAGTTTGGCGATGAGGCTTTTCGGGAAAGGAGTTTCAGCGGTCGGTAAATCATTACATGCGGAGCAAGCGGTATGGACGAAATCGCAAACTCTTTTTACGATAGGGGCGGTATATAAAGATTTTCCGGATAATACGCAGCTAAAGAATGTGATCTATACGTCGATTGATCCGGATTACGAGATCAATAATTTCGACGCAAGTAACTGGATCTGTTATCTATTGCTGGATCAATCCTCTTCAGCGGGAGGAGTGATGGATAGTTTTAACCGGCATTTTGATTTCTCTAAAATAGGGCGGCCGGAGGTTCGGGTTCAGTTAGTCCCGCTTACCGATATTTATTATTTGGATGAACCTAACAATTATAGCATGTCTCGGAAAGGGAATCTTGAGGTAACTGTCTTGCTTTTAGGATTAGCTATATTGATCATTTTTGTAGCCGCTATAAATTTTACGAATTTCAGTACGGCGTTGACGCCTTTGCGTGTCCGTAGTATCAATACCCAAAAGGTTTTGGGTAGCTCGTATCGTATCTTGAGGGGCTCTTTACTAATCGAGGCTGTTCTGATAAGCCTTATTGCATGGTTGATCGGTTTATGGATAGTATGGGGACTTGACCGAACAGTAGCTTTACCTTTTCTTGAGGCGGATTTGGATTTTTCAGTTAATATTCCGGTAATTGTTGTTTCTGGATTGATCGCTATGTTGACAGGTATAATCGCAGGTTTATATCCTTCTTATTATGTGACCTCTTTTCCTCCGGCTTTGGTTCTGAAGGGAAGTTTTGGACTTTCTCCAGTCGGTAGGAAATTACGGATGGTTTTGATTGGTTTCCAGTTTGTAGTATCTATCCTGTTGATTATACTGTCTTGTTTCATGGGGATTCAAAGTCATTATATTCGGAATTTTTCTTTGGGTTTTGATAAGGACGCGATTGCGATCGTGGAGTTGAATCCGACTCTATACGATAAGCATCATACAACTTATGTGGACCGTTTGAAGGGATATCCCGGCATTGAAGATGTAGCTTTCTCTACGGCGAAAGTCGGGGCGGGCGATAATTATAGTTATAATACCGTGACTTATAAAGATCAAGAATTTACCTATTTCAATATTAGGGTCTCTTCTAATTTCTTTCAGGTCATGGGGATATCAGTGGCCGAGGGGCGCGAATTCTCAAAAGCAGATGAAGGATCGGAAAATGTCGTTTACATATTTAACCGTGCGGCACATATTGGCGCGAATATGAAAGAAGGAGATAATTTTCACGATGGCCGTATTATAGGCTTCACGGATCATGTCAAATTCACGTCGCTCCGGGATGGAGAAAACAATATCGCGTTCTCTTGCATGAGTTCGAAAAAAACGATGCCTGTTTCTTACATTCGATTAAAAGCGGGTACGGATATGTTCGCCGCCGTGGATTATATCCGAGAGACCTTGAAAGGGCTAGATTCTGCTTACCCTTTTGATGTAGAGTTCTATGATGAGATATTCGACAATCTATATCATAAGGAAGATGCCTTACGAGATATGATAACTGTTTTTGGACTTTTGGCTATTATACTTTCATTGGTTGGGGTATTTGGCTTGGTCGTATTTGATACGCAATATAGGAGAAAGGAAATAGGTATTCGCAAAGTACATGGAGCTACAGTAGGAGAGATCTTGCGGATGTTCAATAAATCGTATGTGAGGATCGTGATAGTCTGTTTCGTGATCGCGGCTCCGGTTGCTTGGCTTGGCGTAGAGAAATGGTTGGAGAATTTTGCTTATAAAACACCGGTTTATGGTTGGGTGTTTTTACTGGCTTTAGTCGTCGTTTGCTTTATTACATTGTTGACTGTCTCTTTCCAATGTTGGCGTGCGGCGAACGCGAATCCGGTGGATAGTATTAAAACGGAATAATAAATGAAACTATAATAAAATGAAAACGATTATTCGAAACTTTCTAAGTGTGTTGAGGCGGTTTAAAATGGCGACCGCATTGAACGTAGCCGGTCTTGCGGTTGCTTTCGCCGCTTTTATCGTGATTTTGATACAGATTAATTTTGAGCGGACTTTTGACCGTTGCCATCCTACGTCCGGGCGGATTTTTAGGGTGGACTTGACCATTCCGGGTACTTTCGGGACAATATTACCCCGTGCCTTTGTGGAGGCTGTCATCCAATCTTCCCCGCATATAGAGGCGGGTACATTGTTGACTCCTTCTTTTGGCCAGAATGGTGTTTATCTCTCGGTGGATAGAAACGGGCAACCGTTTGGGTTTAAGGAAATCGTGACAACCTGCCACGCTAGTTTACCGAAGATATTCGCGTTCCCGATCGTGGAAGGCGATATCGATTGCTTGAAAGATCCCGAGAAAGTAATGGTACCCCGAAGCTTGGCTGACAAGTTGTTTGGGGAAGATATCTCTGCGGTTGGTAAGACGTTGCGAGCGGAAGAAAATATCTGGACTAAATCGGCTAAACTCTTTACGATTGGCGCGGTTTATAAGGATTTCCCGGAGAACACGCAGCTTCGGAACGTGGTCTATACGGCGATCGATCCGGATTATAATATCAATAATTTTAGCTCAAGTAACTGGGTTTGTTATTTATTGCTTGATAATCCTGCCATGGCAGATGAGGTTGCCGATAATTTCAACCGTCATTTTGATTTCAAGAAGATTTACCATGAGGGAGAACAGATCCGGCTCGTCCCGCTGACTGATATTTATTATATGAATGAGACGCAAGACGGTGGTACATTCCGGAGCGGAAACAAGGAAGTCACGGCCTTATTGTTCGGTATAGCCCTTCTGATCGTCATTGTCGCGGCTATTAACTTCACGAACTTTAGCACTTCTCTGACTCCGTTGCGAATCAAAAGCATCAATACGCAGAAGGTATTGGGTAGCTCGGATACTTTGTTGCGCAGATCTTTATTGATAGAGGCAGCCCTTATTAGTTTTATAGCATGGCTGGTAAGTCTCGTTATCGTTTGGGGATTGGATTGGGCGGAAGCGCTACCTTTTATCGAGGCCGATTTGAGTTTGGTCTCAAATCTTCCGATCGTTTTCTTGTGTGGCATCGTAGCGTTGGTTATCGGTTGGCTGGCGGGCATTTATCCTGCTTATTATATAACTTCTTTTCCTCCGGCCTTGGTGCTGAAGGGCAGCTTCGGGTTATCTCCTTCCGGGCGTAAGTTACGTACGACATTGATTTGTGTCCAGTTCGTTGTTTCGATCGTGTTGATTATCGGGGCTTGCTTTGTGCAAATCCAGAATAGTTATATGAGGAATTTCTCTTTAGGATTCGATAAGGATCAGGTAGCTATCGTGGAGCTGAATGAGACAATGTACAATAAGCATCACGATACATATGTGAATCGCTTGAAAGAGAACCCGGGGATCGAGGATGTGGCTTTCGCTATGGAGAAAGTGGGCTCTAAGGACGGGTATAACACGAATGGCGGTAGTTATAAGGGTAAGGACTTTCAGTATTTCATAATTATAGCATCTTCCAATTTCTTGCGGGTGATGGGGATTCCGGTTATAGAAGGGAGAGATTTCTCAAAGGCGGACGAACTTTCGGATCATACGTCTTATATATTCAATCGTACGGCGATGGAGGGGTTGGATATGCAAGTGGGTGACGCGTTCGATAGCTATTCTCCCGGTCATCTTATCGGTTTCTCCGACGATGTGAAATTCACCTCGCTTCGTGGTGGAGAGGATAATATCGCTTTCTTGGTCGGAAACTTTGGTTATTCTTTGCCAATCTCTTATATCCGCTTGAAAGCCGGATCGGACATTCATGCCGTAGTAGGTCACATTCAGGAGACGATGAGAGAATTAGATCCTTCCTATCCGTTTAATATAGAATTCTATGATGAGATCTTTAATCATCTTTACCAGAAAGAGGAGAATCTACGCGATCTGGTTACGGTTTTTAGTTTACTGGCGATTATTATCTCTTTGGTCGGAGTATTTGGCTTAGTGGTGTTCGAGACTCAATACCGCCGTAAGGAAATAGGTATCCGCAAGGTACATGGAGCTACGGTAGGGGAGATCCTGCTGATGTTTAATAAGGCCTATCTGAGGATTGTAGGTATTTGCTTCGTGATAGCGGCGCCGATCGCTTGGCAGGGCGCGAAGATGTGGCTCGAGGGTTTCGCTTATAAGACTCCGCTTCATTGGTGGGTATTCTTAATCGCCTTATTGATCGTAACCGTAATCACGTTATTGACCGTGAGTTTCCAGAACTGGAAAGCGGCGAACGAGAACCCGGTAAATAGTATCAAGAGCGAGTAATCCACCATCCCATCTTCCACGCCAGTAGCAAGATCAGTAGGGAAAGGACCAAGCAGGCTAATAGCAACCAAACTCCCAATCCGTTTACGAAAAGGATGGGGACGAAGGTGATCAATAAGATCTCTATGGGAGCGATAGGCAGGTAAGCCATCGCATAATCATCCATCGCTTTGCTGGAAAGTTTCGGATCGACGATCCGCAGCAAGGCGATGCCCATGGCCATCGTGCCGGTCCACCATCCCCAAGCGAAAATCATGCGCTCGAACCAAAAGGTCTTGGCTAATCTTCTTCCTAAGAAGAATGTTATGCACCAGACGATCGCCACGCCCGCTATGATGAGTACGATAAGCGGCAAGGCATATTTTACGATCACCCCTAGCTTGATAGACGCTACACCGCAAGCTACCAGCATATCCGTGAAGGAACTGCTCAGCCTCTGGGTCGTCTGCGGGCAGATATATCTGGATATGGTTGTTGCGTCGAAGAATTTCTTTAATACTAATCCAATGATAAAGGCACAACTGAAAACAGGTAACTCCAATACCGGATAATACACCTTTACGGTTTGGCTAACCATATATCCCAAAAAAGCCACGACAAATACCAAAGCCACATGGAAAGTCAGCGTATCGATGGATATGGAGGAAGTCGTAGCTTCTCCGATGGAATCCCGCTTATCCTCTGGCAGCAACCCACTTCTCTGCTCGTCCGGTAGATCGTCGAAATCCGAGATAAAAGCGGTTTGTTTATGCTTGGCCGCCCATTTGACCATCAGTAAACCTCCGATGATCGAGCAAATAACCCCCACGGTAGCGGTTGTCATGCCTAAACTGCGAGCCTCGTCCCAGCCCAATCCCTCGAACGCAGACCCGATAGCAGCGGCCGTGCCGTGTCCGCCATAAAAGCCTGTCGGCAACATAATGCCGAAAGCGTCATTCAGGTCCGGCCAGATCAGTTTGATCACGTACAATCCGAAAAGGCCTACCAATGCCCATTGCAATAACATACCCACCTGAGCGTACGCCCACATCGGTCCGACTCGTTTCGCTACTTCTTTCATGGAGACGTTCGGGGAAGATAAAGGCAACGCGCCGAACACCAAGGCGATAAGGATAGCCGCATAAGTACCTAAGTCATTGGAAAGCGGAATCCACCCCAGTCCATTAGGTCCGAACGCCAGTCCTAGCAAGCCCGCGATCAAGCTGGGGGGTATGAATAATTGTTGTATCAGTTTTACCTTGACTCGTATGAATTTGCCAACCAATAGAAGTATCGAAATGAATCCAAGATCCGTAAAGAGAGTCCAAGGGGTGAACTGTGTTAGGTCTATCATAGTAACTACTTACTTTATGTTCGTTTAAATATCTATTGTACAAATATATTTTATTCTTATGAGAAATACTAGAAATCCAAACGAATTCTATATCTCCATCTCCTTTTTACGATAAACGGAAGGAGAGCAACCCATAACTTTCGTAAACGTACGCGAGAAGTAGGCGGCATCCTCGAATCCCAGATGCGTGGCGATCTCATTCAACTTCATATTCGTTAGCTCGATATATTCACAAGCCTTCTGTATTTTCAAGCGTATGAAGTAATTCATGGGCGAGACCCCGGTCTCGCCAAAGAAGAGAGCAGAGAAGTGAGAAGGGGAATATTTGAAATAAGACGCTAATTCCTTCAAGGTAAGATTCTGCTGGATGTTCTCACGCATATAATGAATAACCCGTGCCGTGAACGGATATTCTTTTTGCGAGGGAATCATGATATGGCGGAATTGCTCCAGATAGATGAAAGAGGCCAGAAAATTGTAAAGGCACATGGAGGAATAAATCATATATTCTTTAATATATCCCATGGAGAAACTGCTATATATCTCCTCAAACAGCCGTAACCGATCTTGTAAACGGGAATATTCATTCGGCGAAATAGTGACCGGAACCGGATGCGACGGCAGGAATTGATCGCAAAGCTTCCCTTGGAAGTGTAACCAGTAAATAGTCCATGGATCTCCCTCGTCTGCCCCGAATGAGTAGGGGATACCGGGAGGGATGATGATATATTGGTATTTCTCCACGGTATATTGTTTACCGAGGATACGATACCATCCTTTTCCCTCCGTACAATAAATAAGCATGGCGTAGTCACAGCCATGTTCTTTTTGGAGAAAATGATATTTAACACGTGGGAAGAAACCTATCTTGCGTACATATAAATTATTGATGAGCGGTTCCCTCCGGTAGCTTGCCAATAGTTCCTCGGGTAAAGAAACGAACCGTTCTCCCTTAAATCCTTCTTTTATCTTGACCATGATCTATAAATCATAAGATTGTACAAGTAAATCGGAACAAATGTAGCATTTCTTTCTGGATTATTGAAATAATTTTGCCGACATAAATCATAACATAATGCCATGAATAAAATTCTAGTTGTAGTTTCTTTTGTATTTGTATCTTTTTTGTCTTGTACGGGATTAACCGATAGACAGCGATTGGCCAATCAGATATTGTCTGATACGAATTTGTTGAAGGTCGATAGTATGGCTCGTGCTACCATCCGCAATGGTTTTAACGCAGGTAGCGGTTATTCCCAGATATGGGCTCGTGATATGAATACGTTTATAGAGATCGCTTGCGAGGAGAGTGATCCACACGAACTGCGGGAAGCTATTTTATTGTTTTTCGCTCTTCAACAGCCGAATGATGAGATGATCGATGGTTATGTGCTGAAAGAAGATTTTACATGGTATGATGATACGCCTTATTATTCGAATGCCGCTCCGAAACATGTCGCTTTTAAGAATACGGTAGAGACGGACCAAGAATCTTCCTTGATTCAGATCGTAGGTAAATACATTCGTAAGACGGGTGATCGGGAGATATTGAATGAGAAAGTTGTCGGGAAGACCGTTCTCGAGCGAATGAACGCGATGGTAGATTATCTGATGCGGGAACGATATAATGAGAAATATGGATTGCTTTATGGAGCAATGACCGCTGATTGGGGCGATGTACAGCCGAATGACGATTTCGGATGTGATATGAATGATTTGTCGGATCCGGCTATCGATGTATATGATAACGCTATGTTCATAATCGCCTTGGATTATTTGTTGGAAATGGCTCCTGATTCTCCGCAAGCCTCCCGTTGGAAAAGTCTGCGTGAGGGAATCGAGAGAAATGTGCGGGCTCATCTATGGGATGTAAAGCGCCAGAAGTTCATTCCTCATATTTATCCGGAGAAATCTCCGATTCCGGAAGGTTTTGATGAACTTGCCATTCATTATCATGGTGGGACGGCTATCGCTATAGAGGCCGGCTTATTATCGAAAGACGAGATACGTACCGTAAATGCCCAGATGCTTGAGAATGTTCGCCTGTCGGGTATGCCAAGCATTGGTCTGACCTTATATCCCGTGTATCCGGATGGTTTTTTCCATGGAGGAATGTCTAAGGCTTATCTGTATCAGAATGGCGGGGATTGGACATGGTTTGGCGGTCGGATGATCCAGCAGCTTGTCGTTAATGGAATGGTTGAGGAGGCTTATGCGGAGACCCATCCGATGATCGAGCGTGTGATCCAAAATGACGGATTCTACGAATGGTATGGCAAAGGCGGTGTCCCCAGCGGCTCTGGTAATTTCAAGGGATCGGCCGGAGTGTTATCTAAGGCGATTGAATTATTAAGGGATTGGGCAGAGAAAAATAAGAGTTAAATACAAGCGTGCAATATTAAATGTCAAAAGAGATGAGAAAAAGTAATTATGATAAAATGCCGGCCACCGTTGTAGACGGTACCTTGTGGAAAGGCTGGGAATCGATACGGAAGCGATTGGCGGAGATACATGCGGAAACGAATGGATCACAAGTTTGGGTGGTGGAATGCTACCAAGGGGTTCATCACGAGGAGTTGATGCGTGAACTGCAAGCGCTCGCGCCCGATCGTTTTATCAATACGCGAGATTTATTTAAATCGGCAGAAGATATAGAGGCGATGACCTATCCTTATCTGACGGATGACCGGTTGTTTGGCCGCCGGGCTCATTTCTCTTATACGGATTTCTTGGATGAGGAGAAGGTGAACGCCTGCCGGGAGTCCTTGCGTGATGGAAAAGGCTGGACAATCGTTTATGGCCACGCCGCCGCCGAGATCGTTTCCGCTCCGGACAAATTGATCTATGCGGATATGGCTCGTTGGGAGATCCAGATGCGTTCCCGTAGAAAAGAGGTGAACGGGCTAGGTGTGGAAAACCGGGAGGAAGCCCCGTCGTACCATTATAAGCGAGGATATTTTATTGATTGGATTGTTTGCGATAATCTGAAGAAGAAAGTCCTTCCTAAGGTCGATTATTGGTTGGATACCCATATCGTCCGAACACCTAAGATGATTTCCGGGGAGACATTGAAAGAAGGGTTAGAGAAAACGGCGCATACTCCGTTCCGGGTAGTACCTTTCTTTGATCCGGCTCCTTGGGGCGGCCAATGGATGAAAGAGGTCTGTGATCTGAATAAAAAGCAAGATAACTTCGGTTGGTGTTTTGATTGCGTGCCCGAGGAAAATAGTTTATACCTGAAAGTTGCCGGAGAGCTGTTTGAGATCCCTTCCAATGACTTGGTATTCTATAAGACGAGAGACTTGCTGGGCGGGCCGGTCGAGGCTCGTTTCGGACAAGATTTCCCGATCCGTTTCGACTTCTTGGATACGATGGGAGGAGGAAACCTAAGTTTGCAAGTGCATCCGGTCACCCAATATATCCGGGATACGTTCGGGATTTATTATACGCAGGACGAGAGCTACTACCTGCTGGATGCCGAGGAGGACGCTACCGTTTATCTGGGATTGAAAACCGGTGTCAACCCGGACGAGATGATCGCTGCCCTAAACGAGTCCCAACAGACCGGAAAGCCTTTCGATACGGAGAAATATGTCAATAAATGGCCTGCCAAACGCCATGATCATTATCTGATCCCCGCCGGAACGGTCCATTGTTCGGGAGCCGGTGCCATGGTGCTTGAGATTAGCGCTACGCCAAGTATCTTTACGTTTAAGCTTTGGGACTGGGGCCGCTTGGGATTGGACGGACTGCCTCGACCTATTAATATCGGCCACGGCTCGAAAGTGATCCAATGGGAGCGGCAAACGGAGTTTGTCCGTCATAACTTGATCAACCAAGTGGAGATGATCGCCGAGGGAGACGGTTGGCGGGAGGAGCGGACCGGCTTGCATGAGAACGAGTTCATCGAGACCCGCCGTCATTGGTTCACGGATATCGTGCCTCACAATACGAATGGAGGGGTGCAAGTACTGAATGTAATCAAGGGAGATGAGTTGATCGTGGAGAGCCCGACAGGCGCATTCGAACCTTTCATCGTTCATTACGCGGAGACTTTTATCATCCCGGCTTGCGTGGGTGAATATACGATCCGTCCGTATGGATCCTCTGGAGGCAAATATCGTTCCTCC
>OBZC01001519.1_pt1 | contig 14009 bp, 9 predicted proteins | sample 1538231 | NCBI WGS metagenome assembly OBZC01 (sample SAMEA2580225, study PRJEB22360) | human gut metagenome | biome: human gut; feature: human-associated habitat; material: faeces | place: Denmark | collected 2008/2010 | reverse complement strand
TGTTGTTAAGTTCTACATATTCACAATCATAATGACTACCATTTTCCTGTGGGCGGATATAATCCTCATGCAGATCACCTACATTTGCCCGATACAGGCCATGACTCGCAGCCTGATGCTTATCTCGATAGCTTTCCTGTGGTCCCATTCCAAAGTATCTGGCATCTGTAAGTTTCTTGTCCAGAAACATTCTCACACCAAATCTCGGCAGATCCGGGAACTCATCATCTTTTGTTACTGCAATATCTGCATCAATTCGTCCAGTGTTATCGATTTTCCATGCAATCATCACGTCAAGAATCTTCTGTACTGTTTTTGCCACAACAGAAGCATGGCTTATAATCTTTACCCCATGTCTTCCCTGCACGACCTCTGTCGTATAGGCTCTTGTATAAGCCCTATCATAATGTGCTTTCTTCCATTCAGACTTAATGTACATATCGTTATCTGTTGGAGCTCTCCAAATATTTAATTCCATCGGATGGTTCAAGTATTCCCGCCCTGCGAATTTCATCTCTGTAAAGAGTGCAGTACGTTTGTCTATGGTATAAGCAAATTCACGCCCCTTGATATGAATCTGTGTATCATTTTCATTTACCTGTAATTCAGAGTCCACTACTGTTTTTGGTATCCATTTCTCTGCAAGTTTACATTTTGTATCCTCTTTACTTACCTCAATTTCATCAAATCCAAGAATATGGTCTTCATCCAACAGTGGCAATTCTTTTTTCAGATGGTAAATAAGTTTTAAATAACATTTCCCATTCTCTGGAACATTGATCTTCAGGTTTGTTTTTCCTTCCCCGTGTGGTGCCACAGAAAACTCCGGAAGTATGCCTTTGCTGATCACAAGACCATCCTGTGTCAGCTCATAACTAATCTTCACATAATCTTTCAAGTCATCAAAATCCATGTAGTTATGAAGCACCAGTTCTCCGCTTTCTTTGTCATAGGAAATAACCCTTGCCGGGCGATAAACATTCTTGTATTCCAAAAGTCCTGTATGTACCGTTCTGTCCGGATATACTAATCCATCCATACAGAAGTTGCCATCATGAATTTCTTCGCCATGGTCGCCCCCATAAGCATATATAGTCTTTCCATTCTCAGCAGTTCCATGAGCAATCGCATGGTCACACCATTCCCAGACAAAGCCGCCGCACATTTTATCATTATCCTGAATCATCTGGAAGTAATCTTCAAAATCTCCAGGTCCGTTTCCCATACTGTGACAGTACTCTACCAAAAGGAAGGGTTTGCTTCCATCTTTATCCAGATATTCCTGAATTTCGGAAAGCGCCGGGTACATCCGGCTGTACACATCCAGATTGCTGTAATCATATGTTTCATCATAATTACGGTATCTTGCACTCTCATATTGTGTGATGCGGTCTGGATCAAAATTCTTTGTCCATTCCAGTGCTTTTTCAAAGTTGCAGCCATAAGCACTCTCATTTCCCATTGACCACATAACAATACAGAAACGGTTTTTGTCACGTTCCACCATGAGTTTTACGCGATCAACGATTGCCTCTTCCCATACCGGATCATCTGCAATCTTCTCATTCCATCGTTTGAACCGATTGTAATCGGTGTCTTCTTTTCTGTAGATCATAAATGGACCATGAGCTTCAATATCTGCTTCATCTATTACCATGAATCCATACTTGTCACACATTTCATAGAAAAATGGTGCGTTCGGATAGTGGCTGGAACGGATCGCATTAAAATTATGCTGCTTCATTAACGTAAGATCGGTTGTAATCTGTTCCAGATTGATTGTAAATCCAGTAACCGGATCAGAATCATGTCGATTGACACCACGGAATTTTATCTTCTGTCCATTTAAATAAATAACCTGGTCTTTAATCTCTATCTTTCTTAATGCAATGTGATCTACAATTACTTCATTCTCTGTTTCAAGAATCAGTTTATATAGATATGGATTTTCTGTATTCCAAAGTTCCGGACTTGCGATTTCTAATACAGCTGTTCCTTCTTCAGCAATACTTCCTAGTGCTACAACTGCTCCGTTTCTATCTTCAATCGAAATTTTTACATTTAAGGGAAAGTAGAATTTCATTTCAATTTCTACTTTCGCAAGCATATCCTCAATTCTTGTTTTAATATGATAATCACTGATTGCCTGTTTTGGGCGTTTCAAAATGTACACATCCCGGAAAATACCACTCATACGGAATTTGTCCTGATCTTCCAAATAGGAACCATCACACCATTTCATTACCAACACTGCCACCGTATTCGTTCCATCCTGAAGTACATCGGTAACATCAAACTCACTGGTCATATGTGAAACCTGGCTGTATCCTATGTAAGAGCCATTGATCCATACATAAAAGCAGCTGTCTACTCCTTCAAAGTTCAAAAAAGCTTTTGATGCTTTCTCATCTCTGCTGTACTCAAAATTATGTACATAAGCTCCACACGGAATATCCTGTGGCACATATGGTGGATCAAACGGAAACGGATACCGGATGTTTGTATACTGGTGTGTATCATATCCTGCCATCTGCCATACACTTGGAACCTGAATCTCATCAAAATTTTCTGTATCATAATTCTTCTCAAAGAAAGAATCCTGAATGTCATAGATGCTGTTAAAATACTGGAATTTCCAAGTTCCATTCAATAACTGCATACGATCTGATTCTTCTCTGTGTTCCACCAAGTTATCCATTCTTTTGGATGCCGGAATATAATAGGCTCTGGCTGGCATTGTGTTTTCATGCAATACACTTAAATTCTCATAATAACGCGGTACAATCATAAATAGCTCTCCTCCAATACATATACTTTTTTGCTCTTTGTTCTCCCACAGAAAATCTTATTCTTTCCTTTTATTCTTACGTTTCTTTGTTTTCTAAATATAGATTATCCTAATCCGCAAAATATGTCTATGAATTAGATTGGACAAAATATGCACTAAATGATACAATAATAAAAAGTATGAAAAGAGGTGCCGTCCTATGTATATGAACGCCGGTTATTTGAACCACTCACATATGGATTTTAAAGACAAAAGTCGTCCACTGATTGTAGGAAGCTGTGGTACTTATCGTCTTTCCAGCCTTTCCAAGCTTCCCACCTACCGTCCAAGAGGACGTCTGGATTATCAGATTATATATATCACTGCTGGTTGTGGACATTTCCATTTTGATAATGTAGATAACGAAACGATTGTTCCTGCCGGTAACTTTGTACTTTACAGACCGAAAGAATTTCAGAAATATGAATATTATGGAGAAGATAAGACAGAAGTATACTGGATTCACTTCACAGGAAGCGATGTGAAAAATATCTTACGCCAATATGGATTTACAGATAAAGAACGTATCTTTCAAGTTGGTTCATCTAACGAATATGAACGGATTTTCAAACGTATTATCATCGAGCTCCAACGCTGTCAGGATAATTATGAGGAAATGCTTGTCCTTTTGCTACGCCATCTTTTAATTAGCTTTCACCGGGAACTGACTAGAGAGCACATATCAAAAAATGAATATCTTGATCGTGAGATGGATATCGCTGTTACCTTTTTCAGTGAAAACTATCATCAGAATATCAATATTGACGATTATGCTGCCTCACGAGGGATGAGTGTCAGCTGGTTTATCCGAAATTTCAAAAAATTTACTGGTTCCACACCAATGCAATTTATTGTAGGAATCCGAATCACCAATGCTCAGATTTTACTTGAAACAACAACTTATTCCATCAATGAGATTTCTAAGATTGTCGGGTATGATAACCAGCTTTATTTCAGCCGACTCTTCCACAAGCTAAAAGGATATTCACCTAGAGAATACCAAAAGATAAGAAATAAGTTCTAAAAACCATAATATTATAAGAATCCAATTTATCTAGTTTGCTTATCGGACTTCGGGTGCCGATCAGTTGGCGGACAACAGAAAAATCAGTCATTAAAGGAAGGTGTCATCTGCTACGGCAAAGGAATTTAGATTGACATAATTATATTATGTAAACTATCTAAGTAAAAATTTAATTTATGCTAAAATACTAAAAGCCGCTCGTTCCTTTTCATGGATCCGGGCGGCATATAAATTCTATTTGATGGTTTGATATTCCAAAAATGAAATCAATTCATTTAAATTTAATTCTACATTCTTAGGAATCGTTAATTCCAGCATATTCGTCTGATCCTGGAGCCATAAATAGTCTCTCTGCTCCTCTTCTTCCGAATAATAATATTCAAAACCATCCTGTACTTCTTTTGAACCTGCGTCTGGATTGTTTCTGATCATTGTCTCCAAACCACTCTTTCCATCAGAAAGTCTGTGTGTAAATAGGACAAATCCATTGTCATAGTGGCAGGAAAAATATCCCTCCCGGACCTGAATGTCCTTCAAGGATGTCTTCCATGGATTGTTATCATTGATCCAGTAAATCCGCTCGGTTGGAAGTTCTGATCGTATATTAGGCGAGTCTGAAGTCTGATATGCATAGATAAAGCTCTCTAAATTTTTGTATGTATCCGGTGTGCTAAGCACGTATTCCTCTGTCTCTGTTGAGGTGTCTGCACTTTCATTCGTTTGGTTCAGGCAGCCAGAAATGAGCAGTGCGGCAGTCAAACATAATACCATATATTTTCTCATACCCTTACACCTCACTCATGAAATCCATTGCGGCTGCTCCATTTACTTCTCTTCCATCAACAAACGATACAACGTCGGTTCCGTATGAATCTCCTTAAGGATCGCCTCGATCGCCTCCCGGTTCTCCTTCCGTTTCCCCTGCTTCACTGCCCTGATCAAAAGATTCTTAGGCGTGTGCTCCATATCGATAAACTCCAGGATCTGCACCCGGTATCCCATAGCCTCCAGCACTTCCGCACGAAGGGCATCTGTATAAAGCGCTGCCATCCGCTCCTTGATAATTCCATAATGGAACACCGGCGCAAACAACTCGCTCTCCATCTGCTTATTCACCTCATGCTGACAGCAGGGAACTGACAGGATCACCTTCGCATTCCAGCGGACCGCCTTTTCCAGCGCGTAATCCGTCGCAGTATCACACGCATGGAGCGTCACGACCATATCGACCTCATCTGTTCCCTCGTAGGAAGCAATATCCCCATGAAGGAACTCCAGTGAGTCATATCCAAACTTCTTCGCAAGACGGGAACAGTGTTCGATCACGTCTGTCTTCAGGTCCAGACCAGTGATCCGCACCGGATAGCCCTTTAAGACCTTGAGATAATAGTACATCGCAAAGGTCAGATAAGACTTTCCACAGCCAAAATCAATGATCCTGGTCTCCTGATTCTTATCAAGCTTTGGAAGCACATCCTCAATAAACTCCAGAAACCGGTTGATCTGGCGGAATTTGTCATATTTTGCGTGGACAATCGTCCCTTCCTTCGTCTGGACACCAAGTTCCACAAGGAACGGAACCGGAATTCCCTCTTCCAGGATATACCGTTTCTTTCGGTTATGGGAAAGTCCGTTCGCCCATGCAGCCTGAAGAGCCGCATCCGAACCGCCGGTGGACCCGCTATCCTGGCCGGAAGCGGAAGCTGCCACGTTTGCCATAGCAGCCTTCTTCTTCACCTTCACGGTAATCTTCCCCTTCTTGCTCACAAGAACCGTCCCACTCTTATCCTGTGCCTCCAGCTGAAGCTGCCGGAAGCTTGTCTCCATAAGACCTTCCAGATAATCCACCGCTTCCTCCGCGGTGAGATTCTTGTGGAATGCCTGCTTTCCGATAAACTCCTCTGCCTGAAAATGCAGGACACCTTTCGTCAGCACCGGACGGATCTTGGCTTTCAGAAAATCGTTCTTCTCCGCCTGTCCGCTGGCCGTAACCTGCATCAGACGCTCATTTAAAAAATCAGTGAGTACACTGTGAATCTCTCTCTTTTCCATCACTTCTTCTCTCCCCAACCGCCGCGCAAAAGCTCCGGCTCATCCATCAGATGGGCGAAATCGTTAAAACGGTTTAACAACATCTCCCCGTCGGACTCCCGGTAATAAAATTCCGTGATCCCGCAGTTTTCCAGATGCTTCGCGAGCAGCGGAACATATGCGCCGTCCATATGGAGATAATGGGTCACAAGACTCCGGATCACGCCCCCATGGGTGACGACAGCTACGGTCTCTGCGCCAGACTTTGCAATCTCATCCATAACCGGAACGGCCCGACGGATCACATCTGCAGCGTTCTCCCCGCCCGGATACGGAAGATCCTCCTTCATGGTAGCTCTGGCGGCAAAAAAATCCGCGTAGCGCTCCATGATCACATCGTCGGAAAGTCCCTCCAGCTCACCGAAGGAGATCTCCCTGAGACCTTCCCGGATGATCCGCGGTGCCTGGATCTTGTCATTGATAATATCGGCTGTCTCACATGCTCGGATCAGATCACTCGACCAGACGGCGTCGATGGATTCTTTTTTTAGCCTCTCCCCAAGAAGCTCTGCCTGCCGCTTACCAGCGTCGGAAAGCGGCACATTTACATTACAAAGCGGGCTGTTCTGCCTGCCATGACGGATCAGATAGATTCTCATAGTCTCTCCTGTTTAATTCTTAAAGCTATGGATCGGAGCCGGAATCCGTCCGGTTCTGCTTACAAATTTTTCACAGCTGAATGAGTTCACCGGCATGATCGGCGCATGTCCTAAAAGACCGCCAAACTCTACCGTCTCGCCAACACCTTTTCCGATTACCGGGATCAGGCGGACTGCTGTTGTCTTCTGGTTTACCATGCCGATCGCCGCCTCGTCCGCGATGATTCCGGCGATGGTTGCGGCACTTGTGTCTCCCGGAACCGCGATCATGTCAAGACCCACGGAGCATACGCAGGTCATTGCTTCCAGTTTCTCGATGGTAAGAGCGCCCTCGTTGACCGCATCGATCATTCCCTGGTCCTCGCTGACCGGAATAAAGGCACCGGAAAGTCCGCCGACGTAGGAAGATGCCATAACGCCGCCCTTCTTTACCTGGTCATTTAACATAGCAAGGGCAGCCGTTGTCCCCGGTGCGCCTGCGCGCTCTAAACCGATCTCCTCCAGGATCTCAGCGACGGAATCGCCCACAGCCGGTGTCGGTGCTAAAGACAGATCGATAATACCGAACGGGATACCGAGGCGTGCGGATGCCTCTTTCGCAACAAGCTGGCCTACACGGGTGATCTTGAATGCAGTCTTTTTAATCGTCTCACATAACGTCTCGAAATCAGCACCGCGGACAGACTGCAGCGCTGTTTTTACAACACCAGGTCCGGAAACACCTACATTGATCCTGGAGGCACCCTCTGACACCCCGGGGATTCCCCCTGCCATGAAAGGGTTGTCATCCGGTGCATTACAGAAAATAACAAGCTTCGCGCAGCCTAAGCAGTCGTTGTCCTTTGTATACCCCGCGGTTCTTACGACCATCTCGCCCATTAAACGGACAGCGTCCATATTCAAACCGGTCTTTGTGGAACCGACGTTGATGGAGCTGCAGACAAAGTCTGTCTCTTTTAAAGCCTGTGGGATGGAGCGCATCAGATTCTCATCGGCTGTAGTCATGCCCTTTGAAACAAGTGCGGAATATCCGCCGATAAAATTGACGCCTACGGTTTTTGCCGCGCGGTCGAGAGTCTTTGCGATGGTCACAAAATCTTCCGGACTCTTGCATGCAGCACCGCCCACCAGGGCGATCGGAGTCACGGAAATACGCTTATTGACGATCGGAATTCCAAAATCGCGCTCAATCTGTTTTCCTGTCGGAACAAGATCCTTTGCGAGAGTCGTGATCTTGTTGTAGATCTTTTCGTTTAACTTGTTGAGATCGGAGTCACAGCAATCCAGAAGGCTGATGCCAAGGGTGATGGTGCGGACATCCAGGTTCTCGTGCTCGATCATATTGTTAGTCTCGTTTACTTCCAGACGTGTAATCATAATCTTTTCCCTCTCCCTAATCAAATACGGTGCATTTTTGTAAAGATCTCTTCACGCTGGCACTTGATGTTGACGCCGATTCCAGTGCCGATCTCATCGAGACCGGAAGCCATTTCATCGAATGAAACGCTTGCGCCGCTTCCATCCACGATCATCATCATGTTGAAATACTCCTGAACAATGGTCTGGGAAATATCAAGGATGTTAATTTTATGGTCCGCAAGATATGTACATACCTTTGCGATGATGCCTACGGTGTCTTTTCCTACTACAGTGATAATAACTTTATCCATGGAAATTTTCCTCCTTGTGTTGTGCCTTCCGCGTATTTTTAATTTGATCCGGCCCGGCAGACATGGTCTGCTGAAAAGCGGGAATCCTGGGAAAGGTAGCATTATGCAGTGTTAAAGCATAAAAAATTTCTTAAAATATATCATTACATCCCCTAAGATGCAAGCTTTTTTTGATGTACACCTGTACGAAGATGCAGACTGCTGCAAAGAATCATGTGGGACGCCCGAATATGCCGGGACATTCTCTCTGACTACAGGCTGATGATCTCCGACATTTCATCCCGCTTCGCCACGGCCAGATGGAAATCGTCTGCATGGTACGGACAATCTCCCATGTCGATCTCCAGACGTACAGTCTCATAGGCCAGCTCCGGAATATTGTTCTCCTTGCTCAGATGGCCGAGTAATATATGTTTCAATCTGCCGCTTAAAATGCAGTTCAAGAGACGCCCTGCGTTTTCGTTGGAAAGATGTCCGAAATCCCCCATGATGCGGCGCTTTAAGTAGTACGGATACGGTCCCGTCTCCAGCATCCTGAGATCATGGTTGGACTCCAGAAGCACCGCGTCCAGATCCAGCAGATGGTCGACGGTATACTGATTAAAATGGCCGAGGTCCGTCGCTACCGCAACGGACTTGTTTCCCGACTGGATCCGGTATGCCACCGGGTCTGCGGCATCGTGGTCGATGTGAAATGGCTTGACTGTCAGATCCCCCAGGGCGAACTCCGTGTCCGGAAGGATCGGGTGAAGAAGCTCTTCCGGATACTCTCCAAGGCCCTTGATCTTTTTGATCTCATTTAACGTCCCTTCCGTCGCGTAGATCGGGACCTCATATTTTCTCGCGAGGACGCCGAGTCCCTTCACATGGTCAGAATGCTCATGAGTGATGCAGATCCCGTCCAGCTCGCTTGTCTTTAATCCAACCTCGTTGAGCCCCTGCTCGATCCGCTTCGCGCTGATACCGGCATCGATCAGAATGTGGCTCTCCTCCGTTCCTGTGTAGATGCAGTTTCCACTGCTGCCGCTGGCAATACTAACAAATCTCATGGTCAAGGATCTCCTTCAGCTGTCGTTTGATATCGGACTCGTCCCCATTGTTGTCGATGACTCGGTCGCAGAGCGCGCGGTACTCCTCTTCCGATGCCTGTCTTCCGATGATATCCTCGCACTTTTCGCGGCTATAACCCCGGTTTGCCATAAGGCGGATGATCCGGTTCTCCTTTGTGGTGTAGACATACCACAGCTCGTCAAAGAGGTCCTTCGGCGCGGTGTCAAAGACTGCCGCCTCGATGATCACAAGCTGCTCCTCAGCCGCTTCTGCCGCCTCTTTCATGGTCTTCCACACAAGCGGATGGATGATGGAGTTCATGGTCCTTAACGCATCCTTATTGCGGAAGATCACATCCGCCAGTGCCTTCCGGTCCACGGACCCGTCCGGGTCGAGAAATGAGGTTCCGAGGGCTTCCGTGACTTTTTTCAGTCCCTCGCTTCCCGGCTCCATGAGATCGTGGGCCACAAGATCCGCCAGAATGATCTTCGCTCCAAAATCCTCTTTCAATACCGCCAGCACACTGCTCTTTCCAGCGCCGACACCGCCTGTAATTCCAATAATTTTCTTCTTCTGTTCCATTTATTTCGCCTCAAACCAGTTCTTTCCGTCATGCATGTCAATCTCTAACTCCACCTTTAAGGATGCTGCATGGTGCATCTCCTCGGACAGGATCTTCATAACTGTCTCCTTCTCGTCCTCTGCTGTCTCGATGAGAAGCTCATCGTGTACCTGCAGGATCAGCCTGGAGCGGAGGTTCTCTCTTCTCAGTCTCTCATCCACCCGGATCATGGCGATCTTGATGATATCGGCAGCGGTTCCCTGGATCGGGGAGTTCATCGCCACGCGCTCGCCGAAGGAACGCTGCATGAAGTTCGAGGATTTTAACTCCGGCACCGGGCGGCGGCGTCCGAACATGGTGGTGACGTACCCCTGTTCCTTTGCGTGAGCCACAAGGCTGTCAAGAAATGTCTTGACCTGTGGGTAAGTCTCAAAATATCGCTCGATATACTCCATGGCCTCTTTTCTGGAGATGCTCAGGTCCTCGCTGAGCCCAAAGGCACTGATCCCGTACACGATCCCGAAGTTCACAGCCTTCGCGTTGCGGCGCTGCAGTGGTGTCACCTCGTTTAACGGGATATGGAATACCTGGGATGCCGTGATGGCGTGGATATCCTGGGCAGTCTTATATGCCTCGATCAGACGCTCATCACCGGACATGTGGGCGAGAACGCGCAGCTCGATCTGGGAGTAGTCGGCATCCAGGAACAGGAATCCGTCCCGCGGGACAAAGACCTTCCGGATCTCCCGTCCAAGCTCCATGCGGATCGGAATGTTCTGGAGGTTCGGCTCCGTGCTGGAGATCCGGCCTGTCGCCGTGATCGTCTGGTTAAAGCGGCTGTGGATCCGGCCATCCTCTTTGATATATGTTCCCAGACCGTCCGCGTAGGTGGAATTTAACTTTGTATACTGCCTGTAATCTAAGATCTTCTGGATCGCCGGGTAATCCGGGGCGAGCTTTTCAAGGACATCTGCCGCTGTTGAATAACCGGTCTTTGTCTTTTTTCCGCCCTTGATCTGCATCTTCTCAAACAGGATCTCGCCTAACTGTTTCGGGGAGTTGATATTGAACTCCTGTCCTGTCATCTCCCAGATCTCCTTCTCGAGAACGGCGATCTGTTTCTTCAATTTCCCGCCGTAGGCGGTGAGTTCTTCCCGGCGGACCGCAATTCCCTCATCTTCCATGTGGAATAACGTATAGATCAGCGGAAGCTCGATATTCCGGTACAGGTCCTCCATTCCTTCTGCTGCCAGACGTTCTGAGAGCGGTTTCCCGGCGGCAAAAGCAGTGTATGCCATAAGTCCCGCCATGCGCGTAAAATTATCCTGTTCTTTCGCGCAGGCGTCCTTATAGGACATCTTTTTGATCAGGTCTGCCCTTGACGGAACCGTCATGCCGAGAACATCCCTCGCAATGTCATCGTACCCATAGGTGTCCTTTAACGGATTTAAAAGGTACGCCGCGACACCCGCATCGTAAACGGTATCCCCGTAGGAAAGCTTCGCAAACGGTAAAGAATGCTTGAGGTCCAGCACCCAGACATGGCCTGTGCGGCAGAGCTCTTCATACTTCCCGGCGATGTAGCTTTCTGTCATAAAGCCGCCGACCGGGAAAATATAGCTTCCGGTCTCCTCAAAGCTTAAAGCGAGAGCTGTCACGGATCCGTTCTCCGCGAGAAGCTCTATACCGATGTGATCTTCTTTCTTTGCCTTTTCAAAGAGCGCGTCCGCCTCTGAGAAATCTTCCACGAGGACAAACTGCTTCTCCGGTCCGCTCTCATTCCTGATCCCCTCGCCGAATCTCGCTGCGATGGACTTGAACTCCAGGCGCTTCATGTATTCGTAAGCTTCCGGCGTGTAGAGATTCTCCAACTTCGCGTCCGCCATGGAAAACTCAATGGGGGCATCGACACAGATCCTTGCAAGCTTCAGGGAAAGCTCCGCAAGATCTCTGTGCTCCTCCAGCGCCTTTTTCGCGCGGGGCGGTTTCACCTCGTCGAGATGGGTATAGATGTTTTCCAGATTTTGATACTGCACAATAAGGCTTGTCGCCGTTTTCTCACCGATGGACGGAACCCCCGGGATATTGTCAGACTGGTCGCCCATCAGGGCCTTCACCTCGATAAACTGCTCCGGTGTTACCTGGTACTCCCGGATCACGTCCTCCGGGTAATAGTTGTGTACTTCTGTGGTTCCACGGCTTGTCTTCGGAAGACAGATCCGGATATGGGTATCGGAAAGCTGTAAAAGATCCCGGTCTCCGGAGAGGATCGTCACCTCATATCCGTCTTTCTGCTCACGTTTCGCGATGGTTCCAAGGATATCGTCCGCCTCATATCCCTCTTTTGTGAGGATCGGAACACCCATGGCCGTCAGAACTTCCTTCATAAGCGGTACCTGCTCGTGAAGCTCCTCCGGCATCGGTTTTCTTGTTCCCTTGTAGGCGTCGAACATCTTATGTCGGAAGGTCGGCGCTTTTAAGTCAAAGGCCACCGCCAGGTAGTCCGCTTTCTCCTCATCGAGAACCTTGAATAAGATATTTAAAAAACCATAGACCGCGTTCGTGTGGAGACCTTCCGAGTTTGTCAGGTTCGGCACTCCGTAGAACGCGCGGTTTAAGATGCTATGACCGTCGATCAGTACAAGTTTTTCCATGTTCACTCCTGTTTTCGATAATATTTAAAAGGATCTGTGATGATCCGTCAGACATCTCTTTATAGAAATCCAAACGTATTCCAGATCCGAAGCTGCAAAAGGATCATGACGATCAGAGCCATTCCAGTCAGCGTTGAGACTGCATAGGTTGTGATCTGAAACATGGAAATATGGCGCAGCGAACGGTAGGATTCTGCGACCTTTCGTTTCAGATCTCCCACGATATCGTATGTTCCATCCGCTTCATCCAGCTTTTTTAAACCCACATCCACCATATAGTGGATCTCCAGCTCCTCCCGGCAGTTCTCACAGGTATGGATATGGTCAAGAAAATCTTCCAGTTCAGTCGGGGACAGTTCATCCTTCATATACGGGACCACCATTTTTTCTGCTTCCACACAGGTCATGGAACACGCCTCCTCTTATCAGAATTTCCTTTTATGCAAAAAAGACACGACCATCGTGAGAAAGTCATGTCTTTTCGTTTCTGCCGGCGGCCGGACTTGAACCGGCACGAAGTTACCCCCGTCAGATTTTGAGTCTGATGCGTCTGCCATTCCGCCACGCCGGCATATCTTCGCGGCTGTGTATTTCAACAGCCGCATATAATTCTATCATAAGAACATGAAAATTGCAAGGAGATTTTAGTGGTGAAACAGACGAATACCGGTGAATGCCATCGCCATTCCGTATTTGTTGCACACATCGATCACGTTGTCGTCACGGACAGAGCCACCCGGCTGTGCGATATACTTCACGCCGCTCTTGTGGGCACGCTCAATATTATCACCGAACGGGAAGAAGGCGTCGGAACCGAGAGCCACATCCTGCATCTTGTCGAGCCATGCGCGCTTCTCCTCCTTTGTGAATACCGGCGGTTTTTCGGTGAATACTTTCTGCCACTCACCCTCAGCGAGAACATCCATATACTCATCTCCGATATAAACGTCGATGGCGTTGTCGCGGTCCGCACGTTTGATCTTGTCGATAAACGGAAGGTTTAATACCTGCGGAGCCTGACGGAGAAACCAGTTGTCTGCCTTCTGACCCGCAAGACGTGTACAGTGGACACGGGACTGCTGTCCTGCGCCGATACCGATGGCCTGTCCGCCCTTCACGTAGCATACGGAGTTGGACTGTGTGTATTTTAAGGTGATCAGGGAGATCATCAGGTCGATCTTTGCGGAATCCGGGATCTCCTTGTTCTCTGTCACAACGTTGGATAAAAGTTCCTTATCGATCTTTAAGTTATTTCTTCCCTGCTCAAAGGTCACACCGAATACCTGTTTGTGCTCGACCGGTGCCGGAACGTAGGACGGATCGATCTGGATCACATTATATTTTCCATTCTTTTTCTGTTTTAAGATCTCAAGAGCTTCCGGTTCATATCCCGGAGCGATGACGCCGTCGGACACCTCGCGTTTGATAAGCTTTGCGGTGTCAACATCGCAGACATCGGAAAGGGAAATAAAATCGCCGAAGGAAGACATACGGTCTTTATGATCAGAATTTGCGTTTATAGTTTCCGTACT
>OBZC01001504.1_pt1 | contig 14337 bp, 9 predicted proteins | sample 1538231 | NCBI WGS metagenome assembly OBZC01 (sample SAMEA2580225, study PRJEB22360) | human gut metagenome | biome: human gut; feature: human-associated habitat; material: faeces | place: Denmark | collected 2008/2010 | reverse complement strand
CGGCATTCCGATTTTCATGACCAGAATCGGCGGCAGCCCGATATCGGCCAGATCATTTTTGACGTTGTCGATTTCTGTTGACGCTTCGGTAAGGTAGGGAGTAACCGCGTCACGTGCCGCATTGCCTTTGTAAAATTCGTCTTTAACCAGTTTTTCGTATTCTTCGTTGATTTTTCTGGTTGCGCGAGCCGCCTGGGTCTGCTGCATGAAAGAGAACAGATTTTGGGCTGCTTCCGGCGGCATGTCACGAACCTGCATCTTTTCGGAACCGCGGATCACTTCTTTGAATTTTTCTTTTTCCTCGGGCGTCAGGGATTTGCATTTGTCGGAAACCAGATAGTCCAGGGTTTTGTCAGTGTTGTCACTGTATGCGGCATACAGTTTAGCGACGGCTTTGGCCGCGCCGATGGCGTCCGCGGCACCGTTCCTGTTGCCCGAACCGCTGTTTTTGATAAATTCTTCATATTTGTTACGCAGACCAAAGTCTTCCCACCAGTCACGGAACGGAGAAAAGTTGTAAGCGCCGATTGCGCCACGGATACAGCGGCAGTCGACGTTGTTTTTGTTGGCGGGGTCTTGCCAGTTGATTCCTTTTTGCTTCAGCTGGTGGGCAAACTGCAGAGCCAGGTCTCGCCGGTATTTGATTACCTTGGGGTTGTTTTTGCCGTTTTTGCCTTCCGCCGCGTCAATCATCTTGTCGAATTTGGTTTGCGACAGCTTTAATCCGACCGGAACGATCAGCGCCCGGCCGCAGGCGGCGCGGATGGAGCCTTCGTTGGCGTCGCTCATGGTGCCGAATTTGACCCGGCTGATGCCGGCGTCTTTGTAGGCGTCCATAATTCTGTCGGCATAAGTGTCGCTCAACGGTTTTCCGTTCGGCGTAGAGAACGAAATTTCCAATCGTCCGTCTTTGTCCATTTTAACGTAAAGCTTGCATTCGCTGCGAACCTTGACGTCTTTGGTTTTCTTGTCGATGACGCCGTCTTGTTCCATGTTTTCGGGATTTTCCTTGTCAAACGTGGTAAAGACGGTGTAACCGCTTTTGTAAGTGATAAAGTAGCTGAGGTTGCGGCGTTTGTTTTTGTCCATCCACTTGGTGAGCGATTCGACGGCGTTGTCGTAAGCGTTTGCCGGCGCTTTGTTGCGATCCGTTTTCTGAATCGGCAGCGTGCCAAAAGGCAGACCTTCGCCGTTGCCTTCTGACGCCTCGTTTCCTCTCTGTGTTTCGCCGTTTTCCCGGTCTTCTTCGTACGGAGTGTCGTTGTCGTTTGCAGACTGGTTGACGGTAAGCGCATCTGCCGCGCCGGAAGTTACGAACTCGTCGCCGCCGCGTTTGGTTTCGTTCTCGGCTTCCTTTTTGACCGCGGCAAACAGTTCTTCCGTCCTGGCGTCCGCGTTTTCAAGCTTCAACCCGTCCATGTCGACGAAGGAAGCAAGTCCGCGGCGGTCGAGCCAGGCGAGTATCTCCCTTAGCTGGTCGGGACTCATTCCGTTCGGATCAAAAGACAGTTTGCCGTCATGAATTTGGAAGGATACGTCGGCCGGTTTCATGATTTCGACGGCCAGAAACAGGTTGCCGTTCTGGTCTTCGCAGATTTTTGCGCGGGTTTTGTCGGTATCGCGTTCGTTTTCCTTTTCCCGGTTTTCGGTATGAACTTCTTCGTTGGCCGTTTCTTTCAGGGAAAAAAGGGTGGTGTAAAGTTCCGGATTTTTGTCAAACAACTCCAGATCGTTTAAGGCATTTTTATAAGCCATTTCCTCTTTGCGTTTACGCAGAAACGCCTCCCGCGCTTCTCGGTCGCCGCCGATTTCTTCCGGAACTTCGGTAACTTGGGAAATGCGGCTCCGCAGCACGTTTCTGACTTCTCCGGCAGCATGCGGACGCTTGTCGGCAAATGCCTGAAAGTCAAGCGGAATAAAAGGTTTGTCTTCAATGTTGTTGGTGGCTTTGGTAACCATAAAATCCTCCCTGCAAAAGGCTCTGATATAGGTTCATCATATCATGATTATACAAAAAAGCAAGCTGTTTTTGACAAAAAAAGAGGCCGCGCCGCCGCCGAAAGTCAGTGATATTTGCGGACGATGCCGCTTAAAATTCCCTGCACTTTCACCCGCGAAGGATGCAGTTTGCGGATTTCGTATGCGGGGTTGCAGGGTTTCAGCCAGATTTCGTCTTTTTTCTTTTGCCAGACTTTGAGCGTTGCCTCGGCGTCATCGATGAGGGCGACGACGATTTGTCCGTTTTCGGCGTTTTCGGCTTTGCGGATGATGGCGGTGTCGCCGTCCAAGATGCCGGCTTCGATCATGGATTCTCCTTCAACCGTCAGGGCGTAGAATTTGCCCCGGCTGACCATGTTGAGGGGAACGGTGATGCTTTCGTTTTCGTCGGCAATGGCGGCGATCGGCGTGCCGGCGGCGATTTTGCCGTAAAGGGGAATTTGGATTGCCGCCCCCTGCAGAGCCTGCCTGATTTTCTTTTCTTCCTCGATGATTTCCCGCGGTTTGAAGCGGGGAATGCGCAGAACCTCGAGCGCGCGGGCCTTGTGCGGCAGCTTTTTGATGAAGTCGCGTTCGATCAGCTCTTCGATCAGGGCGTGGATGCCCGATTTCGATTTGATGCCCACCGCCTGTTTCATCTCTTCAAAAGAAGGGCAGCAGCCGTTTTCCTTGATCGAATTGTCGATAAACATCAGCAGCTTGTATTGTTTCGGGGTCAGCATCTTCTTCTTTCCTTCGCGTTTATGGTTTGATTATCTGTTCTACTTTAGTTCTTTGCCGCCGTCAAGCAATTATTAGGTTGAAAAGTTTTCGGCTTTTGTTTATAGTGACGGAAAAACAAACGAGAACTTGAAAAGAACAGGAATTTACCAATGGCAACAGAAACCAACATCCACAGAGAATCCCGCCTGGCAAAACTCAATGCCCTGACGGAAAAAGGCTACAATCCCTATCCGTATTGTTTCAAACCGAATGCTTTTGCCGCCGATTTGCAGGAAAAATACAAAGATCTGCCGGCCGGAGAAAATACCGAAGACCGGGTGACGGTTGCCGGCCGCGCGATGGCGGTGCGCAACAGCGGCATGTTCATCGATTTGAAAGACAAGAGCGGAAAGATCCAGGTTTTCTGCCACAAAAGCCATCTTGACGAGGCCGGGCTGGAACTTTTGAAATGCCTGGACGTCGGCGATCTGGTCGGCGTTTCCGGCTTTGTCCGCCGCACCCCCCGCGGAGAGCTTTCGATTGCTGCCGAAAAGTTTGACATTATCGGCAAATCCCTGCAGCCGCTGCCGGAAAAGTTCCACGGCCTGACCGACATTGAGGCCAGATACCGCCAGCGTTACGTCGACTTCATCATGAACGACGACAGCCGCGAAATTTTCAAAAAACGCTGCCGGATCACTTCGGCCATCCGCCGCTATTTTGAGGAACACGGTTTCCTTGAGGTGGAAACGCCGATGCTGCACCCGATCATGGGCGGCGCCAACGCCAAGCCGTTTGTTACCCATCACAATGCGCTCGATATGGACCTTTATCTGCGCATTGCGCCGGAGTTGTACCTCAAACGTCTGGTCGTCGGCGGGCTGGACCGCGTGTTTGAAATCGGCCGCAACTTTCGCAACGAAGGCGTCGACAAAAAGCATAATCCCGAGTTCACCGCGCTGGAAGCCTATCAGGCCTATGCCGACTATAACGACATGGCCGAGCTTATTCCCGATCTGATTCGCTATGTCTGCGAACAGGTGCTGGGCAAGCCGTCGTTTACTTTTAACGGACAGGAAATCGACGTTTCCCGGCCTTTCCCGCGCAAATCGATCGTCGATCTGGTCAAAGAATATGTCGGCATTGACCTGATGGCGGCTAAAACCGTGGAAGAAGCGCGCGAAATGGCGAAGTCGATCGGTATTGACGCTTCCGAGTGTTCCAACTGGGGCAAAGTCGTGCAGCTGGTGTTTGACGAGAAGGTCGAAGCCAATCTGATTCAGCCGGTGCTGGTCATGGACATGCCGCGCGACGTTTCGCCGCTGGCCAAAACCCACCGGAGCAATCCGCGTCTGGTCGAACATTTTGACGCCTATGCCTGCGGTATGGAACTCGGCTGCGCCTATTCCGAACTTTCCAACCCGCTTGAACAGCGCGCCCGCTTCGACGCCCAGTGCGCCGAACGCGAAGCCGGCGACGACGAGGCTCAGATGCTGGACGAGGACTTTGTCAACGCGTTGGAAAACGCGCTGCCGCCGACCGGCGGAATGGGAATGGGGATTGACCGCCTGGCCATTCTTCTCACCGGTGCGGAAACGATCCGTGACGTTATCGCTTTTCCGACTTTGCGCAACAAATAAAAAATGAAGACGAAGGACGGAAAGGAAAGGCGGACGAAAACGGCGCCGGCAGGCTGGCGCCGCCGGCTGTCGTTTGCTGTCGGCGGTCTGCTGTCGTTTTTTCTGATCGGGCTGTCGGTCCTTTCCGCGGCCGAAAACGGCAATGTTGCGGAGAAAATGCTGCCGGCTGTCGAAGCGGAGAAACTGCCGCCGGCTGTTGAAACGGAAGACGACGGTTATCTGCAAAAGGCTCTGGAACAGGACGAACTGGACGACGACAACCTTTTCCGGCTGGAAGACGCCGTGGTGAGGAGCGAACCTGACGCGCCCCAGCCGCCGGAAAACGACTGGGAAAAAAAGGTGGCTTATATCAACGAGATTGAGCTTCCGTCTCAGGTTATCTATGATTTTTACGAAGAAAAACTGCCGGAAGACGTCATTGACACCGAAGCGCCGAAAAACGTTCACCCGAAAATCAGCGGCATCAAAATCGAAGTCAGCCGCAAACCGCCTTATTTCGGCCGGGAACCGGTAATTGCGATCGTGATCGACGACATGGGCGTCAGCCACCGGCGAACGGCCAACATCAGTTCCTTGGACTATCCGCTGACGTCTTCTTTTCTTACCTATGCTTCAAACTTGCGGCCGCAGATTGCGGCGGCCCGAACTGGGGGGGGAGAGAATATTGTCGGCAGAACGGGCGGGGCATGAAATTATTGCCCACCTGCCGATGGAACCCAAGGCCAGCATGAACGTTTCGCCTGACGTTTTGACGGTTAAGATGAACGAAAAACAGGTGGCCGAAGGCTTGAACGGAATGCTTGACAAGTTCCCCGGCATTGCCGGCGTCAACAACCATATGGGCAGCCGCTTTACCGAAGATGCGGAGCGGATGGACGTGGTGATGAAAGAACTCGAAAAACGCGGGCTTTTTTTCCTCGATTCCAAAACCACTCCGCATTCTGCCGGCGAAAAGGCGGCAAAGGACAACCGTGTCCGCTATGTGTCGCGAAACGTTTTTCTCGACAACGAAGACAAGTTCGACTATGTTATGCGCCAGCTTCGTCAGACCGAAGCCATTGCCCGCAAAAACGGGTATGCGGTGGCTATCGGACATCCCAAAGAACAAACTTACAATGCGCTTAAAGTCTGGCTTCCGACTTTAAAAAGCCGCAACCTGCGCCTGGTGCATTTGAGCGAAATCGTCAAAGCGCTTAACTGACGTTTCGTATACCGCTTTGTAAAACTTAAGTGTATATAAGATGTTATGCCGGCCTCAGCCGGTTTGTGTGCGGCAAAAAAACGATCCTTTTTTTAGTCATAACAAACCATGCAAAATTAGTTTTCAAATTAGCGATTTTTATTTTAGCTGTCAACATGTTGGCGTTTTTTTCGCAATGATATGAACATGCGGCAAAAAAAGGATCGTTAAATTGCGTCATGCAAACGCGGTACGATTCTTCAAGGAGCTGAAATGAAATTTGACATTATTATTCCGATGGGATGTTACTGTGCTTCGGCGCAGGCTTTGAAAAGCGTTAAAAAGAGAAGTCGTTCGCTGCCTTTTGACTGGGTCGGACCGCTTTCGTTTGATCAGGCCGTCCGTTTTCTGGAAACCGGATTTGAAGGCTTTTTTGAAAAAGAAGATTTGGTAAAATATGAAAAGGATACCAAGAAAAACGTAGGGTATGTCAATACTCGCAACAATCTGCTTTTTCTGCACGATTTTAAAGAGGTGGCGCATTTTGACGAAGAATACGTGCAGCTGCGCGAAAAGTACGAACGCCGGATCAAACGGATTTATCAGACGATTCGGGATTCGAAAGATATTTTGTATTTGCATGTTCATACGCCGGATATGATGGACCGTCTGCCGGCGGACGAAGAACTGCAAGCCGCCCTGGAACGGCTGCGGAAAATGTACCCGGAAAAGAATCACCGTCTGTTGTTTGTCAATCTGGCGGAAACGGAAGAGGGCAAGACCGGTTTTGAAAAAAGGGAAATCGGCGGCGGCATCGACTATTACGACTGTTATCGTGATCGGGATGCCGCGTTTGACGAGAATTTTCCCGGCTTCGTCTATTTCAAAAAGAACGTGGAAGCGGTTTTGAAAGCGTATAAGGTTCGCAAAAACGTCAAAGACGTCATGAAAAAGTTTGCGTTTAAACTGCTCGACGCCCTGAGCCGTCTTGTCCCCAGCCGGCGCATCCGTGAAAAAACGAGGATGTTGTACAAAGAATACAAATGATTTTTGAGCTGCCGGCCCTAAACGGGAACGGCAGTCGGTGGATACGGGTATGGAAAGATTCGATTTTATTGTTCCTTCGGGATATTTCTGCGTGACCGGCTATCATTTGCGTCATGCTCGCCTTCACGGAGAAACGCTGCCGTTCGACTGGTTGGACGGAGTGACGCCGGAGTTGTTTGCCGGTTTTCTGGAAAGTCGTTTTCGGGATTTTCTGGAGTTGCCGCAGCTGATTCCGGAAGGGAAAAAAGAAGAAGGAGACGGGCATTATCGTTTCCGCATGCCGAGTGGGGTCGTTTTTGTTCACGACTTTGCCCGTCCGGATCCGGCGGAAGAATTTGCGGGAGTAAAACAGAAATACGACCGCCGCATCAAAAGGCTGTTTGACAAAGCGGCAAAGGCCCGGAGCATATTGTTCGTGCATTGCGGCCGGAAAGAAGCCGACGCGGTCAGCCTGCAAAATATTTACAAGCGTTTGCAGGCGCTGTTTCCCGACAAAAGGGTGAAATTTTTGTACGTGCGTCTGATTGACGGCAAAAAAGGGTTTGATTATGTTTCCCGATCGCCGGAAATTGATGTGGTTGACATGGAATTTGGCACCAACAGCGATCCGAAGCAGTTTTGGATCGGCAATACCGGTGTTTTTAATTGTATGTTGTCCGCCTACCGTTTGACGTTTGCGGCGCGCATCCGGTTTTGGATCAATCGCCGGAAACGGAAATTCAGCAAAAATTATGACCGGATGTGAACGTGCCGTCGTTCGTCTGATGTAAAAGCTCTCTTTTTCGGGGGCTTTTGGTTTTGACGGGGCGGTTTTCCGCCGGGAAGGCCGGCTGTTTGTCTTATTTTGTGTTCTGACTTGGTTTGCTGCCCGTTTGATGTCGTTTGTTCGGAATTTGCTTAAAAAAGTCGGAATGAAAAAACGGCAAAAAGAAAAAGCCTTGAAACAAATCAAGGCTTTTCAATTTGGTAGGGGTAGTCAGACTCGAACTGACACGGCCTGAGGCCACAAGATTTTGAGTCTAGCGCGTCTACCAGTTCCGCCATACCCCCGTAAAACAACCAACAAATAACCGATAATTTTGCAAACGTCAACATTTTTTTTACCAAGCTTTGTTATTTTAAATCATCTGGACAATATCAGCGGAGGGCAGGTTTTGCAAAAAGCGGAAGAAAAGGCGGTTGCCTGTTATCAAAGCGGGAATTTTGCGGCGGCGCTTCGTTCTTTTTTGAACGTTCTGGCCGAAGACCCGAAACGCGAGGACATTCTCGTTTATATCGCCAATTGCTACGACGGGCTGGGGCAGAAGGAGGAAGCGGTCGCATATTATCGCAAGGCGTTGAAGGCGAACAAAAAGTCGGATATTGCCGCCGCCAACCTGGCAATTATTTTTTATGAACTGCAGGATTACGCGGAAGCTCAGAACGCCGCCGAGCGGGCGCTGAAAATCAATCCGCGGAATGCGTCCGCGCTTTCGGTGATGGGCAATCTGCGTTATCGCAAAAAAGATTTTGACGGAGCGCTGAAATTTTATCAGCAGGCGATGGAAACAAAACGCGATTTCTATACCGCGGTGCTGAACGCCGCCTCCATTTATTTTGAACGCCGCGATTTCAACACCGCCTATTTTTATGCCAAACGCACCGTACAGTCGCATCCGGATTCCCTTGAAGCGCAAAATCTGCTGGCCGGGGTCTGCATTGAACTCGGCCGCTCCGACGAAGCGATTTTGATTTTGTCGGAACTGTACGAAAAAAATCCCGAAGATTGCTGGCTTTGCAACCTGCTTTCGCAGGCCTTTCAGCAGAAAAAGGAATATGACCGCGCGCTGGAAATGGGCTGGCGGGCGGTGGTGCTGTCCAAAGGCGACAACGACCAGCAGATCAACTTCGGCTATCTGTTGTATGAAATTGCGGTTGAGAGCCCGGCAACCGACGTTCTTTCCCATGCCCGCCGCTGGCAGCGCGAATATCCCGACAACCCGATCGTCAGGCATATGACCGGCGCCATGCTGAACGCCGGTCACGTCAGCCAGATCAACAGCGTTTACGTGCGCGACATTTTTAACGCTTTTGCCGACGATTTCGAGAATGTGCTCGGCAGTCTGGACTATGCGGTGCCGAGCCTGATGGCGGAGGCGTTGGAAGCGCTGGCGCAAAACGTCAGGCTCAAGAAAATGAAGATTTTGGACGCCGGCTGCGGCACCGGCCTGTGCGGAGCCTATTTGAAAAAATATGCGAAATTCCGCGGGCTGGACGGCGTAGACCTGTCGGAAAAAATGCTGGAAGTCGCCCGCCGCAAAAAACTTTACACCCGCCTGTACAATCAGGACTTAAGTCAGTTTCTGTCCCGGCACGAAAACGGTTATGACCTGATCAACGCCGCCGACGTGTTCACCTATTTCGGCGAACTCGGCAGCGTCTTTGTTTTGATGTTTGACGCTTTGAAGCCGGGAGGGCGGATTTTGTTCAGCGTCAGTGAAAATTCTCATAACAAAGACGATTATTTTCTCCATCTGTCGGGACGTTTTCTGCACAGTAAAAGCTATGTCGAAGAAGGTTTGAAAAAGCGCGGTTTTATCATTGAAAAGTTAAACCGCGTCAAGCTTCGCAACGAAGGGGAAGCGGAAGTCTGGGGCTGGATCGTGATGGCCCGCAAACCCTGAAAAAAACAGAATGAAAGCCGTTTGCCAAAAAAAATCAAAAAAGGAAAAAGCAAAAATAAAAACCTCTCTTTGACGAGAGGTTTTTTAGCTCGAAAGTGTCCTGAATCAAACTTACTTTTTAGCGGTTTTTTTCGGGGCTGCTTTTTTCGCGGAAGCAGATTTGCAGGAAGTCGATTTTGCGGAAGAAGACTTCGAGCAGCAGCATTTGCCGCCGTTCAGCTGTTCAACCGCCATCATCCAGAATTTTTCGTCCTGACCCTGCGGGCATCCGGCGTTCTGCCAGATGTAGTAGGCTGCTTCTCTGATAGCGTTTTCATTATAATTTACCATCACTTACTCCAAATAAAAAAGTTCGGTTAACATCATCTAATATACATACAAAATTTTATCCGTCAATATGTAATCTCATACAAAATCAATAATTAACCGGCGATAAAATTTTTTAACCAAATAAAAATGTCTTTGTGGTGTAATTTGCTTGCAATTCTATAGATAAGAAACTATAGATAGATTTAAAGAGCCACGCTTTTTTTTAGTTCAAATTTAGAGGTTATTATATGGAAAATTTATTATCCGACGCAGAGATGGAAGCCGTCATCGACGGCGATCACGGCAATGTTTTTGCCGTGCTTGGCATACACCGCGACAAAGGCAGCAAAAACGTGTTTATCCGCGCTTTTCAGCCGCATGCGAAATCAATTGAGGTGATCGGCCGCGACGGCGTTTCGCGCGGTATGATGAACCGCCTTGACGAACGCGGTTTTTTCCAGATCAACCTCGGCGCCGGCGACAATTTTTCCTACTGGTTCAAAATCGAAAACGACCGCGGCGAGTTTTACGAGGCGGAAGACACTTACCGGTTCCGGCCGACGCTCGGCGACATCGACGTCTATCTCTTAGGCGAGGGCAGCCATCTGGAAATGTACAGGAAACTGGGCGCTCACGTTTGCGAACAGGACGGCGTCAAAGGCGTCAGCTTCGCCGTCTGGGCGCCGAACGCCAAACGCGTTTCGGTGGTCGGCAATTTCAACAACTGGGACGGCCGCACCTGCGTCATGCGCAAATATCCGACCTGCGGCGTGTGGGACATTTTCGTCCCCGGTCTGGGCGAGGGCGAAGTTTACAAATACGAAATCAAAACGCAGCAGGACTATATTCTCACCAAATCCGACCCGGTCGGCTTTTATGCCGAAAAACGTCCGCATAACGCGTCGATCGTCTATGACCTGAACCATTACCGCTGGAACGACGAGGAATGGATGTCTCATCCCGACCGCCACAACCGCCTTACGGGGCCGATGTCGATTTACGAAGTGCATGCCGGTTCCTGGCGGCGCAAAGGCGAAAACGGCGGCGAGTATCTGACTTATCGCGAAATGGCGGACACGCTGGTACCCTATGTGACCAACATGGGCTTTACCCATGTCGAGTTTCTGCCGCTGGCCGAACATCCGCTTGACGCTTCCTGGGGGTATCAGGTGGTCGGCATGTTTGCGCCTACCAGCCGCTTCGGCACGCCGGACGACCTGCGTTATCTGATCGACAAGTTCCATCAGTCGGGGATCGCGGTGATCATGGACTGGGTTCCCGCCCATTTTCCGAAGGACGGGCACGGCCTGTGCGAATTTGACGGCACCCATTTGTACGAACACGCCGATCCGCGCAAGGGCGAGCACAAAGACTGGGGAACCAAGATTTACAACTACGGCCGCACCGAAGTTTTCAACTATCTGTGCACCAACGCGCTTTACTGGCTGAAGGAATATCACATCGACGGGCTGCGGGTGGATGCGGTGGCTTCGATGCTTTATCTCGACTATTCCCGCAATCCCGGCGAATGGATTCCGAACATTTACGGCGGCAATGAAAATCTGGAGGCTATTGCCTTCCTGCGGCGGATGAACGAACTGGTTTACGGGCTCAATCAGGGAGCCTGCACCTGCGCCGAAGAGTCCACTGCCTGGCCGATGGTTTCCCGCCCGACTTCGATGGGCGGTCTCGGCTTCGGCTACAAATGGAACATGGGCTGGATGAACGATACCCTGAAATATATCAGCAAGGATCCGATTTACCGTCAGTATCACCACGGCATGCTGACGTTCGGCCTGCTGTATGCCTTTAACGAAAATTTTATTCTGCCGATTTCCCACGATGAAGTGGTCCACGGCAAGGGGTCGATGCTATGCAAAATGCCGGGCGACGAATGGCAGAAGTTTGCCAACCTGCGCGCCTATTACGGCTTTATGTATACCCATCCGGGCAAAAAGCTGCTGTTCATGGGCTGCGATTTCGGTCAGGACTGGGAATGGAACTATGACGAAAGCCTGCGCTGGCACCTGCTCGATTATCCGATGTATAAGGGAATGCAGAACTGCGTCCGCGACCTCAACCTGATGTACAAGGGCAATCCGCCGCTTTATGAAATCGATTTCGACTACCGCGGTTTCGAGTGGCTGGATCATGCCAACGCGGCCGACAGTGTCATTTCTTATATTCGTAAAGGCGAAACGCCGGGCGACTATCTGATCGTTGTCTGCAACTTTACTCCCGTCGTGCGCGAAGATTACCGGGTCGGCGTGCCGGAAAACTGCGGTTATCAGGAGATATTCAACAGCGACGACAAAAACTACTGGGGCAGCGGCGTCAAAAACGACGGCGTCCGTTATGCCGAGCGGCAGGAATGGAACGGCAAGCCCTATTCGATAAAGCTCACGCTGCCGGCATTGTCGACCGTTGTCATCAAACCGGTCAGATAGTATATAAAAGAGCCGGGAGGAGAAACGATGAGCAGTTTTAAGATACAACCGGGAACGCCTTATCCGCTGGGCTCTCACTATGACGGCAGGGGCGTCAATTTCGCGCTTTTTTCCGCCCATGCGACCAAAGTGGAACTGTGCCTGTTCAACCAAAACGGCACCGAAGAGGTTTCGCGGATCGCCGTTACCGTCAACGACAACAACGTCTGGCATGTTTATGTCGGCGGACTCAAACCCGGGCAGATATACGGCTACCGCGTTTACGGCCCCTACAAGCCGGAGGAGGGGCATCGTTTCAATCCCAACAAGCTGCTGTTTGATCCCTACGGCAAAAAGCTGAGCGGCAAACTGATCTGGCACAAGGCGATTTTCGGTTATAATCCCGACAGTCCGGACAAAGACCTTTCCTTCAACGTGTTGGACAGCGCGCCCTATGTGCCCAAATCGGTGGTGGTCGAGGACCGTTTCGACTGGGAAGACGATATCCGTCCGGCATACGGTTTTAACGAAAGCGTTTTATACGAAACGCATGTTCGCGGTTATACCAAACTGCACCCGCAGGTTCCCGACCGGCACCGCGGCACCTTTCTCGGCCTTTGCGCGCCGGCGGTGGTGTCTTATCTGAAAAATTTGGGGATCACCGCGGTGGAGCTGCTGCCGGTGCACGCCTTTTTCGGCAACCGGCACAAAAAGGGCTTTCCCCGCGACAATTACTGGGGCTACGAGAGCTGCAGCTTTTTTGCGCCGGAACAGTCTTATCTGGCCTGCGACGATTTGGACGAGTTCAAAAAAATGGTGAAGCTCTATCATCAAAACGGGCTGGAAGTGATTTTGGACGTGGTCTACAACCATACCGCGGAAGGCAACCAGATGGGGCCGACGCTCTGTTACCGGGGGATTGACAACGCCTCCTATTACATGCTCAATTCGGAAAACAAGCGCTATTATTACGACAGCACCGGCTGCGGCGCTTCGTTCAATGCCGAAAACCCTTATGTGCTTCAGCTGATTACGGATTCCCTGCGTTACTGGACGGAAGAAATGCATGTCGACGGCTTCCGCTTTGATCTGGCGACCACGCTCTGCCGGAGAAAAGGCGGTTTTCCCGCCGAAAGCGGATTTTTGTACGCCGTCCGTCAGGATCCGGTTTTGAAAAACGTCAAATTGATTGCCGAACCGTGGGACGTGGGCGACGGCGGTTATCAGCTGGGCGCGTTTCCGCCGGGCTGGAGTGAATGGAACGACCGCTTCCGCGACGGGTCCCGCCGTTTTTGGAAAGGCGACCAGTATCAGACGGCGGAACTGGCCAGCCGCATTTCCGGTTCGAGCGATATTTTTAACTACCACAACCGCGATATTTGGAGCAGTCTTAATTTTGTAACCGCACACGACGGCTTCTGCCTGAACGACCTGGTCAGCTACAATGTCAAGCACAACGCGGCCAACGGCGAGGACAACCGCGACGGCACCAACGCCAACTGGAGCTGGAACTCCGGCGAAGAAGGCGAAACCGACAATCCGTCGGTTCTTGCCAACCGCCGCTGCCGCGCCAGGGCGATCATGGCGACCCTGCTTTTGTCGGTAGGAACGCCGATGCTGTTTGCCGGCGACGAGTTTCTGCATACCCAGATGGGCAACAACAATCCCTATTGCCAGGACAATGTGCTGACATGGCTGTGTTGGGAGGCCGTTGACGGCGACGATGCCGAGTTTACCGAATTTGTCCGCCGGCTGATCGCTCTCCGCCGCAAATTGAAAATTTATGAGAAAAAACGTTTCTTTACCGGCAAGTACGGACCGGACGGGATCAAAGACATGGTTTGGTACAACGAGAACGGAAAAGAATTTGCCGACGCCGACTGGTACGACGGCAACCGCAAGGCTTTGTCGTACTGCGTTTACCGCAACGGCCGCTTTGTCCTAGGCATTTACAATGCCGGCGCGGCGGAAACGGAATGGAAGCTGCCGCTGCTGAGCAGAGGGATGAAATGGAATTTGCTGCTGGACACTTCGGAGAAGTTCGTCAGCCGGAAAAAAATCGCTTCCGGAGGCACGATTACGGTGCCGGCGTGGAGCGTTTTGTTGTTTGAAATTAAAAAATAGGGGGAAAACATCATGGATGAAAAGTTGCGCGAACTGGCCGACCGCCTGGGCATTGCCACCGCTTATACCGATTGCGGGTTGAAAGCCGCCTGCCACGAGGTGAGCGACGAAACGGTGCGTTTTTTTGCCGGCGTTCTGGGATATAAGGCCGGCAGCGGCGAAGAAATCGCCCGCTCTCTCCGCGCTTTGGACAACCGCCGCTGGCAGACGGCGTTGGAACCCGTTTACGTTATTCCCCGAAGCCGCAA
>OBZC01001491.1_pt1 | contig 14536 bp, 11 predicted proteins | sample 1538231 | NCBI WGS metagenome assembly OBZC01 (sample SAMEA2580225, study PRJEB22360) | human gut metagenome | biome: human gut; feature: human-associated habitat; material: faeces | place: Denmark | collected 2008/2010 | reverse complement strand
CCGATGCCGTCTGGGCGCAGGCCAGATAACGTGGGCGAACACGCCTGCTAGCGCAGATATGCCTTCGCGTTGCCCAGGCTGTAGGCGATCGTTGAGCCGTTGTGCAGCAGTGACGACGTCTGCGGAGTGATCATGCCGGTAATGCCCAGCGCCAGGAGCGCCGAGTTGGTGAGCATCACCTTGGAATACGAACTCGTCAGACGGGCGATAAGCCCCTGGCTCATGCGTCGCAGGCGCACGATTGCGGCCAGATCCGTATCGGTCAGGATGATATCGGCGACCTCCTTGGCGATGTCGCTTCCGCCGCCCATGGCCAGCCCCACGTCGGCCAAACCGAGCGCCGGTGAATCGTTGACGCCGTCGCCCACCATGGCAACGTGGCGCCCCTCGCGCTTAATCCGCTCCACATAGGCGTACTTGTCCTCGGGCAGCAGCTCGGCCTTAAACTCGTCGACACCTGCCTCGCGAGCAATGCGCTCGGCCGTGCGCTCCGAGTCGCCCGTGAGCATAACCACGTGTTTAACGCCCAACGCATGCAGGTCGGCGATGGCCTCACGGACCCCGGGCTTAAGCGGGTCCTCGATACCAAGCACGCCCACACCGGTGCCGTCGCCCGCCAGATACAGCGGCGACAGGCCCTGCATCTGGCGGTCGATGCGCTCCTTAATGTCGGACTCGAGCTGCGCGCCCTCGTCCTCGAATACAAAGTGCGCCGAGCCGATAATCGCGCGACGCCCCTCGATGGACGAAGCGATGCCGTGCGCCACAATGTACTCAACGGCAGCATGGCGCTCGCGGTGCTCGAGCCCGCGCTCGCGGGCGGCATTGACCACGGCGCGTGCCACCGGATGCGGGAAATGCTCCTCCAGACAGGCAGAAAGGCGCAGAATCTCGTCCTCGCTCCAGCCATCGGTGGTCAGCACGCAGGCAAGACGCGGCTGCGCCTCGGTGAGCGTGCCGGTCTTATCAAACACAATGGTGTCGGCCTTGGCAAACGACTCAAAATACTTAGCGCCCTTGACCATGACGCCCATCTTGGCAGCATCGCTCATGGCAGTCATGACGGCGACCGAACCCGTGAGCTTGAGCGCGCACGAGTAGTCGACCATCAGTGCTGCCGAGGTCTTGATAAGGCTGCGCGTGGTAAGCGCGACCAGGCCCGCGAGCAGGAAGTTCCACGGGACGATCTTGTTGGCGAGGTCCTCCATATGCGACTGGCCCTCGGACTTGAGCGAATCGGCCGTCTGCACGAGCGAGACGATCGAACGGAGCTTGGTCTGCGCCGTGTTGGCGCGCACGCGCACCAAGATGCTGCCGTCTTCCACGACGGTACCGGCGAACACGTCGTCGCCCACGCTGCGCTCGACGGCCAGCGGCTCGCCAGTCAGGGTCGCCTGGTTGACCATAGCGCTCCCCTGCTCGACAACACCGTCGATGCAGATGGACATGCCAGTGCGTACGGCGACCAGATCGCCGGGTTCGAGCTCGGTGGCGGCAACGCTTACCTCGGTGTCGCCGACCACTTTTTGTGCCTTATCGGGCACGTCGAGCAGCGAGTTGATGAGCTCGTTTTCGCTCATGGCGCGGGTGTAGTCCTCGAGCAGCTCGCCCACGTTGAGCAGGAACATCGTCTGGCCCGCGGTGTCGACATCACGTTTGACGAACGAAATGCCGATGGCCGAAGCGTCGAGCACAGGAACGGTCAGGCGTGGCTGCGCCAGCTCATGAAGGGCAGCGCGCAAAAATGCCATGTAACCGGCCACGACAAACACCGCGCGCAGAGGCGTCGGCAAGAACCAACGACGTGCGTAATGGGCACCGACGAGTGTCGCCAGGTCCATAACGAGTTTATGCTTGCGTGGCTCAAGCTGCATCACGTAGCCCGACTTGGCATCGGCGATAGCTTGAGCATCGAGTGCGCCCAGGGCGTCGAGTACGCTTGCGCGGCGCGGCTCGTCGTACTCCAGCGCCATCTGGCCAATGCGGCCATACACGCGCACCTTGTGCACGCCATCGATGTCGCCGCCAAGCTTAAGAAGTGCATCGAGATCGCTCTCTGGCACAGGACCCGCCAATTGAAGACGGGTCCTGCCGGGGATCTCGCTAATAATCGAGAATCTCATGGTTTGTGCCTGGGAGCGTTACTCGGCTGCCTCGTCAGCAGCGGACTCGCTCTGGGTGATGTAGGCAGCCTCGGCAACCATGTCGTCGACATTAGCCTTGGCCTGCTCGACCATGTCCTGGTAGCCGTTCTTGATGCGCATGCCGCACGCGATACCCTGCACGCAGGCATTCTTGACCGGAGCGCTGGTAAGCAGCTTGATGCCGGCCGTGCCAAGCAGAAAACCGCCACCGACAAGCAGGGTATTGAACGTCGACTTCTTCATGTTGCTTCTCCCTTTTGCCGCATTGGACGCGGCACGGTGCCTTAGCACCCGAGTAAACAAGTTTGCTCGAGCACACTTTTGGAAAATAGTTTAGTTTATCTAACTATTAAGTTCAACAAAGGTTAACTTTTTGGAAACTATGGGGATAAACTCAATATGACAAAGGGGCTGTCCCTTTGTCACATTATGGGACAGTCCCTTTGCCTACAGCTGCCAGTCCGCCGCCTCCTTTTGCAGCGCAACCATGCGAGCGAATTCTCCACCTGCCGCCTTGAGCTGCGCTGGAGCGCCCTGCTCGGCAACCACACCATCCTTGAGCACAACGATTTTGTCGGCATTTTCCACCGTGCGCATACGGTGGGCAATAACGATAACCGTCTTACCTGCAAGCAGACGGGAGAGTGCCTGTTGCACCACGGTCTCGTTCTCCACATCCAAGCTCGCCGTCGCCTCGTCCAACAGCACGATGGGCGCATCTTTGAGCAGCGCGCGGGCGATGGAGATGCGCTGGCGCTCGCCACCGGAGAGTTTGGAGCCGTTCTCGCCGATCATGGTGTCGTAGCCCTGCGGCATGCGGTTCACGAACTCGTCGCAGTTGGCGGCACGCGCGGCCGCAAGCACTTCCTCGTCGGTGGCATCACGACGACCGAGGCGGATGTTTCCCATCACCGTGTCATCAAAGAGCAGCACGTCTTGGAACACAATGGCGTAATCGCGCAGGAGCACCTCGGGATCGACGCTCGCAACATCCACACCGCCCACGGTAACCTTGCCCGCAGTGGCATCCCAAAAGCGTGCGGCCAGGCGGCTCACCGTAGACTTACCGGAACCCGAAGGACCGACCAGCGCCGTGACCTCGCTTTCCTTGGCGGTAAAGCTCACATCGGTAAGAACTTTATCGCCGGCGCGTCCGTCCTCGCCCGCACCATAGCCAAATGCCACGTGATCGAACACCACATCGTGGCCCACGGGCTCAAATTTCTCGCTGCCCCGCGCCACAGGCTCTTCCATGATGGAACGCATGCGCTTGGCAGACGACTCGGCGACAAACAGCTCGGACATTAACATTAACGCCTGGTCAAAGGGCGCATAGATACGGCTCACCATAAGCAGGAAGGCAAACATCACCAAAAAGTCGACCTGCCCGGAGGCGACCATCGCGGCACCCGTGACCAGCGTGGTGGCAATGCCCAGACGCAGGATGGCAAAGGCGGAGTTGACCAAAAGCCCGTTAACGAGCTCGCCCTTGGTAGTCTCGCGCTCCTCGGCATCGATCACGGCGTTGAGCCCCTCAAGATAATGGGCCTCCTGGTTGGTGGCGCGGATCTCGCGAACGCAGTCGAGCGTCTCTTGAATTGCCTCGGTAACCTTGACCTTCTCGGCACGCACGCGATCGAACACCGGAGCCATGGGGCCGCGTGTTAGATACAGCACGGCAAAGGCCACGGGAACGCTCCAAAACGCCGCGATCGCCAGCTGCCAGCAAAAGAACAGCGACGCCACGAACACAATGGCGCTTGCGATGATGGCACCCCAAAGCTCTCCCAGCACGTGGCTGTAGGCGTGTTCCATGGCCTGGACGTCGCCCATGATGGTCTCGGTTAAATCGGCCAGATCACGACGACCAAAAAACGACAGCGGCAGTTTGCGCAAGCGCTCGGCGATCTCCATACGCTGCTTGCCGCACTCCTCGTAAAAGATGCAGTAGGTGTAGTAATACTGCTGCCAGTTAGAGGCAAAGAGCAACACGAAAAAGACCAGGAGCCCGCCCACGATCGGCAGGGCATCCGGCAGGTCAGCCCCGCTGGCGAGATGCTCGACAAAGCCAGCCATAACCAGGAATAAAAAGCCCATGCCGGCCATGGTAATGAGATTAGTGAGCGTGGTCCAGAAAATGCCACGTTTTACGCCGGCGACGCCTTTATCGGATAGGAAATACTTCTTTTGGAATGAGGCGAACATTTAGGCCTCGCCTCCCTTCGTGACGGCGGCATCCGCGGTCGCTGCAGTGATTTTCCAGCTCGCGGCCTGTTCGTATTCGGCCCACATCTTGGCATACAGACCCTCTTGGGACAGCAGCTCGGCATGGGTACCCGACTCCCTCACGCTGCCCTGGTTGAGCACCACGATTTGGTCTGCGCCAACTACAGTCGAGAGTCGGTGCGCAATCATAATGACCGTGCGACCCGCCGCCAGCTTGCTAAAGGCGCGCTGGATGAGCGCCTCGTTCTCGGGATCGGCAAACGCCGTGGCCTCATCGAGCACCACGATAGGCGCGTCTTTAAGGATCGCGCGGGCGAGTGCCACGCGCTGGACCTCGCCGCCCGAAAGATATGCTCCGCCGGCACCGAGCATGGTATTGATGCCCTGTGGGAGCTTGGCCACAATGTCGTCGCACTGAGCTGTGGAGAGGGCCGCACGCACTTCGTCGTCAGTGGCCGTAGGCTTGGAGGCGCGCACGTTATCGGCAAGTGTTTGCCGGAACAGCTGGTTGGTCTGGAACACGAAGGCGACCTGGTCCATAAGCTCGTGCGGATCCATATCGCGAACGTCCACACCGCCTACGAGCACTCGACCCGAGGAGACATCCCAAAAACGCGGGATCAGGCTTGCGCAGGTTGACTTACCGCCACCCGAGGGACCTACCAGGGCGAGGGTGCTACCAGCGGGAACGCTGAAACTTACATGGCTAACGGCAGGCGCTTCGGCACCCTCGTACGTAAAGCTCACGTCCTCAAATCGCACGTCGCCGCCGGCAGGGTGCTTGGGTTGGGCGGGCACGGAGAGCTGCTTGGAATCCATGACGCTTCGGATGCGAGCCAGCGAATCGGCACTCATCTGAGAGGCCTCGCCCACAAACATGAGCTTGGTCATGGCCGTCGGCACCACGGCCGAAAATATCGCGTAAAACGTGAAGTTGGCCATAAAATGCGCGAAGTCCGTCTCGCCCGGCGCCAACAGCAACGCCACGGGCAACAGGAATGCCACAAGACCATTGAGCGCGGTAAGGTTGAGCACCTGCGGACCTCGGCAGAACGTGCCCGCATAGTTTTGTGCCATGTCGGCGTATTCGGCGATCGCATCGCGGAAAGCCTTAAAGGAGTAGACCGTCTGCTGAAACACCTTGACCACGGGAATACCGCGTACGTATTCGGTGCCGGTCTTGTTCATCTTGACCAGCGCTCCCATGTAGGCCTTCATAAACTCGCCGCCCTTGCCGCCCATCATGGCGGCCATGGCGCCAAACGAAACGACGACCGAGATAAGGCATGCCGCCCCCAAACGCCAATCGAGCGCGAAAAGCAGCACGAGCAGGCCTGCGACCATGGCGGTGGCGCCGGCGATATCGGGCAGCATGTGCGCGAGCAGGGTCTCAGTGGAGGCGGCGCATCCGTCTACAATACGGCGCAGCTCACCGGTGGCGTGCGTGTCAAAGTAGCCAAGCGGCAGCTTAAGCAGGTGCTCGCTCGTAGTCTTGCGGATATTGGACGCGCAGCGAAACGCGGACAGATGCGTGCACATGAGCCCCACGAAATAAGCTACGATGCTTGCCAGGGCAAAACCCACGGCCCACCAGCCATACATCGCGATGTTAGTGGCTTCGCTCCAGTTGGGCGCCACGGCGATCAGGTCGCGCGCGACAAGCCAAATGCACACGTACGGGCCAAAGCTCAGCAGCTGCGAGAGCGCCGAGAGCGCCATGCCCAAATACGTTAGGAATTTGCGGTCGCCGGCATACGCGAGCAGCTCGCCGATGCCTCCACCTTCCCTTTTTGATTCCTTTGCCATGAGATTCCTTTCTAACGGCTTGAGAGTTAACCGTAATGAACTTATCATTGCTGTGTTAGCCATGGCTCACAATCAAGCCAGGCGTGGACGTTTCTGCAATGGAAAGGAACGCTTTTGCAAATACGGCGGGCAGCGACCGACATAACCGAGCTCTACGCACCGCAATTTGAGCAGTTTGGCTTGAAGCTTACCGGCAAGGGCGCCGTCTTTACCGGCGAGGTGGCAAACGACCGGGCGCACGGCCGCGCATGGATCATGCCTCTCTCCCCTGCCTGCATCGTCATGGAGCATTTCATCACCCCGACGCACGATATGTACCTGGCCGAATACACACCCGAGCCATACGCCTGCGTGAGCGAAGTCAGCGCGCCCACACTTACATGCATGCCCGAGGCTGGCATAACGCCCGCGAACCTCAAACCATTGCATGGACCGTGGCCAAACAATGCCGTTTGCAGCTTTATCCAAGATAGCTGTGGCGAGGAATTAAGCCCGCTGTTTGCGGGGGAGCTCTATCACTCGCGCTCGGTGCTCTTTTTGCCTGGATATTTTGACGAACTGGAGCACCGCTATCCCACCGAGTTCGCGGGAATCTTTGAGGCGTTTGCCGAGCCATGGCACGAGGAAGCGACGTCTGCCATCTGCCACACGCTGCGCCGGATTAACGAGGACCGCGCCCGCACCGTAGGCGGACACGTCTATATGCAGGGCATCGTGGAGACCATGGTCGCGGAGCTCGCCTGTTCGCGCGCGGCCCACAGGCAGGCGCGGCAGGCGGCAGACACACGCGTCAGCATAACCATTGCCGAAGAAGCAACGGCGATGATTGAGCGCGCGCTCGACAAAGGCAGACGTGTGGGTATCAACGAGGTGGCCGAGAGGCTCTACACAAGCCGCTCCAAACTATGCGCCACCTTTAAGGCCCAAACAGGCGAGTCCCTGGGCGCCTACATTCGCAGACGCCGCATGGAGCGAGCGCAGGACCTTTTGGCCGATAGCGCGCTCACGATAGCGCAGATGGCAGAGCGTCTAGGCTACCCTCAGCAAGCCGCCTTCGCCCAAGCCTTCAAACAATACACCGGCATGACACCCACGGCTTGGCGAAGCAAGCATCGCTAAGGCCCAGGCTCCCTGGCCGTAACGGAGCGATTAATTAGCCGCCGCCCGTCAGCTCACCCAGGATCTAAACGTCAAGATGTGCACGATCAAGCGCCTTTTTGATAAGAGGGACAGATCGATCAGCCAAATACAACGGAATGTTGAGCACCCCGTCGTCGAGCTTTAGGTTCTTAAGTGAGTAGCGGACCCTCAATGGAGTCGTCTCCGCATGCTTGTCGGCATAGTACTTAAGGCTCTTGGAGTGAACGACCTCTCCCGATTTGACCTCGACGGGAACGATTTCGTTTCCGACTTGAATCAAAAAATCGACTTCGTGCTTCGGCTTCTCGTTTGTCCAGTAACGCGGAGCAGCATCCAACTGTGAAAGTAATGCCTGAAGCACATAGTTCTCGGCGAACGAACCTTTGAACTCCGAAAATAGCGCATCCGAGATGGCAAAAGCGGACGCATCCAGCCTTGCCATGCGGCGCAGCAAGCCGACATCAAGACAGTAGACTTTAAATGCCTTGAGGTCATCGTACGCAGAGAGCGGCACACCACCAGCAGCATTAAGGCGAACCGCCGTGATGAGCCCAGCATCGGCAAGCCATTCCAGAGCATCCTCGTATTCTCGAGCACGAGCCCCCTCGCGCACCGCACCCCAAACGAACTTTTTGTTCTCGCGCGCCAACTGAGCTGGAATCGAGTTCCATATTTGTGAAAGCTTGGCGAACTGCGCACGGCCACCATGCTTGGCAAAATCGCGCTCGTAGGAATCCAAGAGATCAGACAACACCTTATCGACCTGAACGATATCGCCCGTCTCCACCCACCGGCCAAGAGCCTCTGGCATGCCGCCGCATGCAAAATAACGACGAAGATGCTCGACGAGACGGACATGGAAGAAATCGGGCACTGTCTCGATCTGATCCAGGCCGCCAAGGTATTCGTCGTAGTTTGCAGCGCCCTCGGCTTTCAGAAACTCGGAAAAGCTCATGGGGCGCATCTCCATGAACTCGACCTTTCCCACCGGAAAAGCGCTGGTCTCACGGGACAAGCGAACGCCCAACAAAGACCCTGCGCATGCGACGTGATACTCGGGGGCCTCGTCACAGAAGTATTTAAGGGCGCCGACTGCAGAAGGACAATCCTGGATCTCATCAATAATAAGCAGCGTTTCGCCGGGCTCGATAGGCTGTCCAAGTGCCAGGGAAAGATTTGAGATGATCCGTCGAGGATCGCGCGTACCTTCGAAAAACTGAGCGTACTCGCTCTGTACCCCAGGTGACGGCTCCTCGAGCGTCAGATACACAAAATTGAGGTACGAGGTTCGGCCGAACTCCTTAAGCGCCCACGTCTTTCCAACCTGGCGCGCCCCCTTAAGGATAAGCGGCTTACGATATTCTGACGCTTTCCAAGCGTTAAGCTTGGCAATGATATCTCGCTGCATGACCGAACCTCCCGCAAAGAAACTTCCGTAAACGTGATATTTCCCACATTTTACCCTAGGTAAAACGTGATATTTATCACATTTACGGAAGTTTTAAGCTCATTTCTCCACACTTCCATCACATTTATTGCAATGTGACAAAGGGACAGTCCCTTTGTCACCCGCACAAAAATGGACGCGCCAACGGCGCGCCCATTCACTCTATTTATATCAGCCCCACCTGGCCCGAACGGCCGAGTCGTTGCAGAACCCGGGAGCCCCGGCAGGGCGGGTGCTTGCTCAAAATGAGTTCCGCACGCAAAGAAGGCCACTTAATGTGGCCTTCGTCTTGCGCAGGACTGTCCGAAATTGAGAGGCAAGGCCCTGCGCCCGGCCCGGCCCCTCGGTTCCCGCTTACGAGAGCGACGTTCTCAGCAACTCGTTGAAGAGCTTCGGGTTGCCCTTGCCGCGGCTCGCCTTCATGCACTGGCCCACCAAAAAGCCGATGACCTTCTGGTTGCCGTCACGATACTGCTGCGCTTGATCGGCACAGTTTGCCAGTACCTCGTCCACGATCGGCTGCAGCGCGCCGGCATCGCTCACCTGACGCATACCACGCTCGTCGACGATCTTGTTGGGATCATCGCCAGTCTGGGCCATGGCCTCAAAGACCTCGTGCGCCTGGTTGGAGCTGATGGCATCGGTCGCCAGCAGCTTAGCCAGCGCTGCCACCTGAGCCGGCGCGATGCCGGACTCGGCGAGCGACACGCCTGCGCCCTTAAGATAGGCGATCATCTCGTTCACCAGCAAGTTTGCGACCGTCTGGGCCTCCTTGCCAGCCATACCGGCCGCCTCAAAGAACTCGGCAAACTCGGGGTCGCCGGCAATCTGCTCGGCGTCCGCCGCCTTAATGCCAAAGTCGGCCTCAAAACGGACGCGCTTGGCATCGGGCAGCTCGGGGATCTCGCCACGGCAGCGGTCGATAAACTCGTCGTCCAGATCGAACGGCGCCAGATCGGGGTCAGGGAACAGACGATAGTCGTCGGCCGTCTCCTTGACGCGCATGACCACGGTGCGCTTGCGGCTGGGCTCCCAGTGGCGGGTCTCCTGATAGATGATGCCGCCCTCCTCGAGCACCTCGGCCTGGCGGCAAATCTCGTAGGCAAGGCCGTCATGCAGGCTCTTGAACGAGTTGAGGTTCTTGAGCTCGGTCTTGGTGCCCAGCTTGGCCTCTCCACGGCGGCGCAGCGACACGTTGCCGTCGCAGCGCATGGAGCCCTTCTCCATGGAGCAGTCCGAAATGCCCAGCGTCACAAAGATGCGACGGAGCTTTTCCATAAACAGACGCGCTTCCTCGGGCGTACGCAAATCGGGCTCGGTGACGAGCTCGATGAGCGGCGTGCCGCAGCGGTTGTAGTCGACGAGCGACTCGGCCGCGGCGGTGATGCGGCCCTCGGCACCGCCCACGTGCACCATCTTGGCAGCGTCCTCCTCCATGTGGATGCGCAGGATGCGGATGGGCACCGTGTAGGAACCGTCCTCGCGACGCTCGGGCATCTGCAGGTTGGACGCGTCATAGCTGGCCAGATGGCCGGCACGCTGATTGCCCTCGCGCATGATCGACGTCATGGACGTGGACAGGCCCTCGGCGTTGGCCGAGGCGCTCGCCAGGCTCTGGGCCTCGGCCTCGCCAAACGCGCAGTCGGGGCGCTCGGCGGCACCGCGACCGGTCACGTCCAGATCCAGGTGACCGTACATGGCAAAGGCGACCGGACCCTGCGTGGTCTGGAAGTTCTTGGCCATGTCGGGATAGAAGTAGTGCTTGCGGTAGAACATCGAGTGACGCTGAATCTCGCAGTTGGTGGCAAGACCGGCCTTGACGATGCTCTCGATTGCGCGCTTGTTGGGCACCGGCAGGGCGCCGGGCAGGCCCAGGCACACCGGGCACACGTTGGCATTGGGCTCGTCATCATGGCTGAGCTTGCAGTTGCAGAACATCTTGGTATCGAGTGCGGTGAGCTCGGTATGGATCTCCAGGCCGATCACGGCCTCCCAATCCTGCAGGACCTCGGAAAGCTCCTTCATTACAGCTCGCCTCCCTTCCCGGCAAAATCGGGCGCGACGGAAAGCGCGGGCGCACCCGTGGCGGCATCGGCAAAGCCGCGCTCCAGGGCGCGGGCAAACGTGAGCAGCTGACGGTCCTTAAACGCCGGACCCACCAGCTGGACAGAAACGGGCAGCTTGCTGTCCTCGCCCAGGCCCAGCGGCACCGAGATACCGCCGTTGCCGCAAATGTTGAGCGAGATGGTGTACAGGTCGGAGAGGTACATCTGCGTGGGGTCGCTGATCTCGCCAAACTTAAAGGCCGTGCGCGGCGAGGCAGGCATGAGGATGGTGTCCACCTTGGCATACGCGGCGTCGTAGTCCTGCGTGATGAGCGTGCGGGCCTTTTGCGCAGCGTAGTAGTACTTGTCGTACACGCCCGAGCTCAGCAGGTAGGCGCCAAGCATCTGACGGCGCTTGGCCTCGGCGCCAAAGCCGTGGGCGCGCGAAAGCGAGCTCTGGTCGGACAGGTTGGCGCAGCCCTCCTCCTGATAGCCGTAGCGGATGCCGGCGAAACGGGCCAGGTTGGAGAACGCCTCGGCCGGGCCGATGACGTAGTAGGCGGCGATGGCGGCGTCCAGGTGCGGCAGGTCGACCTCGACCAGTTCGGCGCCCTGGTTCTGTAGCTCCTGAGCGGCACGCTGAACAGCGGCCTTGACCTCGGGCGTCAGGCCCTCGGCCTCCATAAACGCAGGGATAATGCCCACGCGCTTGCCCTCGATGCTGTCGTTGAGGTGCTCGGTAAAGTCGACGGCGCAATCCTGACTGGTGCAGTCGTACGGATCGTGGCCCGCACCGGTAAGCGCGTTCATGGCCAGCGCGACATCCTCGACCGTGCGGCCAAAGGGCCCCACCTGGTCGAGCGACGAGCCAAAGGCAACCACGCCGTAACGGCTCACGGCGCCATACGTGGGCTTAAAGCCCACCACGCCGCACAGCGACGCAGGCTGGCGAATGGAGCCGCCGGTGTCCGAGCCCAGCGAGAGCGCGACCTCGCCCGCGGCGACGGCTGCAGCGGAGCCGCCCGAGGAGCCGCCGGGCACGCGCTCGGTATCCCAGGGGTTGTTGGTGCGGTGGAACGCCGAGCTCTCGGTGGAGCTGCCAAAGGCAAACTCGTCCATGTTGGCCTTGCCCATGGGCAGGCAGCCGGCATCGAGCATGCGCTGGACGCAGGTGGCGGTGTAGACGCTCTGGTAGTCCTCGAGCATGCGGGAAGCGCAGGTGGTGCGCGTGCCCACGAGGTTCATGTTGTCCTTAATGGCCAGCGGCACGCCCGCGAGCGGGGGCAGCGGCTTGCCTGCGGCACGGTCGGCATCCACGCGCGCGGCGGCCTCGAGCGCGAGCTCGGGCGCCACCTGCAGGAATGCCTGGACCCCGCCCTCGCGCGCCTCGATGGCGGCAAGGGAGGCCTGGGCCACCTCGGTAGCGGTAAAGTCGCCGGCGGCAACGCCCGCGGCGATCTGGGCGGCGGTAAGGGAATCGAAGCTTAGCGCCATTACTCGCTCTCCCCCTCTCCCAAAATGGACGGCACGCGGAAGTAGCGGTCGCGCGCGCTGCCGGCGTTTTCGAGCGCGACGTCGAGCGGCAGGTCGCGCTCGGGCTCGCGCAGGTCATCGCCCATCACGTTGGACAGGCTTCCGATAGGATGGAACGTGGGCTCCACGTCGGGCAAGTCATATTGCAAGACGGGCTCGAGCATCTGGACGGCGTCGTTCATGTAGGACGTCATCTGGGTGAGCTCGTCATCGGTCAGTGCGATCTTTGCGTACTCGGCGATGCCGCGCACGTCTTTCTCGCTGAGTGCCATAGGCGCTCCCTTCCGCATAACAGATAAACCGCTCTAGTATACAAGGCAACGCCGCTTGGAGCAGGTGCTTTACCTAAATGCAGCGAAAACGTAACGAGGGCGGCGGTTTGCAGGTGGAGGGCTGGCGGTTCTGCAGTGAAACCGCGCCGTCCATAGCGAAAACCGTCCCGTCCGCAACGAAAACCGTCCCGCCCACAACGAAAAGCATCCCGTCCGAAACGAAAAGCATCACAACATTCGACGCTTTTCGTCAAAATCGAGATTTTCATCGAATGTTGTGATGGTTTGGAAGCCCCCGACCACCACAAAGGTGCCTGTCTCCATTGCGGTGGTTCTGAAGAATGTCTTATGCCGAGGCCTTAGCCTTGCGGCGCTTGCGGACCGCGTGGATCACGATGTCCAGCAGCAACAGCACAATGGCCACGACCACGATAAGCACGGCAAACTCGCGCTTGCCCCAGTGGCGGCCGGCCAGCGACTTTTGCTTGTCGACGTCCTTCTTGCTGTACTTGGTGCGCACGCAATGCACCAGCAGGCGATGGTCGTTCACGCCGTAGGGCGTGCAGGTAACGAGCGTCACTTTGTCGGCGCCGGGCTCGATGGTCAATGACTCCATCTCCTCGGGCAGCACCACCTCGGAGTCCACCATCTTGTAGGCGAGCGTTTTGTTCATGGTGTGCAGCAGCACCAGGTCGCCGGGCTCCAGCGAGTGGATGTCGTCGAACATACTCAGGTTGCGCATGCCAGAGTGCGCGGTGAGCACGCAATGCGTCGAGGTGCCGCCCACCGGCAGGCTCGTGCCCTCCAGGTGGCCGACGCCCCCCCCGCCATAAGGACTTCTTCGCTCGTGCCGTGGTAGATGGGCATGCTCACGTCGATGGAGGGGATCTCGACCCAGCTCATCATGGGGTCGCGGTCAAAGATGAGCTGCTGGGCGTAGGGCTCGATCTGGTCGGCGGGAAGCTCGGTGGCCTCGCCCGCCAGTTGCTCGTTAAAGGAGCGCGCCTGGAGCAGGATGCGCTCGCGCTCCTCGGCAGACAGCGCGTCCACGGTGCTGGACACCGTGCTGATCTGGTTGAACACGCCCGAGGCCTCGAGCCGGTCCAAAATCCACGGCCAGGTCATAAGGCCCACGCCAATAAGGATGATGACGATGGTGATGAGCCGGTCAGCCCAGCGCGGCAATCGCTTGCGACGGCGCTTAGGTTTTGGTTGAGGTTTGGGCTGAGGGCTTGAGCTGCCGTTGTCCGCGGCGTTATTGCTCTTCATATGTTTGGCGCCCTGCACCATCGCCAGTCACTCCTCTACAGCTCAGGTTGTCTAAACAAATAATAGCCGATTAGCGAGCTTCCGCGCCGGACAACGCAGCCTGGCAGCATTGCACAGTGCAAGTATGGGCCCGCATTTGAGTTTTCAAAATGTCCCGGATCGGCGGGGCGATTCGGGATACAATGTCAATAGAAAGCGACGCACCCCGCGTAAGTGTATGAGAGCGCGGGCGGCCTAGTTTTCAGCTTTTGTTAAATGCCCGGGATCCGACCCCCGGGCATTCTTATTTGCGCTTGTTGCGGCGCAAATGCCTTCTACCGTCCGCACCGCGCGTGCGCCTACGGACCTTAAACCGAACCTCATACGAGTCAAGAAACGCGATGACGAACGTGCCCACCGCCGCGAGGGCGGCGAGCGCGTTAAGGAATTTCAGCATTTGGGGACCTCCGATCGAGTCGTCGGCCGCCCGCGCACGGGATGCGTCGCAAGGATATTTTACTGCGAGCGTATGCACCCACAGCTGGTAAACGCAATAATTGCAAACATCTGTTCGATATTCATACGCTTGATTCATCGGACGATGGAGGCTGGCTGCGTTATCCCGAAAAAACGGGGCAGACTCCAGTGCGGGGGCTGGCCCCAAAACCATCGAGA
>OBZC01001483.1_pt1 | contig 14646 bp, 20 predicted proteins | sample 1538231 | NCBI WGS metagenome assembly OBZC01 (sample SAMEA2580225, study PRJEB22360) | human gut metagenome | biome: human gut; feature: human-associated habitat; material: faeces | place: Denmark | collected 2008/2010 | reverse complement strand
ATCGCCGTGGATGGTGTGCTTGATGGCGCTGCTGGCCACGGCAAAGTTGATCATAATCCATCAGGAGCGAGCCGTCAACGATGGCGCGAATGTCTCCACCGTTGTTGTCCCAGTAATCTGCCACCAGTTTCCCGGCAGCATCCGCAAGCTGCTGGCTGACACGCTCACCGCTGATGCCGTAGGTCTTGTTCAACATTTCCGAAACCGCCTGTTTCAGGTCGTCGTTAAACTGGCACACCTCCGGGTCACGGGAATTGCGGCGCACCCCGGTGTCGCTCACATCAAAGACATAGTGCAGACGCGGCACACTGCTGGACTGGTCTAACAGTGCGATGCCCTTGGAGCCACGCCTGACATAGCGGTTCATCCGGTTGCGCCAAATGTCAAATTCGGCGCAGGCGGTGGCATCGGGTCGCTGAGCGTAGATCATCAACTGGTCCGGGAAACTGTACTTGTACAGCCGGGATGCTGTGGTCAGGTAGTCCGTCCAGCTTTCCCAGTACCGTGTCAGACCGTTTGCCGTGCGCCGGGCAAGGGCGAGATATTCCTCGGTTTTGTTTGGCATTTTGGCCTCCTTTTTCAGATTTTAGGGTATAAAAATAGCGGGCAACCGTTTTGGGGTTGCCCGCTGGAAAGTGTATCGAGATAAGATTATTTGCTATTGCCCTTTATGTACTTCATAACGCAGCACCCCATCACGATGACGGGAAGCACGGTTCGTAAACCGAGGTCGCCGACCCGCACATTTACATCAATCACAAGCCCTGCAAACCATGCCGCTAAAGTGAAAACAGTTGCCCAACCGTAACTCATAGAACTGTACTCCTTCATATGTGAATATTCAAAACTCTCTTCTCAGCTTCAGCTTTCATAGCTGCCCGCAAGGAACTTACATTTATTCGACTCGAATGTTTACCGGATTCAGTGTAAGGTTGCCTCCGCCCGCCACCTTATACCATTTGCCCCTTTCGAGTTTGATTCTTTCCGTTACGCCCTGTGTAATATATCCGATTCTGTATTTTTCTCCAGTCTCTACATCGGTAAAGACCACCGCAGTATCACAATCACCGCTCACTTTTACAGTTCCCCAAAGTGGCTGTATTTGTTCTGTCTTTATGGTGCCTTCATCGTTTGAAAGGGTGAAAGTATGGCTTCTCTGAATATTGATATAAATCGCCACCAGAAAAACCGTTGCCAGACATAAAGCAAACCTTCTCGTTTTCATCGAAACACCTCCTGCAAATTCGGTTTTATCGAATCATATCACATAAGCGGACTCTTCAAACTTACAGCTCAGTTTCCACTGCAAGCTGCTCCTGCTTCTCTTTTTCATCAGCGATTTGGACATCAACATCTTCGCGCATCTTTTTCAGAAGTGCAAGGACTCGCTTGATTTGATCCTTGGTGTTTTCCACTCTGCTCTGTGCCTGGTTGATGTGATCCAGAACTGCCCAGTCTGCAAAGAGGCCATCAAAGAAGAAATCCGCAAATTTCAGAAAGCTGTCTACTGTAATCTGAAGGTCTGCGGTGATCTCAACATCAGCAAGCTCAGTTTTGAACCGCCGCAGTTCCACTTGAAGCTGTTCGATTTGTTTCTGCGCATCGTCCAGTTCCTCATACTTGGCAAGATCGGCCATCAAACCGCCGCCCATTACGTCCCATGTACTCCAGCCCTCGGCATTGTGGAGGGTTTCGAGAACTTCGTTGACCGTATGCAAGGCAGTCTTTCCTGCGTTGATGGCTTCCAGCAGCTCCCGCTTTTGAACTTTCAGTGCGGCAATGCGGCTTTCGCTTTCCGCAATCTGCTGTGCGGCAGGGTGGGCAGAGACTTTGATGCTTTTGATTTTTTCGGAAAGAGCAGCTTGATACTGACTTTCGCAATCGGACAGCCGTGCCAGTCTATTTTGAATCTGCTTCAAGTCGGCATCAACGGAAGAAAGATCATGGAGAGCCGCATCGTACTTGACGCGGGCTGCATAGGCTTCCTGCCGTTCTTTGTCCAGCTTTTCATCCATTTTTCCAATCACTTGATAGAAAAATGCGGCAAGGCTGTGTCCCTCCAGACGGTCCACATCAGCCTGCTCTGCCAGCTTGGATTTTTCCAGCTTTTTCAGGCAATCAGCAAGCGTATCTCTCTGGGCGGTCAGTTCTTTCTGTTTTGCTTTGCAGCTTTTCTTTTCTGCGACCTGCTGCCAAAGCTCTTTCAACGTAGAATCACTCATATGGAATGTCCTTTCCCGGCATTACGTTTCTTCGTTCAGAAGCTGGTTCAAAAAATGCTGCCGATTATTTACAAATGTTTTGGTGATAACGTAGCTGTCTGTATCTTCATACTGACAAGGATGAATCGTGCCATTGTCGAAGCTAAAAATCTCAGCATCAGGCATTCCGAGGAGAATGGGTGAATGTGATACGATAATGAATTGCGCCCCTTCTTGGGCACACCGATAAATGTTGATCAGTAACGTGAGCTGCCGCTGCGGGGATAAAGCGGCTTCCGGCTCGTCAAAAATATAGACTCCATCTGCACCCATGTAGTCCTGCGCAATGGCGAGGAAACTTTCACCGTGTGATTTTTGGTGATAGCCTTTGGAGGGATGATCGTCATCGGAATAGTCGATTTCCTTGGTGGCTACATTATAGAAACTCTCTGCTCGGAGAAAATACCCGAACCTTGGTCTGCGATACCCCTTGGAAATCGTCATAGCCTCACATAGTTCCGAATGGGAGTTGTATGTGGAAAATGAATAGTTCTTCGTTCCACCCTCTGCGTTGAAGCCGTAAGCAACAGCGATTGCTTCCAGAAGCGTAGATTTTCCACTTCCATTTTCGCCAACAAAGAACGTAATGGGCTTATGGAATGTAAAAGTGTCGATTCCACTGATGGCAGGAATCTGACGAACATAATTGTATGGGCGAACTCTGTTCCAGTCGATGGTCAGCCCTTGGATAAACAAATCGTTCATACAGCACTCCATACTATATAATGTAAGAAACACTTAGCTCCGCTCAAACCCAAGATAGCGGGTGCCCTGAAAACTCAGCTTTCCGATGTCGCCCTGCACGAGCAGACCATAATCGCTTCCGTCCACTTCAAATTCCATCCGGTCGCCGCTCTCCACCTGAAAAGTCACATAGTACGATGTAAATGTGCTAGTGTCGTATCCGTGCGCACCGGACATATCTCCGGCATTGGCACTGCTGGAATGCGAAACATCGGTGCGCTTTGCTACCACTGTTGCCGGAACGGTAAGCCGCGGCGAGTGGTTGTTTTTGTTCCATGTGCGGAGATTTGAAATTAGAGCAAAGAAAAACATTCCAATAAAAAGCAGGAACAGGATTGGGAAAATGAAGCTGAATATAGCGTCAAACCATCCAAAAAACATTTTACTCCTCCAAAATTTCTTCCAGCAGGTCCTTTACATCGTCCAGAAAAGATTCTTCTCCGAGGGTGTTCACCTTGAAGAACACCGCTTGACTGCCGCCCGCTGTAATTGCAGACAGCCGAATCGGGCTATCTCCATTCTGGAACATGGTCAGTGTCAGACTCAGGCGGTTGCCGCCCATCATGCTGTACCGTTCAAACACACGGACACTGCACCGGGCATCGCCCTCTTTGAAATCACTGCCTGCCTCTAAATCTGCCGACCAACTGCTGTCCGGGATTTCATTTTCCAGCTTCCGAAGCAGTTTGTCAAAATTCTTGTTTCGGATGGTCTTTTCAAAGATTGCCATAATGGTTCCTCCGTTCTGACAATTAAAAATCGGTCCCTTATTTTTGATATGAGCAGAGCCACAGGAAAATTGCGGAGAAATCGCTTGAAGAGAGGAATTTTGTCTGATTTGATTATAGCATATCTTTTGGAAGAACAAAATACTTTATGTACGCCGCCCGCAGGCGGCAAAAGTCAGTCCAGTGGAAATTCCAGCTCGGCAAACTCTGCATCGGTCAGCAGCTTCAGCTTTTCGATAACGCCCTCCGACAGTTCCCGCAGGGCAGTTTCATCCGGCATCAGGTAGCACTGCATCAGCCGCAGTTCGTGGATAAGCCCCATCCGGGTGCCGGTGTTGTAGAGCATCATCAGCATCCGCTCTTCGTGGTTAAAGTTCATGTCCATCCCTCGCTTTCCTGCAGACGGTGGGGTTGCACTCCGGGGCATCGCATTTCTCTTTGAGATTCATCAGCACCGAAGGGCGTTCCGGCTGCTTGTCCAGAAACCCCTGTAAATCCTTGAAGCCGATGCTGTCCACATAATGCACAGACACCTCGCCATTGCGTTTAAGTGCGATCACATCGCTGACCGACAGGCTGTGCCCCTCGAAATCCTGCGGGCGGGAGAGGTTGAACATCTGAAATAGTTCTTCCAAAATCTCGTTGTTCGGCACATCCTGCCACATGGCGGGCAAATCAGCATAGTAGGTGACCTCATAATGCTCCGGGTCTGGCGTTTTGCCCCGACGATGCAGTTCCCGCATGGAAGCAAATCTTTCATCGAGGATTTTTTCGTCATGCCGCAGCTGCATCACCATATAAACATCGCACCCTGCGTTCAGAAACTTCTGCGGGATGTCCGTCATGGGTTCACCGTCAAAATTCTGGTTCCATTTTTGCTGCATCGTCCACCTCACAGTTCCGGTGCAGAACGTGCAGAAGATTTTGGCGCAGACGCATCACTTGCCAGTTCTGCCAGCTTTTCCAGTGTGGAAGGGCGATGGTTTGCACTCAGTTCCTCGGCTTCCGCAACTTTGTCCATGACGGCATCGTAGTCCTGCAACAGCCGCCGCCCCTTTTCCATGTGGTGCGCTTCCAGAATCTGCTCACGGGCTTCCTGAATGGTCAGTTCCGGGGCATCCAACTGCCCGCCGTCCATCACAGAATAATCGCTGTGGTAGAGGGTGTAGTCCCATCCATCCTCACAGGACTGTATGGCAAGGTAGCCTTTGCCGCCCAGTTCCCATGCAGCCTGCTCGTCCTGTGTCTGAATCTCCGGGTAGAAGTCTGCATGGTTTCGTTCCATGACCTCGGCAAACTGACAGATGTGGAACACATTGCCCAGACCGCCCATGTCAAAGTGATAATCATCCAGATGTTCCACCCGTGCCGTAAAACTGCGCCCATCCGGGTAATCCACCTGAATCACGCCGCCATCTGGAATGCGATAGAGGTCATCATAGTGGCTGTTGATGAGACGAATATCCTTCGGCAGCGTTTCCGGCTCCCAGATGCGCCGCCTGCCGATGCCCGCCTGCGGGATGTTTTCGAGGATCTTTACACTTTCCTGTTGGATGGCCTTACGGTCATCGTCCGAAAGTTCAAACAGATACCAGTTCCGGGCGGCAGGGATGGTGTTTTGTCCATCTGGCGGCAGATTCTTTTCCGAGATCTGCCCACTTTCCAGCGGCTCGCCAGTTACCTTGTTATAGGTGGCAAAGCCGACCCCTGCACCGTTTTCCCGGAGATGCAGATAGCGTTCATCGTTGATAAGGTAGACCGCTTCTTTTATCTGCTCTATCAGCACCCACCTTCAAATTCCAGCGAAAACTTGCTGCGGCCATCGGCTTCACAGGACAGCAGCACGGTGGCATTGTAGGTCTTGCCCTTGGCACTCTTGCAGTCCTTCAGCCGGACTCGACCATCCCGCAGCAGCTTGCGGTTGGTAGCGCAGGTGTCCACCAACAAATCTACGATCTGATAGATGGTGTCCTCATCATCCGGGCAAAGCCGGAGCAGAAGGTCTATCTCCAAAGACTGAGAAAAATATTCTTCCAGTTGGGTGCGTTTGCTCATCCCATCCGCTTCTTCAGAATAGAATGGATCAGTCTCACTCATTTCAGTATCATTCTCTTTAGTCTTATTACATCGTGATTTTGAAGGGTCTTGACTTGCGTTTTTGAAGCCTCCAGAATCGTGAAAATCACGATTCTGGAATATTGATTTTGACGATTCTGCCTAAAAGTTCTTCACATATACCAAACTTGGCTTTCCCAGACCTCTGCGTTTTCGTTCAATCAGACCAAACTTTTCGAGTTCCCGGAGCAGCTTGGTCGCTTTGTTGTCTGCGCAACACAACGCCCTCTTGACATCCTCTATCGTGAAGATAATGAACACCCGGTTCTGCTCGTCCAGCCAGCCGTTTTTCACGGACAGGCTCATGCGGTCCAGCAGGATACCGTACAGGGTCTTGGCATCGGTTGACAGACTCTGGAACCGTGGCTCCTGAAAAAGAGCCTTGGGAATGCGGTAGAACGAAAATAGTTCTCCGGCTTGTCCGTAGAAGTAGTCAAGGGTCATGTGGCTTTTTCAACATTTTGCTCCAGCTTGTGTTCAAAAAATCGACCGCCTTTCGTTTGAAAATAAAAAGCGCACTCTTTTCTTATTGAAAAGTAGTGCGCTATGTAATATAATGGCTGTATAATTTAGCTATCCAAAAGATAGTCGATGAGATATTCTTTCGGAATCATGAAAGATCGTCCGACTTTCAGGCAGCGAATTCTATGTTGATGGATTCTTCTGATGATTGCAGTCTGGCTTTTGAAACCGAGTAAAGTTGTTGCTTCTTCGACAGACAGCACATCAGGATAGTTCACAAATAATTTTTTATAATACTCTTTTGCTTGATTTTGATTCATTATCCTTGACTTTCCTTTCGTTTTGTGCCTAAGCAGAGGAGCGTTTTGCCCTGCATCCCTCCTGAACATCCCTCCAATTTCCATTTGGGCGGTCCAAACCGAAAAAACAGAGTAGAGAGAAAACGCATCGAAAAATCGTGGATATTTCAAATTATTGCTCGTTGAGGCGTGAATTTTGCCTTTGCACAGTGGGAACCAGATATCACTAGATATCACTGGATGACACCAGATGGAAGATGAGGACAAAAACTCAAAATCCCTTGTGCTAATAACACGTGTGGGTTCGACCCCCACCACCGGCATAGAGAAACGGGTCAGGAAGCATCGCTTTCTGGCCCGTTTGTTTTTACTGGAAGCAAAGCTCCTCCGCTGTGCTTTTGGCCATGTGAAATGGGGCTCTCATCAAGAGAGCTTTCCGGCAGGAAAAGCCATTTTATCGCAGGGCAAGAATTATAGCAGTTTGCGTTTTTAATGCACAAGCAACATCCGCAAACTGCATATCGCAAAGATGCCGTTTTGATAGGCACTATTTTTGAAAATTGCGATAGTGCAGCATGAAAACAGCATATTTGTGATATGCGATTCGACGCTGGTGCATAAAAAGTTGAATTGCGATAATGACTGTTTAAGACTTGGTCGATTTTTGTTCACAAACTTCTGGTATCCTGTGGACAGAACGAAACGAGAGAGAGGAAACTTCATGAACGCCGAACTCACTTTCCTGAACGCTCTGCAAGCCCTGCGCATACCTGTGCTGGACGGGGTCATGCGCTTTTTCACCCATCTGGGCGACTCCGGCTTTATTTGGCTGGCGCTGACCGCTCTGCTGCTGGCCTTCCGCCGGACGCGGCGGGCGGGCTGGGTGCTGGCGGCGGCACTGCTCTTCGACGCCGTCCTCTGCAATATCCTTCTCAAGCCGATGGTGGGCCGCATCCGCCCCTGCGACATCCTCACGGAGGTGGAGCTTCTCATCCCCCGCCCGGAGGATTTCTCCTTCCCCTCGGGGCACACGGCGGCATCCTTCGCGTCGGTGACGGCCCTCTGGCTGGCGGGGAAAAAGCGGTGGGCAATGGCAGCGCTGCCGCTGGCAGTGCTGATCGCGTTCTCCCGGATGTACCTCTGCGTCCACTTTCCGACGGATATTCTGGGCGGCGCGGTGCTGGGCACTGCCTGCGGCTGGCTGGGCGCGTGGTCTATCAAAAAGCTGGAAGAAAATAAAACGGTGCGCCCCCGCTGAGCGCACCGTAGATGGAAGAGGAGCAGTTCAGCTCCTGAGCCTGACAAAGATTATGCCCGAAAAGGCAACTTCGACCTTACGCCGTACATTGAAGGGGATGATGCAGCAGCCTGCTAAAAAACGGGCGGAAAACATTCCTTTTTGAAAACGGTGTAAAGTCAAAAGTTGGGGGTTGTATAGGAACTGCCTGCAAAAGCCTGAAAACGCTGCAGGCGAAGCAATGCAGTCCCCCTCGGCCTCAGCAAAAAGAAAAGCACTGTACTTCCTGCGAAGTACAGTGCTTTTTTGGTGGAGAATAGCGGGATCGAACCGCTGACCTCTTGCATGCCATGCAAGCGCTCTCCCAGCTGAGCTAATCCCCCAAAGCTGGTGTGTCGTCCCTGACGACGTTGATTATTATACCAGCCCGAGACCCGGTTGTCAACAGTTTTTTTCATTTTTTCTGCGTGGAAATGCTGCGCTTATAGTAGAACAGATACTGCTGCACGATGCCGGCCTGCTGGCCGTAGGCGGGGAAGGGGTCGCGCCCGCCAAATTCCTCGTCGATGAGACGCTGGATCCAGACGTCGATGGGGGCCATCGCGGTGCGGCCATAGCCGAAGAGGCAGACACAGTTGGCGACTTTTTTGCCGACGCCGTCCAGCGTGAGCAGGCGGGAAAAGAGGGCGTTGTCGGGGAGAACGGCCAGCGCATTGAGGTCGAGGGTGCGGGCGGCGGCCTGCGCGGCGGCGTGCTGGATGTAGCGGGTGCGGTAGCCCAGCCCGCAGCCCGTCAGCTGCGCTTCCGTGAGGCCGCAGAGCTGCTCCGGGGTGGGGAAGAGGAAGACTTCATCGCCCTCTGCACAGAGCGGCTCGCCGCAGCACCGGGCCAGCTGCTCGACGGCAGTGCGGATGGCCGGGATGCTCTTGCGCTGGGAGATGATGAAGGTGACGAGCATCTCCCACGGGTCCTGACGCAGCACCCGGATGCCCTGCCCGAAGGCCAGCGCTGCATCGAGATAAGCGCTCTGGCCCGCCAGACTCTGCCGCAGGGCGGCGTAGCTGCGGCCTAAATCGAAATATCCGGCCCAGACATCCCAGTCTGCGCCGTACCACGAGGCGTCGTACTGCCCACAGCCCAGCGGGGTCAGATAGAGCAGCGCTTTGCCGGAAACGAAGCGGCAGCGCCCGTCGGCCAGCTTCCGGGGGCGGAAGCACTGGCCGCTTTCGAGGATCTTGTCGAGGTCGAAGTCGTCTTGGATGGTGACGCGCTGATGAGTGAGCGGAACGGTGCGCATGGGAGACTCCTTTCGGAAGAAGGTCGTGTTTGTCTGGGCTTATTGTAGCACAGAAGCAGGCAGTTTTCCACAAGGAGGACGTGCCGAAGGGCATATTCCGGAAAAGAAGAGATGCTGGCTGCAATGATATTCCATTTCGGAATGGACTTTCCGGAAAATCAAGGCGAATATCCCCCTTTTCATTTGGGAAAATCTGTTGTATTATGAATAACAGATATGGAACAGGACGAAAATGCGCCGGGACAGAGCGCGAACAGGAATGATAAGAAAAGTTAAGGCATGAGGGGAGAGCCACGATGGACGAAAAAGATTACGAGCTTCTGCACGCACTGGACGAGACCCGCAACATCACCCATGCAGCGGATAAGCTGTATATGACCCAGTCGGCGCTGTCCAAGCGTATCAAGGCACTGGAGCAGGAGCTTGGGGTGGAGATCGTGCTGCGCTCGCGGCAGGGCATCCGCTTCACACCGGCGGGGGAGCAGGTGCTGCTCCACAGCGCCGCCGCTGCCCGGGAGATGGAGAAGATGCGCCGCCAGCTGGCCTCGATCCAGGGCGAGGCCTGCGGCACCCTGCGGGCGGGCATCTCGGTGAACTTCTCCTATTACCGCCTGCCCGAGGTGCTGACAGAGTACCACAGGGCCTACCCGAAAGTCCGTCTCGACATCGCCACTGGCCACAGCCGGAACATCTACCAGCAGATGCTGGACTTATCGCTGGACGTTGCGGTGCTGCGCGGCGAGTACCCGTGGGATGGCACCCAGTTCCTACTCTCGCAGGAAAACATCTGCCTCATCTGCAGCGAGGAGAACAAGGACCGTCCCATCTCCGACTACCTCTATATCGACCACAGCAGCGACGCTACCATCAGCGCCCAGATGGCCCGCTGGCGCTACGAGAACGGTGTGACCAACGACGCAGGCAACTTTGTGGTGGACAACATCATGGTCTGCCGCGAGATGGTGGAGCGGGGCCTCGGCTGGGCGCTGATGCCGGAAGTGGCGCTGGATGGCTTCAAGGGAAGCGTCAAGCCCTGCACCTTCGAGAACGGTGAGCCGTTCGTCCGACGCACCTATATTTTCTGCCAGAGGGACGCTGCAGCCCTGCCGCAGGTGCAGCTTTTTATGGATATGCTCAAGAAGCATCGTTGAGAGGAGAAGAAAATGGAGACAACTGTTTCACTGGTCCAGATGCTGGATGCGCGGGAGCGCCGGGTGCAGCACCAGCAGGCATTGCTGGCCCAGTACCACAAGCCCCTCATCTGCTTTACCATGAACATCTGCGGCCCGGTGAAGGATTCGCCCCTCATCCGGCGGGGCTTTGCGCGGGGGCGTCAGCTGCTGCGTCAGCAGTTCCTGCGGGCGAAGCTGGTGCCACTGCGGGAGGACGCCATCCGGGAGGTCACGGGCTGCGAGGCGTTCTATGTGCTGGACGCCGACCCGCTGACCATTAAGAAATTCACCACCGACATCGAGGACGCCACACCGCTGGGGCGGCTCTTTGATATGGACGTCATCCGCCCGGATGGGCGGAAGGTGGACCGGGAGGAGCTGCATCTTGAGGGGCGCCGCTGCCTGATTTGCGGCGGGCCAGCCAAGGTGTGCAGCAGCCGCCGCATCCACACCGTGGCAGAATTGCAGGAAAAAACCACCGAGATCCTGACCGACGCCCGGGATGAGCAGGACATCGCCGACGCGGCCCGTCTGTCTGTCCGCGCTCTGCTGTATGAGGTGACGACCACCCCGAAGCCCGGCCTTGTAGACCGGCGGAACAGCGGCAGCCACAAGGATATGGACGTCTTTACCTTCATGGACAGCGCCGCCGCCCTCTACCCCTATTTTGAAGCCTGTGCCCGGATGGGCCGCGGCACGGCAGAGCGGCCCGCCTCCGAGACTTTCGAGGCCCTGCGGCCTCTGGGCTGTGAAGCAGAGGGGGAGATGCTGGAGGCCACCGGCGGCGTCAACACCCACAAGGGCGCTGTCTTTTCGGTGGGCATCGTCTGTGCGGCGCTGGGCCGTCTCGACCGTGCACTCTGGGCCGATGCAGCCCGGGTGCTGGCCGAGGTGTCCGCCATGACGGCGGGCCTTACCGAAAAGGACTTTGCGGACGTCACGGCGGAAAACGCCGCCACCACAGGCCAGAAACTCTATGCCGAATACGGCATCACCGGCGTGCGGGGGCAGGTGGAGGCCGGGCTTCCTGCCGTGCTGAACATCGGCCTGCCGACGCTGGAAGCCGGACTCGCCAAGGGCTATGACTTCGACCGGGCAGGCGGCGGGGCGCTGCTGGCGATTCTGGCCGGCAGCACCGACACCAACATCATCGCCCGTTCGAGCCGGGCGCGTCAACTGGCCCTCGCCGAGGAGCTGAAGGCCCTTCTGGCCGAGACGCCCTACCCGGACAGGGACGCGCTGGCAGCGCTGGATGACCGCTTCATCGCGGAAAATCTTTCGCCCGGCGGCAGTGCCGACCTGCTGGCGCTGACCTATCTGCTCCATTTTATTACGACGGAGGGGAATAACGATGAGTGAATATACCATTTCGCAGGTCTGCCCGACCGATCGGACCGTTCTGGCCCAGATCGATGCATTGCTGCAGCAGGAGGGCATCCGCCGCGACGGCAATCTGGACTACATCTGCGCCATGTTCGACGAGGAGTACAATGTCATCGGCACGGGCAGCTGCTTCGGCAACACCCTGCGGTGCTTTGCGGTCAGCAGCGCCCATCAGGGCGAGGGCCTGCTGAACCAGATCATCACCCACCTCATCGAGGTGCAGTGTGCGCGGGGGAATCTGCACCTGTTTTTATACACCAAGGTGAAAAGTGCCAGATTCTTCGGCGACCTCGGCTTCTATGAGATCGCCCGGGTGGAGGACACCCTCGTCTTTATGGAGAACCGCAGGGACGGCTTCGGGGCCTATCTGCGCGCACTCGAAAAGACAAAGACCGGGGGAAAGAGCGCGGCCCTCGTCATGAATGCCAACCCCTTCACCCTCGGCCACCAATACCTCGTGGAAAAAGCTGCGGCTGCCTGCGATACCCTCCACCTCTTCGTGGTCAGCGAGGATGCCAGCCTCGTGCCCTTTGCGGTGCGCAAAAGGCTGGTGGAGGCGGGGGTGGCCCATCTGCCCAACGTCGTGCTCCACGACAGCGGCCCTTATATCATCTCCAACGCCACCTTCCCCAGCTATTTCCTGAAGGACGAAGCCGCTGTCATTGAGGGCCACGCCCGGCTGGATCTGGCGGTGTTTACCAAAATCGCAAAAGCTTTGAATATCACCGCCCGCTATGTGGGCGAAGAGCCGACCAGTCAGGTGACAGGCCTTTACAATAAGATCATGTGTGAGCAGCTGCCCAAGGCGGGCATCGAATGCATCGTTGTGCCCCGCAAGGAGGCAGACGGCAAAGCCATCAGCGCCTCCACAGTCCGCCAGTGCTTGCAGTCCGGCGATTGGGAAACGCTGAAGACCCTGCTGCCCCAGACCAGCCTCGATTACTTCCGCAGCCCGGAGGCCGGGCCGGTGCTGGCCTGCATCCGCAGCGCGGGCAATGTCATCCATTACTGAGAAGAAATTCTCTCCTCTTTATAGAATAGAGCCATCAAAAAAGCAGACGCGGAAGTGCGTCTGCTTTTTTGATGGGTCAGTTTGTGGTCTGGGTGGCCGACTGGATCATCTTCCAGATGGCTTCAAGGCTCTGGCGGATCTGGGCCAGCGTGGCGATGTCGCCGTCGTTCATCCGGGAGGCCGGGGGAGAGAGAACAGTCTTAGCGGCGGTAACAGTGCCGGTGAGCTGGATGTGGACGTTGTGCTCCGGGATGGTCAGCAGGATGTGGACAGGGGTGGTGTCCGAGAAGAGACTGTCCATCGGGAAGCCCAGCACGAGGGTCGTGCCATCGGCTGCGGCGGGAAACTGATAATAACGGTAGCCGTCCCGTGCGCCGGAGGGGGAAGTCTTTTTCAGCCCTTTGAGAGAGAGGGTGAAGCCGGAAAGCTCCTGCAGCTCGACGGTGTTGGTCTCGACGCCCAGCACAGCGGCGGCCTGCGTCTGGGAGATGTAGTCGCCCAGACTCCAATCCGGCAGCAGAACGCCTGCGATGGAGAGCTTATCTGTGACCGACTGGCGCAGGACGGTGTAGAGCTGGCCGACATCGAAGAGGGTCTCTTCTGCGTCGATGTACACCCGGGTGAAGGGAGACGCCTTGACCGAGCCGTCCGTGTTGAGCTGGTAGAAGGACAGCTGCAGCCTGCCGGGGGCATACTGGCCGCTGACGCTGCCGCTGGAGGCGTTCACCCGGTTCAGGATGCTCAGCAGCGGGGGCGTCTGGGGGCTGTTGGGGGTGATCTCGTAGCGGAGCGTGAAGGATGCGCCGCTTTGCAGGGCGGTGACTTTGCTGTGGAGCTTTGCGAAGACCACGCCCACGGCGACAGCCGCGGCGAGCAGCACGGCCAGTAAGACGATAAGCAGAGGATTGACACGTTTTTTGGGAGATGCCATCTGCAAGACCTCCTATCATGGTTTCTGTGATTATAGCATACGGGCCGGGCGGCGAAATGTCAAGCCGGAACTTGACGCCGCCGGGCGGCGGGCGTATACTGACGGATACGTCTATTTATATAAGGAAAAAGGAGGCAGATATGAAGATCGCAATTCTGGGGACCAGCGGCAGCGGGAAATCCACGCTGGCAAAGCGTCTGGGCGAAACATACGGCCTGCCGGTGCTCCACATGGACACCGTACATTTTTTGCCCGGCTGGGTGGAGCGGCCCTTTGAGGAAGAAGAGACTATCATCCGCCGCTTCCTCGACGAGAATGCAGGGGGCTGGGTCATCGACGGCAACTACACCAAGACCTGTTACGCCCGGCGGCTGGAAGAGGCCGATCAAGTGATCGTGCTCTGGTTTTCACCGCTGGTCTGCCTCTGGCGGGCGGTGTGCCGTCTGCGGCAGAATAAGGGGCGCGTGCGGGATTCGTCTGCGCCCGGGTGCGAAGAAAAAATCGACGCGGAGTTTGTCCGCTGGATCCTCCACGATGGACGTACCGCTAAAAAGCGGGCGGAGATAGAGAGGATCGGGGAAGAGTATCCTGAAAAGTATGTGATGATACGAAACCAGCGGGAGCTGGATGGGTTCTTGAGGGGGATTTGAATAGTGCTTCGCGCGCTTGTGGCGCGGGGTTAGAGCGCTGTTGCGGAAAGGCTAAGTTCTCTTTTGCGTGCCAAAAGAGAACCAGAAAAGCACCCGCTACTTTCGAGGCGCGGGAGGCACGAGAAAGGGGCTACTCGCCCCTTTCAGACCCCGAAGGAGTTGTCGAAACGGAAAAAAGCTGGCCGCTTCGCTAAAAGCTTTTTTCTCGTTTCTCCGGCTTGCTGCTTCGCAGCTGGCGTTACGCCCTTGCAGGGCGTGAAGTTCAGCAGAAAGGTGAAATCTTCGGCGGAGCCGTAAATAGGAGAAGCACAAAAAATGCGCAACAGCGACGACCGCCGCCTGCGGCGGATACAGG
>OBZC01001482.1_pt1 | contig 14656 bp, 12 predicted proteins | sample 1538231 | NCBI WGS metagenome assembly OBZC01 (sample SAMEA2580225, study PRJEB22360) | human gut metagenome | biome: human gut; feature: human-associated habitat; material: faeces | place: Denmark | collected 2008/2010 | reverse complement strand
CGGACTTCCACTGTTTGCCCGCCTGCAAAATACCCCCGCGGCCGCCATAATCGGCGGCAATGCTCAAAGTCAAACCGGTATTATTTGCCGTCAACGCCTCGGCCGCCTCAATCCCCTTCAGGATTTCAGCATTAAACCGCTCGCGGCTGCCGATGACCCTCAAGCGCATATTGTTATCGTGCAAACGGCGCACCTGCTTTTGCAAAGCCTGCAAAAACAGCCCCATCAGAAAAGAAACCTCTTCCTCGGGGCGTCGCCAGTTTTCAGTCGAAAAAGCAAACACGGTCAAATACTGCACACCCAGTTCAGCACAATGCTTCACCATGTTCTCCAGCGCATCCAAGCCGCGCTTATGCCCCATCACACGGGGAAGAAAACGCTTCTTTGCCCAACGTCCGTTGCCGTCCATAATCACAGCAATATGTCGGGGGATGGCAGAGTGTTCCAAAATCGTCTGCGTACTGCTTTTCATGTCTGCCTTTCAGGGAGCAAACCGTCCAAAGGCCGTCTGAACGGTTTGCACACAGGATTAAATCGCCATCAAATCTTCTTCTTTGGCCGCCAAGAGCTTGTCTGCCTCAGCAATGTATTTGTCGGTCAACTTCTGAACCGCTTCCTCGCCGCGGCGGGCTTCATCTTCAGAAATCTCTTTGTCTTTCAACAATTTTTTGATGTGGTCGTTTGCATCACGTCGCACATTGCGGATAGACACACGTCCCTCTTCCGCCTCGCCGCGTACCACTTTGATCAAATCTTTACGGCGTTCCTCAGTCAACATAGGCATTGGAACACGGATCAAATCACCGACAGAAGCAGGGTTCAGGCCCAAATTGGAATCACGGATCGCTTTCTCAACTTTCGCCGCCATATTGCTTTCGAAAGGTTTCACACCAATCGTACGCGCATCCAAAAGCGTCACGTTTGCCACTTGGCTCACAGGCACCATACTGCCCCAGTATTCCACTTCCACTTGGTCAAGCAGGCCGGTATGCGCACGGCCGGTACGCACTTTAGCCAAATTGTCTTTCAATACTTCCAGAGAACGCTGCATTTTGCCTTCAGCTGTCTTTTGAATATCATTAATCATCTTATACTTTCAATTTCATAGGAATAAAACAGGATTAACCGAGAATAGTACCGTTAAACCGCCACCACGACAAGGCTTTACGCCCCAACAGCCTTGTTTTCTAACCGATATTTAACATCAAACAAAATAAAGGCCGTCTGAAAATCTTTCAGACGGCCTTTTCCTAATTCAAATCCTACTCTCTATTCCGTTCATTCCAAAAGTAACGCCATACAAAGCATGGAAAAGCAAAAATCAGGTAGAGGCAGACAACGGTCGCGTAAAACTCCCAATCTTGGGCATGCACGGCACCAGCTCGCGATTCGAGGATATAGGCGAGGATCGAGGTAAGAAGGAAGCCTGCCAGCAACTCGATCAAGTGATGGCCGATATGTTTGCGTTTCAGGGCGATGATGCCGAAGAATTTGGTGGTAATAAATGGTGCGTTGGCAAAGATAAGTGCCAACAGCAAAAGAATGTACATGGATGCGGTCATGATGGTCTTTCGGTTTTCAGACGGCCTATATGTGATTTTAACATGTTAAATGGGCATTCTTGCCCATCATTATCCGTGGAATATTCAATATCTTGATGATACCTGCTTGATGATTGTTCAAAGGCTTGAGGCCGTCTGAACTTTGGGTATATTTCATCCGAATGCGAATCCTAACAAAACCGGCGGCTTTGGAACAGCCGCCGTTGGTTTTGTTTGAAGCTTACAGGGTATTTTCCAATGCTTTGGCACACCAGTCGATAACGGTTTGCGGCATGATACCCCACAGGAGCAGCAAGAAGGCATTGACCGTCAGAACAAATTTAGCGGCATAGTTACTGCCGACCGGCTGGTCATGATCAGGCGCATCGAAGTAGATGACTTTGACCACGCGCAGGTAGTAGAAGGCGCCAATCAGCGACATGATGACGGCAAATACGGACAACCAAACATGGCCTTGTTTCAAGAGTGCCATAATCACGCCGAATTTGGCGTAAAAACCCATCAGCGGCGGAATACCCGCCATGGAGAACATAGACAGCAACATCAGGAAGGCAAACCATGCATGGCGTTGGTTAAGGCCTGCGAGGTCTTTGATATTTTCACATTCAATGTCTTTGGTGGACAATACCATCAAAACACCGAAGCTGACTGCCGCCATCAAAGCATAGGTAATGGCGTAATACAAACCTGCAGTAAAGCCGACTGCGCCTGCCATAAACGCCAACAGGATAAAGCCCATGTGCGATACAGTGGAATAGGCAAGCATACGTTTGATATTGGTTTGCATGATGGCGGCAAGGTTACCGACCACCAAAGAAGCAACGGCAAGAATGGCCAACATCGGCGCCCAGTCTGAATGTATGGTACCCATGCCAGTAACAAGGATACGGAACGCAAAGACAACGGCGGCGATTTTCGGAGCCGTACCCACAAAGGCGGTAACAGAGGTCGGCGCACCATCGTACACATCGGGCACCCACATATGGAATGGAACCGCACCCAATTTAAATGCAATGGCAACTACAATAAACACCATACCCAATTTCAACAGCCACTCGTTGGCCTGCTCATTGAAAGCAGAAGCCAAGACGGAAGCAAAATCAAGAGAACCGGTGGCGCCGTAAACCATAGAAATACCATAGAGTAGCAAACCGGAGGCCAACGCGCCCAATACGAAGTATTTCAGCGCGGCCTCGGCAGAACGACCGGAATCGCGGCGTAGGGCAATCATGGCATATAGCGATAAAGACAACAATTCCAAACCGATATACGCAGTCAAGAAATGTGCCGAGCTGACCATGACGCTCATACCCAACAGGGCAAACAGCGACAGGGTGTAAAACTCGCCTTTAAAGATTTGGCGGTCTTGGTTGTACGGTTTACTGTAAATAAACAAACCAAACGTCAGCGCATACAGTACCAGTTTTGCCAAACGGGACATGCCGTCTGCAATATACATACCGTGAAAGGCATCGATACTGCCCTGCTCCCATACCGCCAATTGGGTAATGGCCACGACAATGACCGTTCCCAAACTCATCAGATGGGTCAGATAGCGGTTTTTATCGCAAATCCACAAGTCTGCCAGCAATACGACACCCAATAGCGCAAGCAGCACGATTTCGGGCATGGCGGGCATTAAATTCAAATCAGACCAGTTCATTTACACACCTCAAATCTTGCTTTGTGCCACATGGGCAATCAAATCGTTTGCCGCTTGATGCACCACTTCGATAAATGCTTGCGGATACAGACCCATGCCCAATACAGCAACCGCCAGAATCGCCAAAATCGCAAATTCGCGGCAATTGATGTCTTTCATTTCGGCAACGTGCGGATTGTGGATCGCACCAAAAATAACGCGTTTGTACATCCACAGGGTATAAGACGCACCGTAAATCAAGGTCATAGCAGCCAACGCGCCTACCCAGAAATTCACTTTAACCGCGCCCATAATCACCATAAACTCGCCCACGAAGCCGGAAGTTGCAGGCAGACCGGCATTGGCCATACCGAACAACATCATAAACGCCGCAAACTTAGGCATCACATTGACCACGCCGCCATAATCGGCAATATTGCGGGTATGCAGGCGGTCGTACATCACGCCGATACACATAAACATCGCGGCAGACACGAAACCGTGGGAAATCATTTGAATGATTGCGCCTTTCAATGCCCAATCATTCAGTTGGCCGTTCACAAACAGGAACATACCCAAAGTAACAAAACCCATATGGCTGATGGAAGAATACGCCACCAGTTTTTTCATATCGGTTTGCACCAAAGCCACCATACCGATGTAAATCACGGCAATCAGGCTCAATACGATGATCACGGGGGCAAAATAGCGTGCCGCATCCGGCATAATCGGCAGGATAAAGCGCAAGAAACCATACGCACCCAGTTTCAGCGTAATCGCCGCCAACACCATCGAACCACCGGTCGGCGCTTCAACGTGGGCATCCGGCAACCAAGTGTGCACAGGGAACATCGGCACTTTTACAGCAAATGACAGGAAGAACGCCACAAACAAAAGCTGTTGTACGCCCAACGGAATCTGTTTGATGTTTTGGAAATCGACAATAGAGAAGCTGCCTGTTTGATAGTACAGGTAAACCATGGCAACCAGCATCAAGAGCGAACCCATCAGCGTATAGAGGAACAGCTTGACCGACGCATAGACGCGACGCGGGCCGCCCCATACACCGATAATCAGGTACAGCGGAATCAGCATACCCTCGAAGAACACATAAAACAGAATCGCATCCTGCGCGGCAAACGCGCCGTTAATCAAACCCGACATGATCAGGAATGCCGCCATATACTGCGCCGGACGTTTCTGAATGACTTCCCAACCGGCCAATACCACCAACAGCGTAATAAACGCATTCAAGATGATAAAGAGCACTGAAATACCGTCTACACCCAACTGGTAGTTGATTTTCAGAAGCGGAATCCACTCGTGGAACTCGGTAAACTGATAGCCGCCGCTCAAACGGTCGAAACCGGTAAACAGGGGCAGCGTTACCAAGAAACCGGCAAGCGCACCCATGAAGGCAAGCACACGCGCCAGCGGCGCACGGCTGTCTTTACCGGTCGCCAAAACCAGCACACCTGCGGCGATGGGTATCCATATTGCCAAGCTGAGTAGGTAGTTGGAAAACATAGTGGTTAACCTGTGGTTAAAATAAAAAATATAGTTGTATGGGTTGGTCTTTACAGACAGCGTTTTAGGAAGTCGTCTGAAAGAAGGGATGAATACTCTCCCCCCTTCTTTACTTACTCCCAATCAATATCTGTACGATTGCGATATTCTGCCTGTACTAAAACATCTAATTCAGCCAAATCTTTTATTTCTGACTGCATAGCTAGTAAAGCTCTTAACTTCATACTTAAATCAATATATTTGGAGCCTTCGCTTGCTCCTTTTGCAGACTTAAATTTATTTTCTTCTAAAAATTTTTTAATGGGAGCATTTAAAACAGGATATCTATCTGGATATTCTTGACAAAGCATTTCAGAAAAAACTGAACCACGAGTGGAAACCCCACATTCTTTTAGCCAATCAATTTGCTTGGCAACCACATTATCTCTCTCAGTAAGTGGAGCATCAAAAACTGATTGGATGGCAATGCATAATTTTCTAAAATCTGAAGACTTACCCGTCCTTTTCCACGTTTTATCTTGAAAACGATTGCCTACCCCTTCTCCTTTATTTTCGCTTTTCCAAGACCATAATTTATTAAATTCCCCATAAAAATCATTATTGTCTATTTTTCCTGCTGCACATAGCCTAATAAGATTTTTTAATTGATTACACACAGTTTGATGGTTTCTCATCTGCTTTCTCCGTGCCGCAATCAATTCTTGATTATAATTTGGCATCTCCATAAATAACTTATCCATCACTGATTGTCTAACAGTTGATTTCTTATAGTTAATTTCAGCTTCCTGATACTCCTCAAGCCAATCTTCCGATACCGGGATAGATTTCATCACAATTTCATTAGCCCAAGATTTAGCTTTTATAAAATCCTGCTCAGAAATTTTAGTCAAAATATTTGCTTCATAATTGCTATTAAACGCAGCATGAGTCAAATTTGAAGAACCAATTAAAGCATAATATTCATTCTTATCATTCTTCCAAAATACAGCTTTAGGATGAAAACCCTGAATGCCTTGAGCTACCATCAATGTAAATTTCAAATGGGACGGAAGCCATTTCAATACTTTCTGAATAGCCTCTTTTTTAGACAATCCAAAATCCTGCCCAAAAATAAATTTGAACTCTTGTAATTTGCTATTAAGCTTATTTTTTACATCCCAATGAGTGAGATACGCAGAGAAAATATACAGCTCTACTGCCTCTGAAACAGCTTTCTCATATATTGAAATCAGTTTCTTATCATTTGATGTATCTGAATGTAAAAACAACTGGGTCATCTCTTCTTACTCCAACCTACAATTCCATTGCAGCCTGAAACCTTCTTTTCAGACGTCCCTATACACAAACTATAGACAGGCCGTCTGAAACCTTATTCTTATCGGAACAATCCCCAGAAGGTCATGCCGAGCAGTACCAATACGCCGAATACCATAGCGGCGGCGTAGGTGTAGATAAAGCCAGTTTGGACTTTGCGTACCTGTGCGGCAATCGCGCCGACCAGTTTGGCAGAGCCGTTGACGATACCGTTGTCGATAATGGCAGTATCGCCGACTTTCCAGAAGAAAGTACCCAATGCGCGCGTGCCTTTAGCGAAGACGTTGAAATACAGGGCGTCGAGGTAGTATTTGTTTTCAAACAAAACGTAAATCGGACGGAACGCCTGTGCAATTTTCGCAGGCAGGTGCGGCAGTTTGACGTACAGAAGCCATGCGCTCAAGACACCTGCGATAGCGAGGTAGAGTACAGGCGAATGCAGGCTGTGTGACACCATTGCCAATGCGCCGTGGAACTCTTCCTTCATGATGTGCATAGTCGGATGCGCGTCAGCGTTGACGAAAATCACGTCTTTGAAGAAGTCGCCGTAAAGCATAGGCTCGATGGCAACATAGCCGATGATGACGGACGGAATGGCCAGCAAAATCAAAGGCAGGGTAACAACCAACGGGCTTTCGTGCGGATTGTCGTTTTTGCCCAAGCCGTGATGCTCTTCACCATGATGATCGTCATGATGCTCAGGCAGGCTGCGCCATTTTTCTTCACCGTGGAATACCATAAAGTATTGGCGGAACGCGTAGAACGCAGTAACAAACACGCTGGCGAGGACGGCAAAATAAGCAAAGCTACTGCCCGGCAGGGTGCTGTATTTCGCTGCTTCGATAATCGAATCTTTGGAATAGAAGCCGGAGAAGAACGGCGTACCAATCAGCGACAAGTTACCAATCAACATAGTCAGCCAAGTAATCGGCATGTATTTTTTCAGGTTACCCATGTGGCGCATGTCTTGGTCGTGGTGCATACCGATAATCGCGCTACCTGCGGCCAAGAACAACAAGGCTTTAAAGAAAGCGTGGGTCATGACGTGGAACATCGCCACAGAATAGGCAGATGCGCCCAAAGCCACAGTCATATAGCCCAGTTGCGACAGGGTAGAATACGCAACCACACGTTTGATGTCGTTTTGAATCACGCCCAAGAAACCCATAAACAGGGCAGTAATCGCACCGATTACCATGATGACAGACAGCGCAGTGCTGCTCATCTCATAAATCGGCGACATACGCGATACCATGAACAAACCAGCGGTAACCATGGTTGCGGCGTGAATCAATGCAGAAATCGGAGTCGGGCCTTCCATCGAATCAGGCAGCCAGACGTGCAGCGGGAATTGCGCCGATTTACCCATCGCACCGACAAACAGGAGTAAACAGGTTACAGTAATCAAAGACCATTCCACACCAGGAAACAGTTGGATAGTGGCCGTCTGAACATTAGGCAGATAAGCGAATACATCTTGATAGCGCAGGCTGCCGCCGAAATAGGCAAGCACCAAGCCGATACCGAGCAAAAAGCCGAAGTCGCCGACACGGTTGATCAAAAAGGCTTTCAGGTTGGCAAATGTTGCGCTTGGACGTTTGAAATAGAAACCGATCAAGAGATACGACACCAAGCCCACCGCTTCCCAACCGAAGAAGAGCTGGATGAAGTTGTTGCTCATAATCAGCATCAACATGCTGAATGTAAACAAAGAAATATAGCTGAAGAAGCGTTGGTAGCCGACTTTTTCATCATGCATATAGCCGATGGTATAGATATGCACCATCAACGACACGCCCGTTACCACGACCATCATCATCGCCGTCATCGTATCGACCAAGAAGCCGACGGAGAAATCCAAACCGCCCATTGTCAGCCAGGTATAGACGTTCTCGTCAAACTTGACACGGCTGCCATTGAGGAATCCCCACAGCACATAAGCCGACAGCACGGCAGACACCGCCACACCGAGTATTGTTACGGTATGCGCACCGGCACGTCCGATTTTATTGCCGAACAAACCTGCAATCAGTGAGCCTGCCAAAGGCACAAGGGCAATTACCAAATATAAAGTCATGTCGTTCATGATTACCCTTTCAACTCATCCAAATCGGCAACGTTGATTGTTTTTCTGTTACGGTACACCAATACCATAATCGCCAAACCGATGGCGGATTCGGCAGCGGCAACGGTCAGTACGAAAAATACGAAAATCTGTCCGGCAGTATCGCCCAAATATTGGGAGAAAGCGATAAAGTTGAAGTTCACCGCCAAGAGCATCAACTCGATGGACATCAGCAATACCAGCACGTTTTTGCGGTTCATAAAGATACCCATTGCGCTGATACCGAACAGGAGCGCACCCAATACCAGATAATGCGTCAAGGTAATCATGCTTTGCCCTCCTCTTTCGGCTTGAGGTCGTCTGAAACTTCGCTCTCGTCAACAAATTCGGTTTGCGGTTTCACAGCTTCCATTTTTACCAAGCGCATACGGCCTTGGTCGGCACGCACTTTAACTTGGTCTGCAGGATCCATACGTTTCGGATTGAAAGTTTTGCGGTGAACCAGTGCAATCGCAGCTACCATACCCAACAGCAGCAATACCGCCGCCAACTCAAACGGCAACAGGTAGTCAGTATAAATACGGCTGCCCAGATCGCGGATATTGTTGTAATCGGCCGGAATGTCTTTCATCAAACCAAATGCGGCCAGGTCGGTTTTCGGGTTGACCAAAATCAGGATCAGGGCAACCGCCAACAATGTACCGACCACGCCGGCAACCGGCGCATGACGCCAGAAACCGGCGCGCATGGCTTCGATGTCGATATTCAGCATCATCACGACGAGCAGGAACAACACCATCACGGCGCCGACGTAAACCACCACCAGCGTCACGCCCAAGAATTCGGCCTGCATCAGCATCCAAATCATCGCGCTCACGCAGAAGGTCAGTACCAGATGCAAAGCGGCGTGCACAGGGTTTTTAGCGGTAACGGTACGAACCGCACCGTACAAAACGATGGCGGCAAGGATATAGAACAGAATCGCGGAAAAAGTCATTCGTCTGCTCCTTAACGATACGGCGCGTCAGCGGCTTTGCGTTTGGCGATTTCGGGTTCGTATTTGTCGCCAATGGCCAAAAGAATCGGCTTGGTCATGTGCAAGTCGCCTTTTTTCTCGCCGTGGTATTCAAAAATATGGGTTTCCACAATCGCATCAGTCGGGCAGGCCTCTTCGCAGAAACCGCAGAAGATGCACTTGGTCAGGTCGATGTCGTAACGCTTGGTGCGGCGGGTGCCGTCTTCGCGTTCTTCCGATTCGATGTTAATCGCCATTGCCGGACAAACTGCCTCACACAATTTACACGCAATACAGCGCTCTTCGCCGTTCGGATAACGGCGTTGCGCGTGCAGGCCGCGGAAACGCACGGATTGCGGCGTTTTTTCTTCGGGGAAGTAAATCGTGTCTTTGCGGGCGAAGAAGTTTTTGAGCGTTACGCCCATGCCTTTCACCAATTCGCCCAGCAGGAAGGTTTTTACTAAATTAGCCATTTTCGGATGCTCTTTTCGGATTGTTCTGTTTACAGGCCGTCTGAAAGCGGTTTTTTTAACCTGCCGCGCCCACCATTTCTAAAAACTCGGCTTCGGTCAGCTTCGGGGTATCGTTGGCCAAGTCATAATACGGAGCTTTGCAATCAATAAAGATTTGTGAGGTAGTTTCAAAGCCCGCGTTGTCGGCAAACAGCCCGGCGTTGATGTAATAATCGTTGCCAACCTGCACAAACAGGTGTGTGCCGCAGTGTTTGCAAAAACAGCGTTGCGCCCATTCGGACGACTGATAATGCGCGATGTGCTCGCTGCCTGTGATTTCGGGCGACCGGGCGGCCAAAGTAAAAGACGCGCCGCTGCCCCATGTGCGGCATTTCCCGCAATGGCAGGCGTGGAGTTCGCGGTTTTCGGCGGTTTCCAGTGATACTGCGCCGCACAGGCATTGAGCTTTCATCGGTTTCTCTCGGTTTGAAACGGTTAAAAATTTGGGGTTCAGGCTACCTGAAAACTTTCAGACGGCCTCCCTGCCCTATTTCCACAAATTCAGCGGTGAAATCATCCACACGCCCAAAATCACGATGTAGGCGAAGCCGATCGGAATCAGCACTTTCCAGCCCAAACGCATGATTTGGTCGTAACGGTAGCGCGGGAAGGTTGCGCGTATCCACAGATACCAGTACAGAACCGCTGCCATTTTCACGAACATCCAGAATGCGGAAGGCGTGCCGACAATGCCCCAGCTTTGCGGGAACGGAGACAACCAGCCGCCGAGGAACATCAGCGATGTCAGCGCGGCAATCAGAATCATGAAAATGTATTCGGCAAGGAAGAACAGCGCGAACGCAAAGCCGGAGTATTCAACGTGGTGACCGGCAACGATTTCAGATTCACCCTCTGCCACGTCAAACGGCGCGCGGTTGGTTTCGGCAACGGCAGAAATCAGATAAACGATGAAGATGGGGAAGAGCGGCAGCCAGTTCCAAGAGAATACCGAACCGCCGGCAATACCTTTGGCTTGCGCGGCAACGATATCGGAGAAGTTCATGCTGCCCGATACCATCACGACGCACACCAGCGCGGCACTCATGGCGATTTCGTAAGAAATGCTTTGCGCGGAAGCACGCATTGCACCCAAGAACGAATATTTGGAGTTGGAAGCCCAGCCCGCGATGATCACGCCGTAAACCGACAGCGAGGTAATCATCAGGATGTACAAAAGACCGATATTGATGTTGGTCAGCACCCATTCTTCGTTGAACGGAATCACCGCCCATGCCGCGAAAGACGGGGCGAGCGACATAATCGGGCCGATATAGAACAAGGCTTTGTTTGACAACTTCGGACGGGTTACCTCTTTAAACAAGAGTTTGAACACGTCGGCAAACGGCTGAATCAGCCCCCACGGGCCGGTTACGTTCGGGCCAACGCGAAGCTGCATAAAGCCGATGACTTTACGTTCGAAATACGTCAGATAGGCAACGGTCAGAATCAGCGGAATCAAGATAATCACGATTTTGACGATGACGGATACCACCAAGCCTAAGGTGATGCCCAAATCGCCCAGACCGAGCGTTGCGGCAAAGAGGTTTTGGAACCATTCTTGCATGATCAAGCTCCCGCCAGTTCAATAGTGTCCATCAACGCACCCAGCGCGGCATTTTCGGTATGCAGCGGCAGATGCACCACGTTTTCAGGCAAACCGGCATCGGCTTTGACAGCAACCGATACGCTTGCGCCGTTTTGTTTGGCGACAGCAGTTTGTCCGTCTTGCAGGCTCAAGCGTGCCAATGTGTTTGGATTTACACGCGCGGCAGGCACGGCGGCATGGCTGGTTTCTTGCAACGGTGCGGAACGGCGCACGATAGGATCAGTGTGATAAATACCGACACCGCCGACACGGACGAGGCGGTCTGAGACCGTCTGAACGCCCTCCCCTGCCCATGTACTGCGGTTATCCAGTTTGGACGGCAGACTTTCCGCATCCAGCGCATCTTTCAGAATCGCAGCGGTATCGTGGTATTCAAAACCTTTCAGGTCAAACAGGTTGCCCAATACGCGCAACACTTTCCACAGCGGACGCGAATCGCCGAAGCCTTGTACAACGCCGTGGAAAGATTGCAGACGGCCTTCCATATTGATGAAGCTGCCTGATGTTTCGGTAAACGGCGCAATCGGCAACAATACGTCGCACACGTCCAGCAGCGTTTCGCTGACAAACGGCGTAAACGCCATCACGCTTTTCGCCTGTTTCAACGCAGCTACAGCTTTTGCGCCGTCAACCGTATCGATTTCAGGCTCGACGTTGAGTAGCAAGACTGCCTGTTTCGGCGCGTTTGCCATTTCGGCAACGCTCTCACCCGAGTTCACGCCCAAAACATCCGCACCAACGCTGTTGGCGGCTTGCGGCAAAATGCCCAACACTGCGCCGGTCGCGTCTGCCAGCTCTTGCGCGGTGGCATAAATGGCGGCGTAATCGGGATGGTTTTGCACTTCCGCGCCCAAAATCACTGCTGCTTTTTCAGCGTTTTTCAGGCTGGCGGTAACGGCGTGTTCCGCATTGGCAGACAGGTTTTTCAGACGGCCTGCCCACTCGTCGGGATGTGCGGCTTCTTGAGACAGAAGCGGCATAAACAATTCTTCTTTACTGCTGGCCAATACGCTCAAGGCCATGCGATCTTTGGCGGCGCGGCGCAGGCGGGCGGTCAGGAGCGGCTGCGCAAGAGCGGAGCGGCTTTTCTTTACGCAAGTTCGCCCCGACTACCAATACGGCATCGTTGTCCGCCAGCGATTCGATGCTTTGTCCCAACCATTGCGCACCATCAAGGCCGTCTGAAAGACGTTTATCTTGTTGGCGCAAACGGGTGGCAAAGTTTTTAACGCCCAAACCGTCGGCAAGTTTTTTGGCCAGATACAGCTCTTCAACCGTATTCATCGGGTTCGCCCAAATACCGACTTGGTTTTGGTTGCCATCTTTGGCGATACATTCAATCGCGCTACGGACATATTCCAACGCGGTTTTCCAATCCACGTCCATCCATTCGCCGCCCTGTTTGATTTTCGGTTTTTTCAGACGGCTTTCGTGATACAGGCCTTCATAGGCAAAACGGTCGCGGTCGGACAGCCAGCATTCGTTGATGGCTTCGTTTTCCAACGGCAACACGCGGCGGACAGTATGATCTTTGGTTTGTACAATCAGGTTGCTGCCCAAAGCATCATGGGCGGAAACGGATTTGCGGCGGTTCAATTCCCAAGTACGCGCGTTAAAGCGGAACGGTTTGCTGGTCAATGCGCCGACAGGACACAAATCGATGACGTTGCCTGACAATTCGGTTTCCACTGCTTTGCCGATAAAAGGCATGATTTCGGAATGTTCGCCGCGGTTGGCCATAGCGATTTCTTGCACGCCGGCGATTTCTTCAGTGAAACGAACGCAACGGGTACAGTGGATACAACGGCTCATTTCCTCGGCAGAAATCAAAGGACCCATGTCTTTGCCGACGACGGAACGTTTTTCTTCAGTATAACGGCTGGTGGTTTTGCCGTAGCCCATCGCCAAATCCTGCAACTGGCATTCGCCGCCTTGGTCGCAGGTCGGACAGTCGAGCGGATGGTTGATGAGCAGAAACTCCATCACACCTTCTTGCGCCTCTCGGGCTTTTGCTGAATGCGTACGCACAATCATACCGTCTGTAACCGGCGTGGCACAGGCGGGCAGAGGTTTGGGGGCTTTTTCCACGTCCACCAGACACATACGGCAGTTGGCGGCGATGGAAAGTTTTTTGTGGTAACAGAAATGCGGGATATAAGTACCGAGCTTGTGCGCGGCTTCAATCACCGTCGCGCCCTGCTCCACAGATACCTGTTTGCCGTCGATTTCGATTTGTAACATGGTTCGTTCCTAGTTACGGGTATTTAATAAATAATTCTTTTAGAGGCCGTCTGAAAACTTAGCACCACTTATTCGGTTTCATCGGTCCGCCGTGTTCGATGTAATGCACAAACTCATCACGGAAATGCTTGGTAAAGCTGCGGACAGGGAAGACGGCGGCATCGGCGAGGGCGCAGATGGTGCGGCCTGCCATTTGATTGCCGACAGAATCCAACAAATCCAAGTCTTCCATACGGCCTTTGCCTTCTACGATGCGGTGGACGATGCGGTAGAGCCAGCCCGTACCTTCTCGGCAAGGCGTACATTGGCCGCAAGACTCGTCGTAGTAGAAGTAGCTCAGGCGCTCAAGGGCTTTGACCATGCACACGTCTTCGTCCATAACGATAATCGCGCCGGAACCCAGCATCGAGCCGGCTTTGGAAATCGAGTCATAGTCCATATTGGTCTGCATCATGATGTCGGCAGGCAAAACCGGCGCGGACGAACCGCCGGGAATAACGGCCTTGAGTTTTTTCCCGCCGCGCATCCCGCCCGCCATTTTCAGGACTTCGGCAAACGGCGTACCCAACGGCACTTCATAGTTGCCCGGACGCTCGACGTGGCCGGAAATACAGAACAATTTGGTACCGCCTGCATTCGGAATGCCTTTGTCGGCAAATGCCTGTCCGCCGTCACGGATAATGAATGGGACGGAGGAGAACGTTTCGGTATTGTTGATGGTGGTCGGTTTGCCGTACAGGCCGAACGAGGCGGGGAACGGTGGTTTGAAGCGCGGCTGGCCTTTTTTGCCTTCCAGCGATTCGAGCAATGCGGTTTCTTCACCGCAAATATATGCGCCGTAGCCGTGATGGGCGAAGAGTTCAAATTCAAAATCCGAACCCAAAATATTTTTACCCAAAAAACCTGCAGCACGCGCTTGGGCAAGTGCGGCCTCAAAGCGTTGGTAGCCTTCGAAAATTTCGCCGTGAATGTAGTTGTAGCCCGCTTTCGCACCCATCGCGTAACCGGCGATAATCATGCCTTCAATCAGGGCATGGGGATTGAACATGATGATGTCGCGGTCTTTAAATGTACCCGGCTCGCCTTCGTCGGTATTGCAGACGACGTATTTTTCGCCCGGGAAGGAACGGGGCATAAAGCTCCATTTCAAACCGGTCGGGAAGCCCGCACAG
>OBZC01001481.1_pt1 | contig 14679 bp, 13 predicted proteins | sample 1538231 | NCBI WGS metagenome assembly OBZC01 (sample SAMEA2580225, study PRJEB22360) | human gut metagenome | biome: human gut; feature: human-associated habitat; material: faeces | place: Denmark | collected 2008/2010 | reverse complement strand
CCGGCAGCATCACCGGCGTCTACGAGTACGGCTGTGAGCTGTTCAAAAAGCGCATGGAGTGCGCCATCGTGATCAAGGTAGCCGAGAATCAGGAACTGGCAGCCAAGGGCATTGAGGTGCCCATTGAGCTGGGCTCTACCTGCAACGCCTGCGCCGATGGCGAAGCCTGCGAATGAGCATGACCACCCCCATCGTGGATTTTGTGCGCAGCTATGCACAGTCCGGCACCGCCCGGCTGCATATGCCCGGCCACAAGGGGCAGAGCCTTTTAGGCTTTGAGCCGCTGGATATCACCGAGATCCGCGGTGCAGACGAGCTTTACGCGCCGGAGGGCATCATTGCCGAAAGCGAAGCCAACGCCACCCGGCTGTTTGGTACGGCGCACAGCTATTACAGCACCGAGGGCTCGTCCCAGTGCATCCGCGCCATGCTGTTTCTGGCGCTGCAAAGCGCACCGCAAAACGGCAAGCGCCCGGTGCTGCTGGCTGCCCGCAACGCCCACAAGGCGCTGCTGTACGCGGCGGCGCTGCTGGATTTTGATATCCGCTGGCTCTGGCCGTCTGCGCAGGCAGAGGGTGCACTGTGCAGCTGCCCCGTCACAGCCGAAGCGCTGACCGGGGCTTTACACGCGCTGGCGCAGCAGGGGATAGAGCCCTTTGGCGTGTACGTCACCAGCCCGGATTATCTGGGCGGGGTACAGGACATCCCGGCGCTAGCGGCGGTCTGCCGGGCGCAGGGCGTGCCGCTGCTGGTGGATAACGCCCACGGTGCGTATCTGCGCTTTCTGCCGCAGAACTGCCACCCCATCGCGCAGGGCGCGGCCATGTGCTGCGACTCTGCCCACAAGACCCTGCCGGTGGTCACCGGCGGCGCGTATCTGCATCTGGCGCACGATGCCCCCGTGCAGGACGAAGCCGCCGTGCGGGGTGCGCTGGCGCTGTTCGGCTCTACCAGCCCCTCTTACCTCATTTTGCAGTCGCTGGATGCCTGCAACGCGGTGCTGGCAGGGGACTACCCCCGGCGGCTGGCGCAGTGCTGCGCGGCGCTGGAAGGTCTGCGCCGCAGCCTGAACAAGGCCGCGGCGGCGGGGCAGTGTCGGTGGTCGCTGGCAGTTGCCGGGGCGCAGCAGGAGCCGATGAAGCTTACGCTGGATGCCGCCGCCCTTGGCTGCACCGGCACAGCGCTGGCGGAATCCTTGCGCCGCGCACAGATGGAATGCGAGTACGCCGACCCCCGCTATGTGGTGCTGATGTTCACCCCGGAGAACCCGCCGCAGGACTACACGCGCCTGCAAACCGCGCTGGAGCAGCTTCTGGCTGCTGTGCCCGCCGGGCTGCCCCGCCCCGAGAACCGGGCAGGGGAGTTTGCCGCCTTGCAGCAGCAGGCGGTGCAGCGCTGCACCATCCGGCAGGCGGTGCTGGGCGCACAGGTGCGCATCCCGGTGCACAAGGCGCTGGGGCGGGTGTGCGCGATGCCTACGGTATCCTGTCCGCCCGCCATCCCTGTGGCGGTCAGCGGCGAGGAGATCACCCCGGCGGCCATCGCCCTGATGCAGCGCTATGGCATCGAGGAACTCTCAGTGCTGCGATAAAAAATATTATTATTTACCCCTTCAGCCGCCTGCGGCGACAGCTTCCACAAGGGGACGCCTTATGGCTGTGCCGGAAAGCTGCTCGTTGCTACAAAAGCCGTCCCCTTGGGGAAGGTGGCTGCGACCAACGGGAGCAGACGGAAGGGGTGTAAATAGGCTGAAAATAAACGACCCACTGCATAAAACTTGCAGTGGGTCGTTTGCATATCAAAGACTAAATATCTGTCCGGGGTGCGGCGCACATCTCCCAGAAATGCAGCTCGTGCTCCGAGCAGGCGCGGAAGATCGCGCGGCAGCGGGCGGCGCGCTCCGGCGAAAGGCCGGTGCAGGCGGCTTCGGCGCGTTCAGCCCATGCACGGCAGGCGGCATCGTAGCCGGGGCTGGCATAGTCCAGCACCAGCGCGCCGTAGTAGGTATCCTTTACGGCGGGGGAGCGCTTCAAAAGCTTCTGGAACAGCCAGCCATAGCTCAGCATACAAGGCAGGCAGGCCATCAGGCACTCGGCTTCCCCCTCGCCGTTGCGGGCGGCGTCGATCATGCAGTCCAGATAAGCGCGGTTCTCCGGCCGCAGGGGCAGGGACTGGATATCGGCTTCCCGCAGGCCGTACTGCTCCAGATATCGCAGCCGGGTCAGATCCTCGTTCTCCTGCACGAAGGACAGCAGGGAATAGTAAGTGCGCATGGCAGCCATGGTGGTGGCCTTGGTCATGCCCCACGCAAAAATTTTGGCGTACTCCCGCAGATACAGGCTGTCCTCCACAAGGTAGCTTTTAAAGCAGTCCTCACTCAGGGTGCCGTTTTCCATCTTTTGCAGAAACTCGGTCTGTAAGCACTGTTCCCACACGGGCAGGTCGGCCTGCACCAGCGCCGAAACAAAGGGCAGGTCAGTCACGGACAAAATCTCCCTTCAGATTGAAGGTGTGATCCATGGGCCCGGAGCCGTGCCCTAAATCCAGCATGGCAGACAGACAGCCGGAAATGTAGGCCTTGGCACGCTCCACGGCAGTGTCAAGGTCGTACCCCTTGGCAAGATTGGAAGCGATGGCGCTGGACAGGGTGCAGCCGGTGCCGTGGGTGTTGGGGTTTGCGATGCGCTTGCCCTTGAACCACTTGCCGGTGCCGCCGCGCCACAAAAGGTCGTCGGCATCGTTGATCTGGTGACCGCCCTTGCACAGCACGGCGCAGCCGTAACGCTGGCTGATGGTGCGGGCAGCAGCTTCCATGTCGGCGGCGTTGGCAATGGTCATGCCGGACAGGATCTCCGCTTCCGGGATGTTGGGGGTAAGCACCTCAGCCAGCGGCAGCAGCTTTTCGGTCAGCGCCTGCACGGCATCGTCCTGCAGCAGCTTTGCGCCGGAGGTAGCCACCATCACAGGGTCCACCACAATGTGCTTTGCGCCGTAGAAGTGCAGCCGCTCGGCGATGGTGTCGATGAGCGGGGCAGAGGATACCATGCCGATCTTCACCGCATCCGGGTAGATGTCGGTGAACACGGCATCAAGCTGCTGTGCCAGAAACTGCGGTGTGGTGTCAAAAATGGCGGTCACACCGGTGGTATTCTGCGCTGTCAGGGCGGTAATGGCGCTCATGGCAAACACGCCGTTGGCGGTCATGGTCTTGATATCGGCCTGGATCCCGGCGCCGCCGCTGGAATCACTGCCGGCAATGGTCAATGCAGTTTTCATAGATAAACACTCCTTGTTTTTTATTCGCCCAGTGCGGTGCGGAGGTTGTCCAGCACCTTTTTGCTCAGCAGCACAAAGGCCTGCTTGGTGCGGCCGGCGGACACATTGGCGCAGCGCACGTTTTCCCGGGAAAAGAAGTCCTCGGCCACGGGCCCCGCTGCGGCGCGGGTGTCGCAGAAAAAGCGTGTGCCGGGCAGATCGAGCCACTTTTCCAGCGCAGCGGAGTCAAAGCCGGGGCCGATGGAGGTGTTGAACAGCACCTTGCCTGCACCCAGCTGGGCAAACTCGTTTTCGCCCAGCAGCAGCACATTCTTGTTCAGGCAGGTGAACACCACCTCGCTGTCCGCCAGCAGCTGGGGCAGGGGCTTGAAGGTCATACCGGCGGCCTCAGCGTCCGGCTTTGCGCTGCGGGCAAAGTAGCTGATCTCTGCGCCCATAAATTGCAGCGCATCGGCGATCATCCGGCCGGAAACGCCCAGCCCCACGATGCCCACCTTCAGGCCGGTGATCTCCACCGGCTCGTCCCGCAGCATGGGCATTCCAAAGCCGTGCAGCAGGCCGGTCAGCTCGTGCAGAACGTACTCCACAACGCCGCGGTCGCCGTAGTCCCGGATGCCCAGCACCTGGATGCCCCGGGTGCGTGCGTAGGCGATATCCACGTTGGCACTCTCCTCAGAGTACAGGCTGCAGCACATCCCGATATAGCGGATGTTGGGGCACTGCGCGATGACTTCCTTGCCCATGCGGGAGGTGTAGCTCAGCAGTACGGCATCGGCGTCCCCGATGCGGCGCACCATCTCGTCATCGCTGGCGGGTACGTCCCGGTACAGCACCACCTGCTTGGCATAGCGGTGCAGCTCCTCCTCGGCAGAGGGGATCAGGCTGACCGGCTCAATGGCAACAAGCTTTTCAAACATGACGGACTCCTCCTTATATTAGTAGAAGCAGACGGGTGAAGCCAGATTGCGCAGCAGGGAGACGGCGCTCCAGCCCGCAATGGCGCTGGTGGAAGAGCAGATATCTACCACAGCCTTCACGCCCTCGATCTCGGCAGTGATGCAGTGGTCATCGCCCACCCAGCCGGGCACGGAGTGCATGGTCACGCCGGTGATCTCGGGACCGGTGGTGGCCAGAGAGGTAGCCACCGCCACGTTCACCCGGCGGGGGAAGGTGGCAATGGCCTGCTTTGCGTTGCCGGTGAACACGGTGGTCTTTTCGGTGTCGGTCAGCAGATGCTCTGCCCACACCGGGGTGTTGCGGAAGCCCTTTGCACCGGTATGGGTCTCGATGCCGGCGGTCTCCGGCAGGCCCTGCGCCTGTGCCATCAGGGTGACGGTCTGCAGCACATCAAAGCCGCCGATGGCACCGCTGGTCAGGTGCACCTTGGCACCGCCCTCCACGGCAGCTGCCTTGACCTGTGCGTAGAAATCCAGATCCGCAAAGGCACCGATGGACAGAATGACCAGATTCACGCCCCGCTTCAGCACCGGGATGGCCATGGCGCGCACCGACTCCACCGAAGCGGCCTCCACGATGTACTCCGGCTCAAGCGCCAGCAGCGCGTCCACGTCCTCACAAACAGCGCAGCCGACATTGGCGGCGGTCTTTTCAGCCGAGGCGCGGGTGCGGCTGGTCACGCCCACCAGCTCGTAGTCCGGCAGCAGACCCTTCTTCCACGCGTCAGCCACGATGTTGCCCAGAAAGCCGCAGCCCACAATACCCAATTTTGTTTTCATATCCGTATCCTAAACTCCTTTTTTCTGCCTGTGGCAGCATATTCAAAGCCAGTATACCATACCGGGCACAAAAAGGGAAATGATGTTTGCGGCAGCCCGGCGGTGCAGGACATAAAAAGTTAACAAAATAAATTACAAAAAAATTACAATACCCTATTGCAAAATGGTTTCAAAAGAGTTACAATATGGTTACAGCAAGGGCAAGGCCCCAAGGCTGTGTGTGAAATCTTTTTCTTCTTGTTTTTGGGATACTGGGCGCGGATCCTCCTCCTCCGGCTGTTCTCCTTCACAGCTATGATCCATGCGCCGCACAGGCAGTGTCCCGCTTCGTGTGCAAAAGGGCTCGTCCGGTATTCCGGACGAGCTTTTTTGCATTCTGTAAGCTCTGATTTGCCTGCAAAAGTGATACTTCAAAAATCAAAGTATGACCAATGCCTAAAAACGCTTGGCAATTTGTCTGTTTTTCCGCAAAGGACAATTATAAAGTTTGGCGCGGCAGGGGTTTGTATTCTTGCGGGCTTTGTGGTAAAGTATATACAATCAATTTATAGGCAGCAAACATGAAGGATTTTGATGCTGATCTTTATCGGATGCGTTAAAGGTGTATCTGGAAACAAAGAAAATGACGAATATTTCGCAAGCACAAGCGGGATTTAAGGCAAATAGCCGCAGGAATCCTTTGTGGATTTCAAGGCTGTTTAACGCAAAATCCAGCTGTGCTTGTAGAAATAGGCTAAATTTTCGACTTTTCAGATACACCCTAAGAGAAAAGGAGTTTGATTATGGCTTATTTCTACGAAGAACCCTCCCGCACCTTTGGCGAGTACCTGCTGGTCCCCGGCTATTCCTCTGCGGAGAATGTGCCCACGGCGGTCAGCCTGAAGACCCCGCTGGTCAAGTACCGCAAGGGACAGGAGGAGTGCCCGCTGCAGATGAATATCCCCATGATCAGCGCCATCATGCAGTCGGTCTCCGGCGATAAGCTGGCTATTGCACTGGCTCGTCAGGGCGGCGTTTCCTTTATCTATGGCTCTCAGAGCATCGAGAACGAGGCCGCTATGGTGCGCCGCGTCAAGAGCTTCAAGGCCGGCTATGTGGTGTCCGATTCCAATCTGGCTCCCACTGCTACCCTGCATGACGTGCTGGAACTGAAGGCACGCACCGGTCACTCCACCATCGCCATCACTGCCGACGGCACTCCCAATGGCAAGCTGCTGGGCATCGTGGCTTCCCGCGATTACCGCATCAACCACACCCCGGACGACGCCTGCGTCACCACCTTTATGACCCCCGTTGAAAAGCTGGTCACTGCTCCGGCCAACACCTCCCTGCACGACTGCAACAACATCATCTGGGACAACAAGATCAACACCCTGCCGCTGGTGGATGCCGAGGGTAATCTGGTGTATATGGTGTTCCGCAAGGACTACGATTCCCACAAGGCAAACGTCAACGAGCTGCTGGATAAGAACAAGAGCTACGTTGTAGGCGCCGGCATCAATACCCGCGACTACGCCCAGCGCGTGCCCGCACTGGTAGAGGCCGGTGTGGATGTGCTGTGCATCGACTCCTCCGAGGGCTACTCCGAGTGGCAGAGCCGCACCATCGGCTGGATCCGCGAGCACTACGGCGACACTGTCAAGGTGGGTGCCGGCAACGTGGTGGACGCCGAGGGCTTCCGCTTCCTCGCTGAGGCTGGCGCAGACTTTGTGAAGATCGGCATCGGCGGCGGCTCCATCTGCATCACCCGCGAGACCAAGGGCATCGGCCGTGGTCAGGCTACCGCTGTCATCGAGGTTGCCAAGGCACGCGATGAGTACTATAAGGAGACCGGCATCTATGTGCCCATCTGCTCCGACGGCGGCATCGTCCATGACTACCACATCACCCTCGCGCTGGCTATGGGCGCAGACTTTGTGATGCTGGGCCGCTACTTTGCCCGCTTTGACGAGAGCCCCACGAACAAGGTGCGCATAAACGGCCAGTATATGAAGGAGTACTGGGGCGAAGGTTCCAACCGTGCCCGCAACTGGCAGCGCTACGATCTGGGCGGCTCCACCAAGCTGAGCTTTGAGGAGGGCGTGGATAGCTATGTGCCTTATGCCGGCTCTCTGGCGGACGGCGTGCAGACCACCCTGTACAAGGTAAAGAGCACCATGTGCAACTGCGGCGCTCTGTCCATCCCCGAGCTGCAGCAGAAGGCCAAGCTGACCGTTGTTTCCTCCACCTCCATCGTGGAGGGCGGCAGCCACGACGTTGTGCTGAAGAACGCCACCCCCAGCATTATGAACGGCTGAGCCTGATTTATTTGTTATAAGCGCAGAGACCGCTGCACAGCGTTTGTGCAGCGGTCTTTTTGCGCGAAAATACTTGCACAGGCAGGAAAATCGTGCTATCATGATAGAAACGCTCTGTCATGACAGGACAGAGAATCCCCCTGCCGGGCAAGTGGCAGGCGGCGCAGCGGGGAAGACCCCCGCGCCGGGCATAAATAGAGAGGAAAACGTTCATGAACGAGATCAAGGTTGAGCCTTATATCCCCGATGAGGACTACGATAACCCCGCGATGGTGGTGGATTTTTATGAATTCACCATGGCAAACTGCCTGTTCCTGCATGGTTTTAAGGATACCACGCTGGTGTTTGATATGTTCTTCCGCAAAAACCCGGACAATCAGGGCTATTCCATCAGCGCAGGCCAGCGCAAGCTGACCCGCTTTTTGCTGGACTATCACTTCAACGAGCAGGATATCCACTGGCTGCGCACCAAGGGCATGAGCGAGGAGTTCTGCGAGTATCTGCGCACCTACAAGTGGCAGGGCGATATGTACGCCCTGCCCGAGGGCACGGTCTGCTACCCCCATGTGCAGATGGTGCGCATCGAGTGCGATCTGGTGGGCGCGATCCTCATCGAGACCTACTTGCTGCAGACCATGAACTTCCATAGCCTGATCGCCACCAAGGCCACCCGCGTTACCGGTTTGAACACCCACACCCCTCGCAGCGTCATGGAGTTCGGCACCCGCCGCGCACAGGGCGAGAGCGCTGGTAACGATGGTGCTTACGCCGCAGTGCTGGGCGGCTGCATCGGCACGGCCAACTGTCTGGCCGAGATGAAGTTCGGCGCAGAGGTCAAGGCCGTGGGCACCGTGGCGCACAGCTTTATCGAGTTTTTCCCCACCGAGTTCGATGCGTTCAAGGCCTTTGCCGATACCTACCCGGATTCGGTCAGCCTGCTGCTGGATACCTATAATATTATGGAAAGCGGCCTGCCCAACCTGATCAAGCTGGACGATTATCTCATTGAGAAATACCCCAACGACCCCAACCGCCGCGTCAAGAGCGCCCGCATCGACTCTGGCGACCTTGCCCGCGGCTCCAAGCGGTTGCGCAAGGCACTGGATGCCGCCGGCAAGCCCTACATCAAGCTGGTGGCCTCCAACGGTCTGGACGAGAAAAAGATCGCCAATATGGAGCTGTACGAGCACGCACACTTCGATTCCTACGGCGTGGGCGAAAACCTCATCACCTCTGCATCCGACCCCGTGTTCGGCGGCGTGTACAAGCTGGTGGCGGTGAAAAAGCCGGACGGCAGCTACACCCCCAAGATGAAGTGCTCGGACTCCGCCAGCAAGGCCATCATCCCGGGCAAAAAGATGCCGTGGCGTCTGTACGACGAAAACGGTCAGGCGCAGTGTGACCTGATTGCCATGGACGGCGAGGTCATCGAGGCCGGTAAGCCGGTCACCATGGTCAATCTGGACTCGGACGCCATCGAGCGCACCATCACCTTTACCCCCACCGCTGTGCGTCCGCTGCTGGTGCCGCATATTCTGGGCGGTAAGCTGGCCATTGAACTGCCCTCTATTGCGGAGAAGAAGGCCTATATTGCAAAGCAGCTCACCGAGGAAACTTGGGAGAGCGAGCTGCGTCTGGAGTGCCCCCACAAGCACTACGTCAATATGACCCCCGCAGTGGCCGAGTGCCGCTCCCGGATGTACGCCGAGCTGCACGGCGGCAAGGTGTAAGCAGCACCGAATAAGCGGTTTTTCTTGACAAAGTACGGAAACTATTGTATCATAAATATCGCTGAATTTCATGTTACTTCAAGTGACGGCAAGTCATTTGGATGACATTTTACCTCATACCTGTTATTCCCGGTTCCCTCCCAAGCCAGAGGGCAGCAGGGCTTTGTAAGCCGGGTTTGCGCCGCTGTGGTGAAATTGGCAGACACGAGGGACTTAAAATCCCTTTCTGGAGACAGAGTACGGGTTCGACCCCCGTCGGCGGCATCAGAAAGCCTAGAATTATTCGTTGATTCGAATGATTTTGGGCTTTTTCTTTTTATTCCATTTTCTGGAAGTGTTGAGCGGGCGAGAGGGATTTTTCGCGAAAAAAGGAGGAGTCTCTCTCGTGCGTAACCGTGATTTAAGATCCGCTGCCAAGGCAAACCCTACCATCCAACAGGCCTTTGAAAGGTTCCAAAAGTACAACCGGCTCAAGAACCTCTCCCAAGGCTCGCTCGACTTCTATGCCGCAAAAGGTAGGAGCTTCTTTCGGTTTCTGGGGGATACAGAACAGCCCATCCATACCATCACAGAGGAAACGGTGGAGGATTATATCTTCTACATGAAGGACCAGCAGCTCCACGATACGACCATCAATACGAACCTCCGCATGGTGCGTGCGTTTTTGTACTGGTGCATGGAAAAAGGCTATCTGGAAAAGTATCCCATTCGACTGGTGCGTGCCGATGATCCGATCAAAGAACCCTACACCACCGACGAGCTGCAGAAGCTGCTGAAGGAACCGAACTGCAAGACCTGCTCCTTTGCCGAATACCGCAATTGGGTCATTGTCAACTTCCTGCTTGGTACCGGCTGCCGTGCATCCACGCTGCTCAACCTGCAGATCAGAGACTTGGACCTTTCCGCCGGGACAGTGTTTTTTCGCCACATGAAGGCGCGTAATCAGCAAATCGTGCCGCTCTCTAAGGCACTGGTCAGGATCATGGAGGAGTATCTAGAGCACCGCAGCGGCGACCATACAGCCCCGTTGTTTGTCTCGGAGTATGGCAACCAGATGACCCTGAATTCGCTCGGTAATGCGATTTGGAATTATAATCATAGCAGAGGCGTGGAGAAGACCTCTATGCACCTGTTCCGGCACACCTACGCCAAACTGTATATCCAAGCTGGCGGCGACCTGTTCCGTCTGCAAAAGCTTCTGGGACACGCAGACCTTACCATGACCCGGCGGTATGTGGCACTGTATGCGGACGACCTGAGAGCCAACTATGACGCCCTGAATCCCCTAGAGCAGCTGACCCGCAAAAATCGCCACGGAGATAAGATCAAGATGGGGAAGGGGGAGAAAAAGTAAAATCAAAAGTACGACTTTAATGTGACGGCTATTCGGAATTTGCAACGCTCATTTATGATACGGCATCATTTATCTGGTTGCTTTGATTGATTTAGAACAAGTTGCTATCGATGTTTCGCTATTTTTTGCAATGTGACATTGTTGATTTTGCTGACAGGCACATCAAACATCCGATCTGAAATTTTTCGTACCCACGATGTTTATTTCAAACTCAAGCAACACAAAAGCCCCTGCCCGTAAAAAGGCAGAGGCTTGTTTTTTCAGAGGAGAGATTTACAGGTAAGCGGCTTAGTGGGTTTCTGTGTTTCTTCTGCTTCTTCCTGTGCAATAGCGGCTTTTTTAGGCTTTCTGGCTTCATCAGAGAAGGTCTCATGAATCAGCTTGTCCAGTTCATACCGCAGCTTATCGTATTCCTCCTCCGGGAAATTCTGTACTGCGTCCTGAATGCTTTTCTTGAGCGCACGCTTCAGTGCTGGGGAGATGGAACAACTGGGCTTTTCGGCAGTCAGATGTTCACTTTCGGAATTCATAACTACCCCGGGCATAGGTTGGTCGTCCATCTGCTTGCGGACAGCCTGCAAAATATAGCCTTGTGTGCTCATTCCCTCGTCCGCAGCACATTTCTTTATGCGTGCAGCCTCGTCCTTGTAGGGTTTCAGCAAGATCTGGGAATATTTGGCATCGCTCTTCTGATTACTTATTTTTTTTGCTTCGGTATATGCCATGGAAACCTCCGTATATCGTGCCGCGGATTAGCATATCGTGAAACTGCTCAACTAAAGCCGCTTATCTCATTGAAAACATAGCAAAACAGAGAAAACACGATATAGTGCTTGATATGAGCACGGTATCGTGATAATCTAGATACATCCAGACAGCTCCACTCTTTTCCCAGAGCTGTTAAACATTCAACTTTAAAACAGGAGGCTCATCCCATGCACCACCCCATCATTACACGCCTGCCCTTTCAGTAGCATCCGCCACCCATAGAGCTAGCTCACCGGGATGAAATTATTATACCATCTATCCCTTCTTTTTTCAATCTTGACGTCTAAAGGAGAGAAAACGCCATGAAGCAGAACGCGAAGACTAGCCGCGCCGCTGGACAGCTTGAGAAGATGCCTCGTGTGTTTAACCAGCACTGTTTCAAACGAGAATCGCAATAAAACTTTCTGGATTTTGATTAAACAGTGACTATAGTTGGTGGCGCAAAATTTGGTATATAATATATATATAAATAGCAAAAAATGCGCCAAACTATCTTCTAGTAATATTCTCGGTAATAGTAATCTCAGTGCGGTGACTCCAGTGCCCTTAACATGCAAATGGTTGCAGCACTATGGATATGATCTTGGAAGTAAGCAGAAGCGATTTGAAGCAGGACAAATGAAAATGGTCTGGTGGGTGACAAAATCAGAAAATTGATGCCTACGAAATTCACTATACTATATAAAAAGTGAAAAATATAGGCACTGATGTCGCTCTGTATTCGACTTCTTTATTTGATTTTTTGCGTGGTTGTGTTAGCCGAGTGCTTCTTGACCGGCCGAAGCATGAGGACGGGACAGAAACGCTCGGTTAACATGATCACGCCAACGGAAATCTTGACTAAGCGAACCTGTGAGCTTTTTCAAGATTGGAGTTGATCTAAATGGTATGAGCGCCAGCGAATACCTTCCTCTTTATCAATCCTTCACCAATAGGACGCATATCAGAAAATGGCATTGATTCGATCATAGTGAAAAATCTCAAATAATTGAGAAAAACATCTGCTGCGGTGTGATTCTGTCTGACTTTGATACCATTAAAAAGTATACTCAAACGGAATATATCGTGTTACCGTATAATACAAGGGCGTCTGCGTGGTGGACATCCTTTCGTGGCAGAATTTTAGGCTGCCAAAAGGGAGCCGCATTCCACGACCACCCCGCAACATGGCTCAATTTGAGCTAGGTTCAGAAGCTCAGTAGTCAAAATTACTACCGAGCTCCATATTCTATCGATGATACGATCAATGAACATTATCCAAATCGGTAAAAGTTCAACAGTCCTCAAAATGAGGAAAGTTCAATAGCGCTCAGATAAAGGCGGTAGATGGCCGCAGTAGCCCTCGATTTGAGGGGTGCACAAAACTCCGCATAGTACATGACGACTTTCTATGATGCCACGCAAGTTATGATGGACAATTTTGCGGTATTCCGCTTTTTTTTGTGATAAACTGTTACCAACTTGGTAACGGTTGAAATCGAATCAAGATACAAAAACGCCCCACTGCTCGACATAGAGTAGCGGGATGTTGCTATTGAAGGGCGCTTATTTTAGAATAGAGAGATCATCGTAGCGGGCGACACCATTATAGAGCAGCTCGAGCATGGTCACGGCAGAGGGGCGACCATTCAGAGGATAGCCAGCCAGCTCCTGAACGCGATCGGGGCAGAGATCCCATGCGACCTTGGATGCCCGGCGGCGTGAATCGGCAGGGGATAGGAGCACGGCAGCAGGGTGCTTGACTATGATATATACAGTATATAAGGGCGTTGATCTCGGGATGGGGGATGTAGCGGCAGATCTCCATGAAACCATCGTTTGAATTCCAGAGGGGGTTTCAATTTGAAGTCCCCTTGAGAGCGGGTCAAGACGGTCTTTCTTATGTGTGACCTCAAACAGATATACACAAAACTGTGCACAAGTTCTATATCAGTTTTAAAGGCCGAAAATCCGCCGGGATGTGTGCTGAATCAGCAGATCTCCATGACACCACGCGTATTATATACGTAGGTTTGCTGTTTTCCACCAGGGGTAATCAAATTGATTAACCCTGAAAGTGGGTCGAGACGCTCTTTGTTCCGCCGATGGAATCGCCATACACGACCCTGTACCAAACAGTACGCACCTGTCACGACATAAGTTCAGATGAGGTCGCTTAGACTGACTCCATCAAGAAAGATGTCCCCAATTTTGGGGAGATGTAGATGGTGCTCAAACATGTTCTCCGTGACCACAAGTGGATACGCTCAAAAATGAGCTGTCCTCTATGTTCTATAAAACCAATAACTTTTGACTAAAAGTGGTCGAACGAAACTGTTCCCCCACAATTTCGGGGAGACGCATAATCAAATCGAAAATCCGCCGGGATGTGTGCTGTCTGATATTAAACGCCGCTCTTCAAGTACACTTCCTGACCGAATACCGCAAAAAGAGCCCTGCTACTCGTGTCTGAGCGGCAGGACTCTGTTGCTGTGGTGGATGCTATAGGAAATGGTGGTTGGTGCTAGCGCTCAATGATCTCAGTGGTGATTCTGGTTTGACCTTCACCAAGAAGCTTGCCATACGCGCGGTTTGAGATCCGCTTGAACTCCGCTGCTTTTTCTTTTGATTCAAAGTAATCTTGTCCCAGCACGGAGTCTCCGTTCTCATGATCGATAATTTGCACCAAGATTTTATTTTTAGCCATAAGCTTATCTCCTGCTGCTGATAGAAGTGGTGACGATGGGCGCAGTGTTCTATTACCGCAGCTTTCTCATATATGCTTGGGACGTTCTTTTCTGGCTTTCATAGAAGGTAACGCCGGTAACATCGTCCACGACCAGATCATCATAAGGGATGCCTTTTTTGTTCAGGTGATCAATGAACCAGCGCTTTTTCAGATAGCACCACGGGGTTCTGCTGAGGTCGCCGTAACTCGATGCAGGCCGCTCGCATGCGTTGTAAGTCTTGCCGCAGATGCTCCACCATTCTTTACGCACGCGCTCCCGCATTTGCAGGACCTCAGAGGTGCCGTGAAGGCCGTGCTCCTCGCCATACTGATAATCTGCCTTTTTGATTTTTGCGTTCTGTCCCGCGCTGACTGCACCAGCTGCACCAAGACCCAACAACCCTAAAAATAACGAAAAAGCGCCTGCCATAATAGTTTCCTCCTGTATTTTGAAGTGTGTTTGCTTTTGCTGTATCTGAAGTCTACCAAATGATGCATCCGATAAGATGGACTTACAAGTGTGCTGTTAAAAATATGGAGCGTTGTGGCTGCCGTCGCGCGGACTGATGGTTGACCGCACTATAGCAGGCAAAAAGTCTCCGGTAAGGCGTCCGGTGGCGGGGAGCACCTCACTCCGTCAGCCCCAACAGATAATCGGTCGACACCTGATAGAATTGGGCAAGCTGGATCAGATGAGAGATCTCGGGACATTTGTCGTGCTCCCATGCGTAGACTGCCCGGCGGGTCACACCCATGGTTCGGGCAAGCTCGGTCTGGGTATAGCCGTGCGTCAGGCGCAGATGCTGCAAAC
>OBZC01001473.1_pt1 | contig 14860 bp, 11 predicted proteins | sample 1538231 | NCBI WGS metagenome assembly OBZC01 (sample SAMEA2580225, study PRJEB22360) | human gut metagenome | biome: human gut; feature: human-associated habitat; material: faeces | place: Denmark | collected 2008/2010 | reverse complement strand
CACAAATCGCTGTCTTTACTTATGCCGTGATGCGGCGAACGCCGCGATATGAAATAAGATTGGCAGCGTTTTTTGCTGACAATCTTATGAATAGCGTGGCTCATTGCAGAGAACTGCCAATAAATGTGGAGCGTCCTTTGCGACACATTTATGAATTGAATGCATGGCTCGTAACGTAGGGTTGCCGTAAACTCCACGAACGCCCACGGTGAACGGAACATCACGCCTTGATGTCGCGTCTCCGGGTGTGAATTTTCTAATGAAAAGTGATACAGTGGTTCTAATCATGACGGGGTCGCCTACACGCGCCATCCATGGCGCAGATCGGCTGACGCGGACATCGTGTCCGCTTTCCCCCTGTCTATCAGCACTTTTCAAGAAAATATCAACACCCTCCGACAGACATCGCGGCATGACATTCCATCCACCGTGGCGTTCTGTTTACTGATTCCACTAAAATCCATCGAATAACAGGAAATAGTGGAATTATTGTTTTGGGAGTAAATAATTTCCTCCATAATTGCAGAAAAGATCTAAAACAGAGGAATTGCTTCTTTTATAGAACTTTTTTCTATTCATTTTCCACCATTTTCATTAGTTTAAGGCTGTTTTAAAGGAAACCAGTAGCCCCAATGCGAACTACGGGAATTCGATAGCATTTCTTCATTAACTTTCAAGTTACTGACATCTTTTCTCAATAATCATTTCCCCTATTGACAAAATAAGGAATCCTTATTATAGTGTTCCTGTAAAGAACTACTAAAGGAGCATCTATGGAAGAAGCGGCAATCATAGAACAACTTACCCTGTTCGGACTGAGCAGGCAGGAGGCAGCAATCTATCTGTGTCTTCTTCAGAATGAAGAACTGACCGGATATGAAGTGGCGAAGCTGACGGGAATCTCCCGGTCGAATGTATACAATGGTCTGGCATCTTTAGTGGAACATGGTGCCGCTTATGTGATCGAAGGCAGTGCTTCTAAATATCTTGCGGTATCGTTAGAAGAGTATTGTGACAACAGACTCCGGTATCTGACGGTGGTGAGAGATGCACTGATCGCCAGCGGACCGAAGAAATCCCTGCCGAGGGAAGGCTATATTACCATTGAAGGGTACGATCATATCTGCGACAAGATCCGGCATATGCTGCAGGATGCACAGATGCGGATCTATTTTTCTGCCTGTGGAGAATTCCTCGAAGCATGGAAAACGGAGATCGCATCGTTGGTGGCTGCCAGAAAAAAGGTAGTACTGATCTCGGAGGATAACAGAGAATTGTTTCCGGAAGATACAGAATTAAAGTCAGGAATCATAGAGTATCTCGTGCCGGAGCATTTCAGAGAGCCGGAGGAAGAGGAACAGCGGTCAGATCAGATCCGTCTCATCATAGATTCCGAGTACATTCTCACCGGTACAGTGACCGGGAAGAGCGGTGATGCCTGTCTTTACAGTGGGCAGAAGAACTTTGTCAGAGTATTTAAGGACGCTATGCGTAATGAAATTGCTCTGATAAAAATTGCACAAAATAAATAAAGCAAAATATAAAAAGAAAGGGATAGAAAATGAGTATCAGAGTCGCAATTTTAGGTTATGGTAATTTAGGCAGAGGAATGGAATGTGCAGTAAAACAGAACGATGACATGGAGCTGGTGGCAGTATTCACCAGAAGAGATCCTTCCACAGTGAAGACATTAACAGATGTGAAAGTATACAACGCAGACCAGTTACTGTCCATGCAGGACAAGATCGATGTCCTGGTGCTGTGTGGAGGTTCCGCCACCGATCTGCCGAAGCAGACCGCAGAGTATGCAAAGTATTTTAATGTGGTGGACAGCTTTGATACCCATGCGAAGATTCCCGAGCATTTTGCACAGGTAGATACTGCTGCTAAGGAAGGCGGCAAGGTAGCTATGATCTCCGTAGGCTGGGATCCCGGTATGTTCTCTCTGAACAGACTGTATGCCAATGCCATTTTAAGAGACGGCAGTGACTATACTTTTTGGGGGAAGGGTGTCAGCCAGGGACATTCCGACGCTATCCGCCGTATCCCCGGGGTTAAGGACGCCAAGCAGTACACCATTCCTGTAGAAGCTGCATTGGAAGCTGTCAGGAATTGTGAAAATCCGGTATTGACCACCAGACAGAAGCACACCAGAGAGTGTTTTGTGGTAGCAGAAGAGGGCGCAGACAAGGCACAGATTGAAGAGCAGATCAAGACTATGCCTAACTATTTTGCAGACTATGATACCACGGTACATTTCATCACAGAGGAAGAGCTGCAGAGAGATCATGCAGGGATTCCTCATGGCGGATTCGTATTGCGTACCGGCAAGACCGGCTTAAACGGTGAGCATGATCATGTGATCGAATACAGCTTAAAGCTGGATTCCAATCCGGAATTTACTTCCTGTGTACTGACTGCTTATGCAAGAGCAGCCTATCGTATGAACCAGGAAGGCCAGAAGGGCTGCAAGACTGTATTTGATGTGGCACCCGCATATTTAAGCACTTTGACTCCGGAAGAGATGAGAAGTACTTTATTGTAATAAATATAGACTTAGAGGAGATACTTATGGAAAAAAAGGCATTTGTTACCAAAGATATGATCGAAAAGATTGCAGAAAAATATCCTACACCGTTTCATATCTATGATGAAAAGGGAATCCGTGAGAATGCAAAAGCACTGAAAGAAGCATTTGCATGGAATAAGGGGTACAAGGAGTTTTTTGCAGTGAAGGCGACTCCCAACCCGTTTCTGATCAATATTTTGAGAGAATATGGCTGCGGATGTGACTGTTCCTCTCTGACAGAGCTGATGCTGAGCAATGCCATGGGTGTAAAAGGAGAGGACATTATGTTCTCCTCCAACGATACTCCGGCCCATGAATTTGAATATGCGGCAAAAATCGGTGCTACCATTAATCTGGACGACATCACTCATATCGATTTCCTGGAGAAGACCATCGGTTATCTGCCCAAGACCTTAAGCTGCCGTTACAATCCCGGCGGATATTTTTCCATCAGTAATAACATCATGGACAATCCGGGAGATGCCAAGTACGGCTTTACCACAGAGCAGATGTTCGAGGGATATAAGATCCTGAAGGCAAAGGGCGTGGAGAATTTCGGTATTCATTCCTTCCTTGCCAGCAATACGGTAACAAATGACTATTATCCCACGTTGGCGAGAGAACTGTTCGAGCTGGCTGTCAGGCTGAAGGAAGAGACCGGAGCGCATATCACCTTCATCAATCTGTCCGGTGGTATTGGTATTCCTTACCGTCCGGATCAGGAGCCTAACGATATCCGGGCCATCGGCGAAGGCGTGCGCAAGGTATACGAGGAGGTTCTGATACCTGCCGGTATGGGTGATGTTGCAATTTACACAGAGCTTGGCAGATACATGATGGCGCCTTACGGACATCTGGTGACCCAGGTGATTCATGAGAAGCATACCCACAAGGAATACATCGGTGTGGATGCCTGTGCCGTGAACCTGATGCGTCCCGCCATGTATGGAGCGTACCATCATATTACCGTGCTGGGCAAGGAGAATGAGCCCTGCGACCATAAGTACGATGTGACAGGTTCCCTGTGCGAGAACAATGATAAATTTGCCATCGACCGGATGCTGCCGAAGATCGACATCGGAGATTATATCGCTATCCACGACACCGGTGCGCATGGTTTTGCCATGGGTTACAATTACAACGGTAAGTTGAAATCCGCAGAGCTTTTGCTGAAAGAGGACGGCAGCGTGGAATTGATCCGTCGTGCTGAGACACCGAAGGATTACTTTGCAACCTTTGACTGCTTTGACATATATAACAAGATTGACTTTGATGCATAACACTTACCCATAGGAGGGCGATAGCCCGGAATGCAAATGCACGTTGCAATTTTGGGAGTGCAGAGCACGAAAAATCGTTTGTGCATAGTATATACTGGAGGATACAAGGCGATGAAATATCCGAAAAATATACAGCAGGGAGGGACCATCGGATTTGTGGCCCCTTCTTTTGGCTGTCAGATAGAACCTTATTACAGTGCATTTGGTAATGCACAGAAAAAGTTTCGTGAACTGGGATATCAATTACAGCTTGGTCCCAACTGTTATGCGGGAAAAGGCATCGGCATCAGCAATACGCCCGAAAAATGCGGACAGGAGCTGACGGACTATTATTGCAGTCCGGATAATGACTGCCTGATCTCCTGCGGTGGCGGCGAACTGATGTGTGAGACCATGAGTCATGTGGATTTTGACCGTCTGCGGGCAGCAGATCCGAAGTGGTACCTGGGCTATTCCGACAATACCAACATGACCTACCTGCTGGCAACCATCTGCGATACCGCGTCCGTCTACGGTCCCTGCGCGGCGGCTTTCGGCATGGAGCCCTGGCATGCATCTCTAAAAGACACTTTCGGAATACTTACCGGAGAGACCAAAGAGGTGCACGGGTATGATAAATGGGAAAAAGAATCTCTGAAAAACGAAGAACAGCCTTTATTACCATATAACACCACAGAGCCCAGAGTGCTGAAAAATTATCTTGGAAGACAGGCAGCAGGAGAGGATCAGAAGATCTGCTTTTCCGGCAGATTATTAGGTGGCTGCATGGACTGTCTGGTGAATCTGTTGGGAACCCGGTTTGACAGGACGAAGGATTTTCTGGAAAAATATAAAGAGGACGGAATCATCTGGTTCTTAGAATCCTGTGATCTGAATGTTTTCGCTATCCGCAGAGCCATGTGGCAGATGGAGGAAGCAGGGTGGTTTCAGTATGTTAAAGGCTTCCTGATCGGCAGGCCCTTGTGTTTTGGACAGGAGATGATGGGACTGGATCAGTATCAGGCAATCCTCGCTGTGGCGGGAGAGAAGAATGTACCTGTGATCATGGACGTGGATCTTGGACATCTGGCACCGATGATGCCCATCGTCACCGGAAGCCTTGCGGAAGTAAGGGTATGTGACAATGATATTACCATTCGTTATGACTACCGGTAAAAACGTATAAATTTTCATAAATGGTATAGAAATAAAAAGGCTCATCCCGGGAGGAAGAGCCTTTTTGCGGTTGCGCGCCAGGGGCACGCTCTATTCGTTGAAAACGATATTAGCAGCCGAAATTGAAGTAGCCGCAGAATGCATTCAACCACTGAGAACAGTTAATGAATCTGAAACACATACTTTCTTCCTCCTTTTCCTGTTGCATGGTGTCCGGTTACGTCTGTGTTAGCTAAGCACAAATGGATTGTAACAATTTTGTAACAATTTATCCATAGGAGATGATTGGCAAAAAAATGGAAAAAGCAGGAAATAAGATTCGAGTATAAAAAGGAAAAAAGAAAGCGCAGAATCATATTGATTCTGCGCTGACTGCCGGCAATGGGACTTGAACCCATACGGTGTTGCCACCAACAGATTTTGAGTCTGCCTCGTCTGCCATTCCGACACGCCGGCATTCAAACACTCACAACAGAGATTATCTTATCATAGATTAAATGGGTTGACAAGACTTTTTTTCCGGAATATGTATACTATTTTTCTAGTCTTTTTCCACAAGATGTTGTATAGTAGAAGTGTATGAGTATACGGGGACGCAACTTGTAGAAGGGTCCTTTGGGATATGGTGGAAGCATGAATTGCAAAGAATTTGAAAAAAATATTCCTGATTTTATTTCCGGGAAACTGGATTTTTTAACCCTGCAGGAATTCGGGGAGCATATGGAAAAATGTCCCGGATGTAAGGAAGAACTGGTGATTCAGTTTTTGGTAACGGAAGGTATGCAGCGTCTGGAAGACGGAGATGCCTTTGACTTACAGAAGGAACTGGAAGTGCGTCTTTTGGAGGCAAAGCGCAAGATGAAATTCCATATGGCTTTTATGAAAACGGGAGCCGTGTTGGAGGTACTGACAGTGATCTTCCTGATGGGATTTTTAGGCTGGATCATTTCTTAAATAAAACAGGATAGGATAGAGAGATTATGAGTCAGAAACTGGTATTGATCGACGGACACAGCATATTGAACAGGGCCTTTTACGGAGTGCCGGATTTAAGTAATGCAGAAGGATTGCATACGAACGCTGTCTATGGCTTTTTAAATATTATGTTTAAGATCTTGGAGGAGGAAAAACCGGAGTACCTGGCGGTTGCTTTTGACGTCCATGCACCGACTTTCCGCCATCAGATGTACGAAGCCTACAAGGGGACGAGAAAGCCTATGCCCGAGGAACTGCGGGAGCAGGTGCCCGTCATGAAGGAAGTACTGAAGGCAATGCACATCACCATCATGGAGCAGGCGGGACTGGAAGCAGATGATATCTTAGGAACACTGGCGAAGAAAGCGGAGCAGGCAGGCATGGAAGTATCCTTAGTCTCCGGAGACAGAGACCTGCTGCAGATCGCCACGGATCATATCAAAATCCGTATTCCGAAGACGAAGCAGGGCAGAACGGAGATAGAGGATTATTATGCAACGGATGTAAAAGCCGCTTATCAGGTGACACCGTTACAGTTTATCGAACTGAAAGCGTTGATGGGAGATACTGCCGACAATATTCCCGGCGTGCCGAAGGTGGGAGAGAAGACTGCACAGTCGTTGATGGTGGAGTACGGCTCCTTAGACAATATTTATGCTCATGTGGAAGAGATCCCGAAAAAAAGTATCAGAGAATCCCTGATCGAGCATAAGGATCTGGCGGAGCTAAGCAAGACGCTGGCAACCATCAGGACGGACTGTGAATTACAGCTGGACTATGAACAGGCGAAAGCGGAAGGCTTTTATACCCCGGAAGCCTACACCCTGTGTAAACGCCTGGAATTCAAAAATCTGCTGGGAAGATTTGAAAAAGAGGCCGCTGCCAACGACAGCAAGATTGCAGAAAGTTTCCGGCAGATCGAAGACAAAGCGGAATTTTTAAAATATCTTAAAAAAGTAAAAAAACAGGAAGAGATCGGTCTGTGGCTGATCACGGAGCCTGCGGATGCGAATACGAAGAAGGAAGAACTCTTAGGAGTGGCCCTGTCGGTGTCCGATGAGGAGACCGTATTTTACGCTCTGACCCATGAAAAGGAACCGGAAGGACAGTTGAGCCTGTTTGCGGAAACTGTGGAGCCGGTGGATGATACTGCGGAGATTACAGCTGCTTTACAGGAGCTTTCCGCAGGGGAGAACATACAGATCGCTACCTTTGATGTGAAGAGACAGTATGACTATTTAGACCGCAGCGGCACGAAGCAGTATTTTGATGTGCTGATCGCAGCATACCTGTTAAATCCTCTGAAAAATGATTATGATCTGGAAGCTATTGCTTCCGAGCATCTGGGCATTCTGATCCCCGGAAGAGCAGAAATATTCGGCAAGAGAGATTTCCGGACGCTTGCTTTAGAGGAGCCAGGGAAAGCCATGGAATATGCCTGCTATGGAGCCTATATCTCCCGTAAGAGCAAAAAGGTTCTGGAGGACAAGCTGGAGGCAGCAGGCATGAAGCGTCTCCTGGAAGAGATGGAGATGCCCCTTTCTCTGGTGCTGTACGACATGCAAAAAGAGGGTGTCGCAGTGAAGAGAGAGGAACTGAAAGCGTACGGTGATGCACTGGCAGCAAGGATCGAGGAACTTGAGGAGTCCATTCATGCGCAGGCGGGAACGGAATTTAACATCAATTCCCCCAAGCAGTTAGGAGAGGTATTGTTTGAGACTCTGCAGATCCCCGGTGGCAAAAAGACAAAGACCGGCTATTCCACGGCGGCGGATGTACTGGAGAAGCTGTCGGCGGATTACCCCATCGTCCGGGATATTCTGGAGTACAGAGGCCTGACCAAATTAAAATCTACCTATGCGGACGGACTGGCTGCTTTCATCGAAGAGGACGGCAGGATCCATACGAATTTCAACCAGACCATCACCGCTACGGGGCGTATCAGTTCTACGGAGCCGAACTTACAGAACATTCCCATGCGTATGGAACTGGGCAGACAGATCCGCAAGGTATTTGTACCGAGGCAAGGCTACGAATTCATGGATGCGGATTATTCCCAGATCGAGCTTCGCGTGCTGGCGCATATGTCTGGAGATGAACAGCTGATCGATGCCTACAGACAGGAAGAGGATATTCATAGGATCACGGCATCCAAGGTATTCCATACTCCTTTTGAGGAGGTCACGGATCTGCAACGCCGCAATGCCAAGGCAGTCAACTTCGGCATTGTCTACGGCATCAGCTCCTTTGGACTGAGTCAGGATCTAAGCATCAGCAAAAAGGAAGCGGCACAGTATATCGAACAGTATTTTGCCACTTATCCGAAGGTGAAGGAATTTATTGACAAACTGGTGTCGGATGCGAAGGAGAAGGGGTATACGGAGACCATGTTCGGCAGAAGACGCCCGATTCCCGAACTTTCTTCCTCGAATTTCATGCAGCGGTCCTTTGGGGAACGTGTGGCAATGAATGCCCCCATTCAGGGAACAGCGGCGGACATTATCAAGATCGCCATGATCAAAGTATGGAAAGCATTGAAAGACGAAGGCTTAAAATCCCGTCTGATCCTGCAGGTGCACGATGAACTGTTGATCGAGACTGCGCAGGATGAGGAAGCAAGAGTACGCAAGATCCTTACGGAAAATATGAAGTCTGCGGCAGATCTGGCAGTGACACTGGAGATTGATCTGCACACAGGAAGCAACTGGTATGAGGCGAAATAAATGCGTTTTATAGGAATCACCGGCGGCGTAGGTGCCGGGAAAACAGAAATCTTAAAATACATCGGACAACATTATAAATGTGAGATCTATCTGGCGGATGAGATCGGTCATAAGGTCAAGGAACCGGGAACCGAGGGGTACCGTGCACTGGTGGCACTTTTAGGAGAGGAAATCCTTGCAGCGGACGGACAGATCGATAAGCCTGCAATGGCAGCGAAAATTTTCGCAGATCCCGCATTATTGGAACAGGTCAATGCCATCATTCACCCGGCAGTGAAAAAATATCTGGCAGACCGGCTGGAGGAAGCGAAGACCCGCGGCGATGTGGAACTGTTTTTCGTGGAAGCGGCGCTTCTGATCGAGAGCGGGTATGAGAAGATTGTGGATGAAATGTGGTATGTCTATGCCAGAGAGGATGTCCGCAGAAGGAGACTTTCTAAGAGCCGTGGCTATACCCCGGAGAAGATCGAGAGGATCATAACATCACAGCTTTCGGAGGAAGAATTCCGCAAGCACAGCGATTTTGTCATTGATAACAGTGACAGTCTGGAAGCTAGCTACAGACAGATCAGACAGAAACTGGAGGCGTATACATGGAGGGAGTAAAAGAAAAACAGGGACAGCTGGTATTCGGACTGGATATTGGCACGCGAAGCATCGTAGGTACGGTAGGATACTTAAATGGCGGGAAATTCCATGTGCTGGCGCAGCGCTCCAGGGAGCATGAGACCAGAGCCATGCTGGACGGACAGATCCATGACATCGGTAAGGTGGGAGAGACCATTTCCAGGGTGAAGGAACAGCTGGAAGAGGATCTGGGCAGAGAACTTACAGAAGTGTGTATCGCAGCTGCAGGTCGTGTGCTGCGCACTGTTACCACTTATGTGGAGCAGAGCTTTGAGAGTGACCGGGAGATCACGCAGGAGGATGTGTATTCCCTGTGTACCATGGGTGTGGAAAAAGCATACGAAGAATTCCAAAACAGCAACACCGATACGGATATGAAGTTCTATTGCGTCGGTTATACTGCCATGCGCTATTATATGAACGGTTATCAGATGGGAAATCTGGAAGGACACAAGGCGAAAACCATAGCGGTGGATCTGATCGCTACCTTTTTGCCGGATGATGTGGTGGACGGTCTGTATAAGGCTGTGGAACTGGCGGGCCTGCATGTGGCGAATCTGACATTGGAGCCTATTGCGGCAATCCAGGTGGCAATTCCTGAGAAATTCCGTATGTTAAACATGGCACTGGTGGATGTAGGTGCGGGCACCAGCGATATTTCCATTACCAAAGAGGGAACGATCACGGCTTACGGCATGATCCCTGTAGCCGGTGACAGCCTGACGGATATTCTGGTGCAGCACTGTCTTGTGGAATTTGAGATGGCAGAGCAGATCAAGAGAAAATGCCGGACCCAGGAGACCATCGAATACGAAGACATCATGGGCCTGCCCCAGACGATCAAAGCGGACGAAGTGCTGGAACTGTTGGATTCCGAGATTGAACGGATGACGCAGCTGGTATCCGATACGATCAAGGAACTAAACGGTGACAAGCCGGTCAGTGCGGTGTTTGTCGTAGGCGGTGGCGGTATGGTACCCGGCTATACGGAGAAGCTGGCAGAGAAACTGGGTATTGTGAAAGAGCGTGTGGCGATCCGTGGACAGGAAGTCATGCAGTCCATCGTATTTGAACTGGAAAATGCCAGAAAAGATGCCATGATGGTGACCCCCATCGGTATCTGTTTAAGCTATTATGTGCAGAGCAATAATTTTATCTTCGTGGAATTCAACGGGGAGCGGGTAAAGCTCTATGATAACGGAAAATTATCTGTGACGGATGCTGCCATGCAGATGCAGTTCCCCAACGATCAGCTGTTCCCCAGAAAAGGAGAAGCTCTGCTGTTTACGATCAATGGAAAAACACGGATGGTGCGGGGCGAGCAGGGAGAGGCAGCAGTCATCCGGGTCAACGGGAACGAAGCGGACATGTATACCCGGGTACATAACGGAGACCGTATCGTGGTCACTCCTTCCACCGAAGGAGAACCGGCGGTACTGGAGATTGGAAAGCTTCCGGAACTGGGCGATGCCCTGCAGGTCTATGTGAACGGCAGGCAGATCAGCCTGCCCAAGACAGCAGAGGTCAACGGACACAGGGAGAATGAATTTTACCGGATCAGATCAAACGACGATATACGGATTCAGAATTCCTATACGGTAAAAGAGATCGCGGAATTTCTGGATGTACCTCTGGGTGAGGATATTAAAGTCAACGACACAGCGGCGCGACCGGATACCAGAGTCTATGAGCATTTCACCGTAAGCTGGAATATGGAGAAGGCACTTGCGCAAGGAACCTATGCGGATCTGCCGGATACGGACATAGAAGAGGAGGCTCATAGAGAAGAGTCTGCTTATAGAGAAGAGGCTGCGCATGCAGAAGTGTCTGTGATGCAGAAGGCAGAGACTATGGCAGGAGAAGCGGAAAAGAAGCAGGAAACAGAGACTGCACGTGAAGGAGTATCCCTGATGCAGAAGGCAGAGACTGCGGCAGGAGAAGCGGAAAAGAAGCAGGAAACAGAGAATGCGCGTGAAGGAGTATCCCTGATACAAAAGGCAGAGACTGTGGCAGGAGAAACGGAAAAGGATCAGGAAACACAGACTGCGGCAGCAGATAGAACAGATGATGTGACGACACAGCTTCCGCATCCCCTGACTGTGATCGTAAACCATACCCCCATCACCATGCAGGGTAAGGCTTCCTACGTATTTGTGGATGTGTTTGACTATATTGATTTTGACCTGGGAACTTCCGCATCCGCAGGCAGATCCATCGTGACAAACTTAAACGGTCGTCCGGCACAGTACATGGAACCTCTGTCAGAGGGAGATGTGATCGAGATCTACTGGAAAAATATGAGATAAAAGATGTTAAGATAAAAGACGAAAGATAAAAGATGCAAGACAAAAGATATTAAGAGTAAAGATATGTGCTAAGAAATAACAGCTATAAAATAGAAAAGAGATTAAGAAGTTATGAGATTATGTAGTATTGCCAGCGGCAGCAGCGGCAACTGTATTTATGTAGGATCGGAAGCCACGCATCTGCTGGTGGATGTGGGAATCAGTGGGAAAAAGGCGGAAGCAGGACTGAACAGTCTGGGACTGACCGGCCGAGATTTAGACGGTATCCTGGTGACCCACGAACATATGGATCATGTGGCTGGTTTAGGGGTCATGGCAAGAAAATACGATGTGCCCATCTATGCGACTCCCGGGACTTTGAAAGAAATTCAGAAGATGGGAAATCTTGGGAAGATCGATCCGGAACTGTTCCATGAGGTGAAGGAAGATGTGAAACTGACCATCAAGGATCTGACCGTGAATCCCATGAAGATTTCCCACGATGCGGCACAGCCTGTGGGGTATCGCATTGCATATGGGAATAAAAAAGTCGGAATCTGTACGGATCTGGGCGTGTATAACGATTACACTGTAGAGTGCCTGAAGGGAATGGATGCGCTGCTCATAGAAGCCAATCACGATGTGAAGATGCTGCAGGTAGGTCCTTATCCTTATTATTTAAAACAGAGAATCTTAGGGGAGAGAGGGCACCTGTCCAATGAGAATTCCGGAAAGCTCCTTTGTCGTATTTTACATGATAAGTTACAGGCTATTGTGTTAGGGCATCTGAGCAAGGAAAATAATCTTCCTGAGCTGGCCTATGAGGCGGTCCGCATGGAGATCACCATGGGAGAGAATCCTTACCGGGCGGAGGACTTCCGGATGATGGTGGCGGACAGAAGTAATGTATCACCGGTCATCAATATTGCTTAACTACGTTTCAGCCCGCACCATTCGCAAAGTCGCGTTAGCATGCTTTTACGTCGCTTCGTGATTAACTTTGCTCATAGATTGGCGCTTAGTGCATGAACGTATTTGTTCACAAAATCGTGAAAGCTTGATTTGTGCGTCCGATATGCCAATAGGCGGAACTTAAGGTTGCAAAATGTAACAAAGTGTAGTTTAATAGATAAAAATATAGATAGAAATAATAGCATGAAATCATGCGGAAAATGAGGGCGATTATGAAAAAAACAATTATTACGGTAGTTGGTAAGGACACAGTAGGCATTATCGCAAAGGTATGTACCTATCTTGCGGAGAACGGCATCAATATCTTGGATATTTCCCAGACCATCGTGCAGGGATATTTCAATATGATGATGATCGTTGACACCAATCAGATGCAGAAGACTTTTGGTGACATGGCAGATGAACTGGCTGCTCTCGGAGAAGAGATCGGCGTAGTGATCAAATGTCAGAAGGAAGAGATTTTTGATAAGATGCATCGTATCTGATGCCCCACGATAAATAATAAAGACCCGAAGGGCAGAAGGAGCCGTAATGATCAATTTATATGAAGTAACAGAGACCAACAAAATGATCGAGGAAGAAAACCTGGATGTGCGTACTATCACACTGGGAATCAGTCTGTTAGACTGTATCGATTCCGATCTGGACAGATTAAACGAGAAAATTTACAATAAAATTTACGAAGCAGCCAAGGATCTGGTAAAGACCGGAGAAGAGATCTCCAGAGAATTTGGTATTCCTATTGTAAATAAGAGAATTTCCGTAACCCCCATCGCGCTGATCGGTGGCGCCGCATGCCACACCATCGAGGATTTTGCAAGTATTGCAAAGACCCTGGATAAAGTAGCACATGAAGTGGGCGTGAATTTCCTTGGCGGATATTCTGCACTGGTAAGCAAGGGAATGACTCCGGCAGACGAGCTGCTGATCCGTTCCATTCCTCTGGCTCTGTCCACCACAGAGCGTGTGTGCAGCTCCGTGAACCTGGGCTCTACCAAGACCGGCATCAATATGGACGCGGTCAAGCTCATGGGTGAGATGGTGAAGGAGACTGCTGAGTACACTAAGGAAGACGATTCCCTGGGGTGTGCAAAGCTGGTTGTGTTCTGTAATGCACCGGATGACAACCCTTTCATGGCTGGTGCATTCCACGGTGTGACTGAAGCGGACAAGATCATCAATGTCGGTGTCAGCGGGCCCGGTGTTGTCAAGACTGCATTAGAGAAGGTGCGCGGAGAAAATTTTGAAGTTCTCTGTGAGACCATTAAAAAGACTGCCTTCAAGGTAACCCGTGTGGGACAGCTGGTAGCACAGGAAGCATCCCGGATGTTAAATGTCCCTTTTGGAATCGTGGATCTGTCTCTGGCACCTACCCCGGCTATCGGCGACAGCGTAGCGGATATTCTCTGTGAGATCGGTCTGGAGCATGCAGGAGCACCCGGAACCACCGCAGCACTTGCTCTGTTGAATGATCAGGTGAAAAAGGGAGGTGTTATGGCATCCTCTTATGTCGGCGGATTAAGCGGAGCGTTCATTCCCGTCAGCGAAGATCAGGGAATGATCGATGCTGTCAATGCCGGAGCCCTCACCATTGAAAAGCTGGAAGCCATGACCTGTGTCTGCTCCGTAGGACTGGACATGATCGCTATCCCCGGAGACACCAAGGCAACCACCATCTCCGGTATCATTGCGGATGAGATGGCCATCGGTATGGTGAACCAGAAGACAACCGCCGTGAGAATCATCCCTGTCATCGGAAAAGGAGTGGGAGAGACCGTAGAATTCGGAGGTTTGTTAGGCTACGCGCCCATCATGCCTGTGAACACCTTCTCCTGTGATGCTTTTGTCAATCGTGGCGGACGCATCCCTGCCCCCATCCATAGCTTTAAGAATTAAATTGAAAGTGACCAGGGGCAATATGGCTCATTCTGGAAAAGGCAACTTTTTATAGCCTGAAAAATAAAAGAAATAGAGATAGATTCCTTAGTTAGATTTTTTCTAACTAAGGAATTTTTTTGTCCTAAAACCCTTGAAAATACGGGATTCTTCCAAAGAAAGAGAGCGTGACTCCAGGACTCATAAAAGGGGAAATTGAAAGAAAATGATTGACCTGTTCAGGATAGTTTTCTTTGCCCTTTAGAGGATGAGTCAATGAGCCTTGCCACAGAAAGTTACTGAAGAAATGCTATCGAATTCCCGTAGTTCACATTGGGGCTACTGGTTTCCTTTAAAACAGCCTTAAACTAATGAAAATGGTGGAAAATGAATAGAAAA
>OBZC01001470.1_pt1 | contig 14899 bp, 12 predicted proteins | sample 1538231 | NCBI WGS metagenome assembly OBZC01 (sample SAMEA2580225, study PRJEB22360) | human gut metagenome | biome: human gut; feature: human-associated habitat; material: faeces | place: Denmark | collected 2008/2010 | reverse complement strand
AAATCCACATGGTTCTCACGGGCCAGCTTTGCACCCTCCTGCACCTTGGCGTAGGTGGGATTGGGCATGATGCCGGGAAACTCCACGATGCGCTTACCCTCGGCGTTCAGAATACCGACGATTTCATCATAGACACCATTGTGCTTGATAGAACCGCCGCCGTAGGCCAGCATCACGGTATCGCCATAGTGCTCCAGCAGACAGCCCAGATATTCCTTCACGCCACCCTTGCCGAAATAAACCTTGGTCTTGTTTTCAAACAGAAAATTGTTCATAGCCGTTACACTCCTTTATATAAAACTGGGAAATCAGACGTTTTTGCCCATCTCGTAGGCTTCCTTCATGGCCGGGGAGGACATCACCTCGCCGGGCCGATATACGCCGGTGCCGTAGATGACCCCCTTTTCCTTGGCACAATTCAGGCAGGCGGTAAAGCCCCGGAAACACTCCAAGGTGCAGGCCATGGCAGCACGGTTATCGTCCGCGCAGGTCATGATGAAATAGAACTCCTTGTTCGGAATGTTCGTCCACCGGGCAAGGCTGCGGTCGATGATGATCTTCATCTGTGCATCAATGGAGTAGAAGTACACTGGGCTTGCCATCACAATAACATCTGCCGCCTGCATTGCGTCCAGAATTTCGCTCATGTCATCGTTCAGGGCACACTTTCCGCCGTGGTCGCGGCAGTAATAGCAGGCATTGCAGGGCACAATCTTCTTGCTGCGCACGAAGATCTTTTGCACTTCGTTGCCGCTCTCCTGCGCACCACGCATAAACTCACTGCACAGCAGGTCGGAGTTGCCGTCCTTGCGGGGACTGCCGGACAAAATCAAGACTTTCTTCATCGGTCGTTCCTCCTTTGAGGTACTCTCTTTTTCTGGTTCCAGTATAGCGCAAGTCTGCATTTCCCGGAATCTCCACTTTGTTCACTTGTTTGAACTCAAAGGTTCAAACAACCCGCTTGACACCCTGATTGTAATACTTAGAGTCAGCTTTAGGTCAAGTGCATCTTTTGTAAAAAGAAAAAGCCACTGCATGATTTCTCATGCAGCAGCTTCTCGTTGCAGTGGCGTATCAGCTATACAATTCCTTGCTGGCTATTTTAGCCGCATCCAGAAAACGCTGAACGGCAGGCGTTGGATTCAGGGAGTGCAGGATACCATAGGGGATGCCGTAATCCCAATCTACTGGAATCACTTTCAGCAATGGATGGACATTGGCCCAGCCCGGAATTGCCAGCAGCACATCGTTGGTGTTTTCGCAGCGGTTGAAGATGTCCATGCTGTAAAATTCAAAATCCACGATTTTGATTTGTGGGTGATGCTGCCATAAATCGTCCCGCAGTTCATCTACATAGTGGCTCCATCCACGGTGCATCAGCAGTAGATTTTCGCCGTACAGGTCTGTGATCTGCAAGCGGTCTTTTGCCGCAAGTTTATGATGGATGGAAACCGCGCAGTAAAACGGCCCGCGAACCAGTTCCAGACCGGCACATCTGCGCAGATGCAGCATCGTATCATCAAAGATGCCGCCTACTACATCAATGTTCGTGCCGAGGTTCGCCAGAATTTCCCGTGCATTTTCCGGGGTGTTTTCAAAAGGCACAATCTGGAATTTGATGTCCGGGCAGATGGTCTGTACTTTCGACCACAGTTCCATGAGCAGCTGGGCAGGTGTCATGGGAGAGGAACCAATGCGGATGACGTTGGAATCCTCCTGCATTGCGTTCCGGGCACGAATGACAGAATCATGGCAGTATTGAATGATGTACTTGGCATCCTGATACATGGAACGGCCTGCTTTGGTCAGTGTTAGTCCCCGGCGAGTACGCTCGAACAGCTTGACACCAAGGGAATCTTCCAATAGGTTGATCTGCTTGATGATGGCCGTTGGCGTGATGTAGCTTTCCTCTGCCGCCTTGTTGAAGCTGCCTGCATCCGCCACACGGATGAAGGTTTCCAGCTGATGATTGTACATGAAAACACCTGCCCTTCGGAGATTTCTATAAGAATAGGATAACGTCCGATTGTGTTAAAATCAAGAAGTGTTCCAGCGAGATAAGCGGTATGCGATTGTAGCAAGCAGGGCATTCGCACAGTTCAGGGAACAGCTATCACCCGGGAAAGCAATTCTCTTGCGATGCCTTTTCTTCTATAGCTTGGCGCAGTAAACATACTGGACAGTAACCCTATTTTCCCACTTGGACATCCGAAATAAGGCGCGCTCGCCCGAATTACAGAATATACTCCATCTGCCGCTCCTTGGTCTTCATGCCCATTTTTTCGTAAAAGTGCTCTGCCGAAGTGTTTCCCGCCCAGACGTTCAGGGTCACCTCGTAGCAGCCCAGTGCTTTTGCCTGCTGCTTTACATAGTCAAACAGACTTTCCCCGATGTGCTGTCCGCGCGTCTGCTTGTCAACGCAAAGGTCATCGATGAACAGCGACTTGAAGGGCACCATGTTGGTGGAAAAAGGCTGCTCCTTCAGCTGACAGAAGGCATAGCCCATGCACACATCCTCCTCGTTCACGGCAACGTAGATGGGCTTATCCTCCTGCTTCAAAAGCGCTGCCAGTTCACAGACGGTGTATTTTGTGGTGCCGGGAATAAAAATATCCGGGCGTATCTCTGCGTGGATCTGCAGCACCTGCCCCAGCAGCGCAAGAAGTCTGGGAATGTCTTTTTCCTCGGCTTTACGAATGTTCATTTGTACTTTACCCCTTCCATTTTCTGGTTTTTGCATTTCCAGTATACCACACCGGGCGGCACCTGAAAAGAGAAAATGCACCTCCCGATAGCAAACAAAAACGCGAGCGACCGTTTCGGCCACTCGCGTTTTTGATGTGCTGTATTATCCGTCCAATTTTTCCTGCGCCCGGTACTGCAGCGCTTCCAGCAGGGAGTCCTCGTCCAGCAGGGTCTTACCGGCAAGGTCGGCCACGGTGCGGGCTACCCGCAAAATGCGGTCGTGCGCCCGGGCAGAAAGCCCCAGTGCATCGTAGGAGCTGCGCAGCAGCTGCTCGGCACCGGGGGTCATGCGGCAGATGCGCCGCACCTGCCCGGCGTTCAGCTGGGCGTTGCAGTGCACCCCCTTAAAGCCCGGCGCGGCGTAGCGCTTGGCCTGAATGGCGCGGGCAGCAAGCACCTGTTTGCGCAGCTCCGCGCTGCTCTCGGAGGGTGCGGCGGCGTGCAGCTCGTCAAAGGCGATGGGGTCCATCTCCACGCACAGGTCGATGCGGTCCAAAAGCGGGCCGGACACCCGGCTGCGGTACTGCCGCACCGCGCTGGGCGAGCAGGTGCAGGCGCGGGTGGGGTGGCCGTAGTAGCCGCATCTGCAGGGGTTCATGGCGGCTACCAGCTGGAAGTGGCTGGGGTAGGTGGCGCTTCCGGCGGCGCGGCTCACGGTGATCTGCCCATCCTCCAGCGGCTGGCGCAGCACCTCCAAGCTCTCGCGGGAAAACTCCGGCAGTTCGTCCAAAAACAGCACCCCGCAGTTGGCAAGACTGCACTCGCCCGGGCGGAACTGCGCCCCGCCGCCGGCAAGGGCGGCAGCGCTTGCCGAGTGGTGCGGGCTGCGGAAGGGGCGGGCAGAGATCAGTCCGCGCCCCTGCGGCAGCTGCCCGGCGATGGAGTAGATCTTGGTCGTCTCCACTGCTTCCTCCCGGGTCAGGGGCGGCAGGATGCCCGGCAGGCGCTTTGCCAGCATGGATTTGCCGGTGCCGGGTGCGCCCGTCAAAAGCACGTTGTGCCCGCCTGCGGCTGCAATGACCATGGCGCGCCGCGCCAGCGACTGTCCCATCACGTCCGCAAAATCCGGCACCTGCTGCCATGCGTCCTCCGGGTCAAAGGGGATGACAGCGGCAGGGGAGAGGGGACGGACGCCCTTCAGTGTCTCCACCACCTCCCGGGCGGTATGGGCGGGGTAGACGGTCATGGTGTCGGCGCAGGCTTCGGCTGCTTCGGCGGCGTTCTCTGCCGGGACGTACAGCGCCCGGATGCCGTACTCGGCAGCGGCAAGCGCCATGGGCAGCACGCCGGACACCGGACGCAGACTGCCGTCCAGCGCAAGCTCGCCCAGAAAGGCGGCGTCGGCAGGCACTTCTTCCAGCTGTCCGCTGGCGGTCAGCAGCGCCAAAAGCAGCGGCAGATCGTACACCGGGCCGGTCTTGCGCACATCGGCGGGGGCAAGGTTGATGGTGATGCGCCGGTCGGGGAAGCGGAAGCCAAGGTTTTTGATGGCAGCGCGCACCCGGTCGGCACTTTCCCGCACGGCAGAGTCCGGCAGACCTACGATGGAAAACGCGGGCAGCCCGCCGGAAACATCGGCTTCCACCGCAACGGCAAAGCCGCGCAGTCCGTTCAGGCCAAAGCTGTTGGTCACAGAATACATGGTGTCCCTCCCTGCATGGCGCATGGTTTGTCAAAAATGCCAAAAGTGGAAAATAATGGATATATCTACTATGCTTCGACAGTTTTTTCTGTTTAAAATCATTATAGTAAAGCACAGGAAAGTTGTCAATGCAGCAGAAAGGAGAACGAGAGATCATGACAAATGGGGAATGTTGCCGTTATATCCGTACCTATTCAGAGCTGGAGGGGCTGCAGCACGCCTGCACGCTGGTGTACTGTGCCGCTTCCACCCCGCAGGGGGTGCTGGCACAGCTGCGCCGGGAGCAGGGCGGCAAAGTGCGCAGCAGCACGGTACTTGCTCCGGCAGACAGCTTTGGCCGGATAATGCGGCTGCTGCGCTACCTGTGTGAAAACGGCGTGGGGCCGGAGCAGTGGCTGGAGGTACTGGAGGATGTGCACCAGCCCTACCAGCTGCTGGATACATCAAAAAACGCAATGAACATAGCGGAAGAACCGGTTTTTTGTGGTATTTGTCGGTTTTAAGGGCACAAACTTCGGCCATTTTACGCAATTGACATAAGCGGAGCAAGAGTTTATAGTATAAGTAGGTTTATACAAACCGTTTCGATCCGGGGAAAAAGATTTTAAACAAAGGTAAGGTGTACAAGATGTATCTGGATGAATATAAGCGCTGGCTGGTAGCGGATCTGGAAGATGCAGACCTGAAGCCGGAACTGGCAAAGGTCGAAGGCAATGACGATGAGATCAAGGATCGCTTTGCTGTGGCGCTGAAGTTTGGCACCGCAGGTCTGCGCGGCGTGCTGGGTGCCGGCACCAACCGCATGAACATCTACGTTGTCCGTCAGGCAACGCAGGGTCTGGCAAACTGGGTGCTGACCCAGGGCGGTACCCAGACCGTGGCGATCAGCTACGACAGCCGCCTGAAGAGCGATGTCTTTGCCAAGACCGCCGCTGGCGTTCTGGCAGCCAACGGTATCAAGGTGCGCATCTATGATGCCCTGATGCCCGTGCCTGCCCTGAGCTTTGCTACCCGTTACTACAACTGCAACGCCGGTATCATGGTCACCGCTTCCCACAACCCTGCCAAGTACAACGGCTACAAGGCCTACGGTCCGGACGGCTGCCAGATGACCGATGACGCCGCCGCCATCGTCTACGACGAGATCCAGAAGACCGATGTGCTCACCGGTGCAAAGTACATCTCCTTTGCCGAGGGCGTGGAGAACGGCATGATCCGCTTTGTGGGCGACGACTGCAAAAAGGCGCTGTACGATGCCATTGAAGCACGTCAGGTGCGCCCGGGTCTGTGCAAGACTGCCGGCCTGAAGCTGGTGTACAGCCCGCTGAACGGCTCCGGCCTTGTGCCCGTGACCCATGTGCTCAACGATATGGGCATCACCGATATCACCATCGTGCCCGAGCAGGAGTACCCCAACGGCTACTTTACCACCTGCTCCTACCCCAACCCCGAGATCTTCGAGGCGCTGAAGCTGGGTCTGGAGCTGGCAACCAAGACCGGTGCCGATCTGATGCTGGCTACCGACCCCGACGCCGACCGCGTGGGCATTGCCATGAAGTGTCCGGACGGCAGCTATGAGCTGGTGTCCGGCAACGAGATGGGCGTTCTGCTGCTGGACTACATCTGCGCTGGCCGCATTGAGAAGGGCACTATGCCCAAGAACCCCGTGGCAGTCAAGTCCATCGTGTCCACCCCGCTGGCAGACGCTGTGGCAAAGCACTACGGCGTGGAGATGCGCAATGTGCTGACCGGCTTCAAGTGGATCGGCGACCAGATCGCCAACCTCGAAGCTGCCGGTGAGGTCGACCGCTTCATCTTCGGCTTTGAGGAGAGCTACGGCTATCTGGCCGGCCCCTACGTCCGCGATAAGGACGCCGTCATCGGCTCCATGCTCATCTGCGAGATGGCTGCTTACTACCGCAGCATCGGCTCCTCCATCAAGCAGCGTCTGGAAGAGATCTACGCTCAGTACGGCCGCTACCTGAACAAGGTGGACAGCTTCGAGTTCCCCGGTCTGACCGGCATGGAGAAGATGGCTTCCATCATGCAGAAGCTGCGTGACCAGCCCCCTGTGGAGCTGGCCGGCCATAAGGTGGTCAAGGTGACCGATTACAAGAAGCCGGAAGAAACCGGCCTGCCCGCTGCCAACGTGCTGATCTACACGCTGGAAAACGGCGCTACCGTGGTGGTGCGTCCCTCCGGCACCGAGCCGAAGATCAAGACCTACTTCACCACGCTGGGCAAGGATCTGGCGGAAGCACAGGCACAGAAGGACGCTCTGGCTGCTGCCATCGAGCCCATCCTGAAGTAAAACTATCTCAAAGCATCCGCGGGGCTGCTGCACGTTTTTGTGCAGCAGCCCTTTTTGTGTTCACCGGAGCAAAAGCTTTCCTCCGCAAGGGGTGAAGGCTTACTACAGCACAGATGCACTTTTGCTGTGTAAAATCGGTTGAAGTTTGCGCTGTGATACGCTATAATAAAACATGGTTTATTATAAGCAGCTGTGGGCGCGCAGCGCGGCACAGCAGCAGGGTAGGTGGAAGAGATGGAAAAAACTGTATCGGCAGTATTGGTGGCGGCGGGCTCCTCGACCCGCATGGGCTTTGATAAGCTCAGTTTTGATCTGGGGGGCGAAACGGTGCTGCACCGCAGCATCCGCGCCTTTGCCCAGTGCCCGCAGGTCACCGAGCTTGTGCTGGTGGCGGGCAAAAACCGGGATTTTGTGGCGCAGCAGGCGGCGGACTGCCCAAAGCCTGTGCAGATCGTAGCGGGCGGGGCTACCCGCGCCGAGAGCGCAAAAAACGGTGTGCTGGCAGCGCACGGAGAGCTGGTGGCGGTGCACGATGCTGCCCGCCCCTTTGTGAGCGCGGCGGTCATTACGGCGGGGGGGAAACACGCTGGAAGCCGCTGCCCGGTGCGGCGCAGCAGCCCCGGCGGTGCCGGTGAAGGATACCATCAAGGCCGCTGCCCGGGGCGATGGCAAGACTGTGCCCCCGGACTGCGCGGTGCAGACGACCCCGGACCGCAGCACCTTGTATGCGGTGCAGACCCCCCAGTGCTTTGACCGTGCAGCGTATCTTGCGGCACTGGCGGAGCTGGACGCCACCCGCGCCCGCCTTGTTACCGATGATTGCAGCCTGTTTGAGCTGACCGGACGCCCGGTGCAGCTGACGCAGGGCGACTATGCAAACCTGAAGATCACTACCCGGGAGGATCTGCCCCGCCCGGCACAAAGAAAGGAAACGGAAATGCGTATTGGACACGGCTATGATGTACATCGTTTGGTAGAGCAGCGCAAGCTGATCCTTGGCGGGGTGGAGATCCCCTTTGAAAAAGGTCTGCTGGGCCATTCGGACGCAGACGTGCTGACCCATGCGGTGATGGATGCCGTGCTGGGCGCAGCGGCGCTGGGGGATATCGGCCAGCATTTCCCGGACAATGACCCGGAGTACGCCGGTGCCGACAGCTTGAAGCTGGCCTGCCGCGTGGCACAGATCCTCAAGGAGCACGGCTGGCGCATTGAGAACATCGACGCCACCCTGCTGTGCCAGCGCCCCAAGCTTGCACCCCATATCCCGGCCATGCGCGCCAATCTGGCGGCGGCTTTCGGCCTGCCGGTGGAAGCGGTAAGCGTAAAGGCCACTACGGAGGAGCATCTGGGCTTTACCGGCGAGGGACTGGGCATTGCCGCCCACGCTGTTGCCCTGATCGAAGCAGTGTAAGGGGGCACACACTCTCATGACACTGAATGCGATCATCGCCAATTTTCAGACCTTTAAAATTGTCGATCTGCTGGATATCATCATCATCGCGTTCCTGATCTACCAGCTGCTGGGCATCATCAACCGCACCCGTGCCGGGCAGCTGGCCAAGGGCGCGCTGCTGGTCATGGTCGTGTATCTGGTAGCCAACACCCTGAATATGCGCACCGTTACATGGCTGCTCAACTCGCTGCTGCAGGTCGGTCTGCTCACCCTTGTGGTGCTGTTCCAGCCGGAGATCCGCCGCGCGCTGGAGCGCATGGGTCAGACCGATCAGTGGGCGTCCAAGCTGTTCAACGTAAAAGGGCGCTACAACGACCCCAGCCTGAAGGGCGCGTGGCGCAGCGCCATCATTGCCATCTGCGATGCCGCCGAGCGCTTTTCCGAGACCAAGACCGGCGCGCTTATCGTGCTGGAGCGCCACACCAACCTTTCCGAGATCGTGCGCACCGGCACCCCGGTGAACAGCGCGGTCAATCTGGAGGTGCTGGGCACCATCTTCTACGAGGGCACCCCGCTGCATGACGGCGCTGCCATCATCGAAAACGGCCGCATCAAGGCGGCGGGCTGTGTGCTGCCCCTTTCCAACAATCTGGATCTGGGCAAGGATATGGGCACCCGCCACCGCGCCTGCCTTGGCATTGCGGAAAACTCCGATGCCATTGCCATCGTGGTCAGCGAGGAGACCGGCATCATCTCCATGGCAAAAAATGGTGTGCTGATCCGTCATTTTGACCGCCAGAGCCTATATACCCGCCTGATCGACGAGATGATCCCCAAGGAGTCCACGGTGGAAAAGAACACCGCCGACAGCTGGGCAGAGCAGGCGAAGAAGCTGTGGAACTGGATCAGCCAGAAAGGGGAGGACGAGCAGCAATGAGCAACCAGCCGAACAAGACGAACGGCGCAAAGCCTGCCGTCCGCAAAAAGAAGAATCTTCTGGATGACCGACGCATCCGGCTGGCGCTGTCCGTGCTGGGTGCCATCGTTGCATGGATGGTGGTCACCATCATCGTCCAGCCCGGCACCACCAACACCATTTACAATGTGCCGGTGGACTACACCTACGATTCCGCTGCCTACACCTCCCGGGGCCTGAGCATCGTCAGCGCCGAGGATAAGACCGTGAACCTGAAGCTCTCCGGCGATGGCTACACCATCGGCGGGCTCAGCGCTTCGGATTTTGTGGTCTACCCGGACTGGTCCAGCGTGCGCGACAGCGGCGAAAAGACCCTGCGGCTGCTGGTGCGCGGCGCAAACGGCCTGCTCAACGGCGTGACCGTGACTATGGAGGGCAGCGACAACACGGTGGATGTGGTGTTTGACGTGGTGGAGGAAAAGACCCTGCCCGTTACCGTTACCACCAACTATCTGCGCATTGCGGATGGCTATATCCTTTACAGCACCGAGGTCTCCAAGGAGACTGTCACCCTGTCCGGCCCCAGCAGCGAGCTGAGCAAGGTGGCTACCTGCACCGCCGAAGCGTCTTACAGCAGCGAGCTGACCGAGTCGGTCACGCTGGACACCCCCCTGCGCTTCTACACCAGCGGCGGCAAGGAGATCAAGTTCCAGTACACCACGCTGGAAGAAAGCAGCGTGGACGTGACGCTGCAGGTGTACAAGATGGCGACCCTGCCGGTGAAGGTGAACTTTATCAACGCGCCGCGCGGGTTCGATAACTCGGTGCTGAGCTACGCCCTCAGCTGCAAGCAGCTCAAGGTGGCAGGCCCGGCAGAAAAGATCGATGCGCTGTCCACCTTGTCCATCGGCACCATCGACCTTTCCACCTTCAGCCTGAACAAGGTGTACGAGATGCCCATTGAGCTGCCGACAGATATCTATCTGCTGGACAATATCTCCACCATCACGGTCAGCTTTGACTGCTCCGGGCTGGAGACCAAGACCATGAACCTGCCCGCCAGCTGCGTGCAGGTGATCAACCTGCCCGCTACCTATCAGCTGACGGTGGAGACCGAGCGGCTGATGAACGTGATCCTCTGCGGCCCCAAGGGCGCTATGGAGACCTTGACCCCCGAGCAGGTGGTCATTGAGATCGACGCCGAGGACTTTGCCGTGGCTACCGGCCAGCAGAACATTGCCTGCCGGCTGTATGTGCCCTCCAACGGCAAGATCTTTGCACTGGGCAGCTATGTGCTGCAGTGCCGCATTGAAAGCAACTAAAGTAAAAGGATAACACAACAAATGATTCTGGTTCGCAACATCCGTCTGCCCCTCTCTGCAGGAGAGCCGCAGGCATTTGAAAAGGCGCTGCACACCCTGCGGGTGCCCCGCAGCAAGGTAGAGCACATCGGCGTGGCAAAGCTTTCGGTGGATGCCCGCCACGGCCAGCCCAAGCTGGGGTATACCGTGGCGGTCACCCTCAGGCAGCCCGGGGAGGAAGCCGCCCTTGCGGCGCGCTGCCCGGACGCCGCCCTGCACCGCCGGGCAGACTTTACCCTGCACGCGGGCACCCAGCCGCTTGCGCACCGCCCTGTGGTGTGCGGACTGGGCCCGGCGGGGCTGTTTGCCGCCCTGCTGCTGGCACGGCAGGGCTACCGCCCCATCGTGCTGGAACGCGGCCCCGCGCTGGATGCCCGTGTGCAGGCGGTGGAGCACTTTTCCGCCACCGGTCAGCTGGACCCCAACGCCAACATCCAGTTCGGCGAGGGCGGCGCGGGCACTTTCTCGGATGGCAAGCTGACCACCCGCATCGGGGATGAACTGTGTGATTTTGTCACCGAGGTATTTTTGCAGCACGGTGCCCCGGCAGAGATCGCGTGGAAGCAAAAGCCCCATGTGGGCACCGACCTGCTGCGCGGCGTCATCACCTCCATCCGCAAGGAGATCGAGTCTCTGGGCGGCGAGGTGCACTTCAACACCGCCCTTACCGGGCTGGAGCGCAAAAACGGCCGGCTTGTGGGCATCACTACTACAAATGGCAGCTTTGCCTGCGAGACGCTGGTGTTTGCAGTGGGACACTCGGCACGGGATACCTTCGGGATGCTGATGGACAGCGGCCTTGTGCTGGAGTGCAAGCCTTTCAGCGTGGGTTTCCGCGCCGAGCACCTGCAAACCGAGATCGAAAAAAGCCTGTACCACGAAGCCGCCGGGCATCCGGCGCTGCCCCGGGGCGAGTACCAGCTCTCCCAGCACGTTGGCGACCGGTGCGTATACACCTTCTGTATGTGCCCCGGCGGTCAGGTGGTGGCTTCCGCCAGTGAGGAAGAGCGTGTTGTGACCAACGGCATGAGCTACCATGCCCGCAGCGGCAAAAACGCCAACGCGGCGGTGGTGGTCAGCGTGGGCGGGGCGGATTTTGCCAACGACCCCCGCCGCGCCATCGCCTTTCAGCGGGAGCTGGAAGCAAAAGCCTACGCCGCCGGCCGTGCCGCCGGGGCTTACGCCGCCCCGGCAGAGAACGTGCAAAGCTTTCTGGAAGGGCGCGGGCAGCTGCGCATCGGCAGCGTGCAGCCCACCTACGACCGCGGCGTGACTGCCGCAGACCTGGGCGCACTGCTGCCCGGGGAATTGGCGGACACCCTGCGGGCGGGTCTGCGCGCCTATGAGCGCAAAATCGCGGGCTACACCGCGCCGGACGCCATCCTGACCGGCCTTGAGACCCGTACCAGCAGCCCGGTGCGGCTCAAGCGGGAAGAAGATCTTGTGTGCACCCAGCTGGCAGGGCTTTACCCCTGCGGCGAGGGTGCGGGATATGCGGGCGGCATTATGAGCGCCGCCGTGGATGGCCTGCGGGTGGCACGCGCCATCATCAGCCGGTATGCACCGGCAGAAGGGTGAGAAAATTTTGATGTACGATCGTGAAAACGATAACCGAAATAACGAAGGCCGGCAGGTACAGCAGGAGCTGGAAGATCAGCTGCGCGCCTTTGGCGACACCATGACCGATGCCTTTGCCCACGGCTTTGAGGGCAGGGGCATGGACATCGGTGACCGGGCGTGGGATGTAGGCAAGGCAGCTGTTCATGCAGCCAACTACGGCATCGGGGAGGCCGCAAAAGCTTTCCGGCAGGGGCGCAGAGGTTATCCCTATGGGGACACAAAGCAGCCCTTCCGCGAAGGTGCTGCGGATGCCGACTCCGCCGGGATGCCCGGCTGGTTCCAGCAGATCTTCGCAAAGCCGGAGCCGACCCCGGTGGAAAGTATCCGCATCAGCGCAAAAAAACGCCATAGCGCAGGTTGCACTTTGCTGGCTGTGGGCATCACCTTTGCGGTGATCTTCGGGCTGGGCGGCATTGGCTGCATCGTGGCGTCGGAAACCGTGATGCCCGGACTCATGCTCGGAGATACGATTGTCACAGTCACGGAAGGCGGAACCTATACTTTTACCACGGGCGCATCCATGGCCGTGACGGCACTGGAGATCACAGGAAACGTGTTGACCCTTGTCGCCTGCGGTTTTGGTGCCATGATCGCCGCCGGTGCAAGCCGCTTTTCTGCTTCCAAAAAGCTGGGGGCGCTTGCAGATGCAGCCGAAAAGCTGAACGCGCAAAAGGGCTTGCAAGTGGAGATGCTGGCCGACCTGACCCACCAGACCAAGAAAAAAGCGCTGAAAAAGCTGCGCAGCTACATCCATAAGGGCTGGCTGAACGCATGGCTGGATGATGAGACTGAAACGCTCTACCTGACGGCAGAGGACTACCGCGCCGCCAAGGAAGCGGTCGCCGCTGCCGCCGTGCCGCCGCAGCCGGAAAAGGTGGAAACCGGCGATACTCCGCTCAATCTCGATACCGCCCGCCGCTTTGCTGCCGTGCTGGAAAAAGAGCAGCAGCTCATGCAGGACGCGCAGGCGCGGGAAGAGCTGGCGGCGATGTACAAGACCACTACCGCCATCTGCGACTGGCTGGAAGCACACCCGGAAAGCCAGCCCAAGACCCGCCGCTTTGCGGAATATTATATCCCCACAACCCTCAAGCTGCTGCACACCTATAACGATGTGCAGGGGCAGCAGGGCGAAAACGCCGAGACCATCCGCCGGGATATCGCGGGCATCCTGCATACCTTGAATCAGGCGTATGAGAACCTGTACAACAATCTGCTTTCGGACGTAGCCATGGATATTTCTTCCGAGATCGCCGCTTTGCAGGGAATGCTGGCCAACGACGGCCTGACCGGGAGGGAATTTGAATGACCTACCGCGCTTGGGAACAAAAACCGCTGGACCGCACCGCTGTGCGGGAGCTGACCGCCGCCATTGCCGAGCAGGCAGCGGCGCAGCTGGAAGAGCAGGCCATGGACGAAGCGCCGTGGTCAGACGAAAAATATAAGGCCGTGCTGGCTGCCCAGCAGAAGGAAAACGCCCTGCTGGCGGGCATCCTTGCCGCCCGTGGTATCACCGACCCCGCCGAAGCGCTGACCTTGCTGGCAGGGGAGGAGGAGCTTTCCGACCCCGCCCTGCTGACCGATATGGACGCCGCTTGTCAGCGCATCTGGCAGGCCATCGACAACGGCGAGACCATCGCGGTCTTCGGCGATTACGATGTGGACGGCGTGACCGCTACCGCCCTGCTGTACCAGCATCTCAAGGGCATGGGCGCGACCGTCAAGTGTATGCTGCCCAGCCGCGAGGGGGACGGCTACGGCCTTTCTAAAAACGCCATCCAGTCCATGCACAACAAGGGCTGCACCCTTATCGTGACGGTGGATAACGGCATCTCTGCCGTGGAAGAAGCCGACTTTGCCGCCTCGCTGGGCATGGATCTGATCATCACCGACCACCATCTGCCGCCGGACACTCTGCCCAAGGCGGTGGCCGTGGTGGACCCCCGCCGGGAGGACGACCACAGCCCCTTCAAGGGTCTGTGCGGTGCGGGCGTAGCCTTCAAGCTCTGCGCCGCGCTGGACGGCTGTCCGCCGGAGGAAATGCTGGATTACTGCGGCGACCTTGCCGCTGTGGGCACGGTGGCGGACGTGATGCCGCTGGTAGGGGAGAACCGCACTCTAGTCAAAGCCGGTCTGCGCCAGCTCCAGCAGACCGACCGCCCCGGCTTTGGGGCACTTTTAGAGGAAGTCGGCCTTGCGGGCAAGCCCATCACCGCCGAGAACATCAGCTACGCCATCGCGCCCCGCATCAACGCGGCAGGCCGCATGGATAACGCCGTTACCGCTTTGCAGCTGGTGCTCTGTGAGGACCCGGACAGGGCCGAGGAACTGGCGCACAAACTGAACGAGATCAACGCCCACCGGCAGGAGACCGAGCAGCAGATCTTCAAAGCTGCCGAAGAGCTGCTGGAACAGCAGCCCGAGCGGCTGGACGACCGCATCATGCTGCTGTGGGGACGGGACTGGCATCCCGGCGTCATCGGCATCGTGGCGTCCCGGCTGGTGGAACGCACCGGACGCCCGGTCATCGTGGTCACCATCGACGAGCACGGCGAGGGCAAGGGCAGCGGGCGCAGTGTGCAGGGCTTCAACCTGCACGCCTGCATCGGCTCCTGTGCCGACCTTCTGGTGCGCTACGGCGGTCATGCCATGGCGGCGGGACTTTCCGTCCGGGAAGAAAACCTGCCCCAGCTGCGCCGCCGCCTGAACGAGTGGGCTGCCCGGGAGTGCCCGGTGCTGCACACCCCGCCGCTTACCTGTGATGTAGCCATCCATCTGGATCGTATCACGGTGGAATGCGTGCGGCATCTGGACCAGCTGGCACCCTACGGGGCGGAGAACCCCACCCCGGTGTTCCTGCTGCAAAGCGCCGTGGTGGACGGCGTATACCCGGTATCGGAGGGGCGGCACA
>OBZC01001469.1_pt1 | contig 14918 bp, 9 predicted proteins | sample 1538231 | NCBI WGS metagenome assembly OBZC01 (sample SAMEA2580225, study PRJEB22360) | human gut metagenome | biome: human gut; feature: human-associated habitat; material: faeces | place: Denmark | collected 2008/2010 | reverse complement strand
GGTAGATGCCGGCTGCTGGGATGAGGTGGAGGCCCGGATGAACCGGAAAGCGAGATCACGGGGTTGGTTGTGGACGGGAGGCTTGGCCGCCGCCGCAGTGCTGGCCTTGGTTATTTGGCTGCTACCTTCCCCGGAGAAGATGCCATTGGAGGAATTGAGCCCCTTTCAGAAAGAGATATCGGAGAAAGCGGAGGAAATGAATATTCTTCCGGAGCATCCCGTTTTACCTGTAGAGCCTGTAAAGAAACGTATAGCGAAAGTGCTGAAATGGGAAAAAAGGCTAGGCTTTCCGCTATTGTCGGGGAAAAGGAAACGATTCGGGAGGATGAGAAGTGTGAGACTATCGAGATTATTGAGAAGGATGCGATTGCGGCTATCGTAGAAGAACCGTCTGTGAAGGAGGAGGCGTCCGAGGATTCGACGGACATAGTCGTTAAGCGAGGTGACTCTACGGTTCCTCTACCGGAAGGCGAACGGAGTCCCCGACGAAAAGCCTCTTTGAAAAAGAAAGCCAAGAAGAGTAAACGGAACAAGTGGTTATTGGCCGCCGCCGTTGGCTCTAGTGGTTATGTAGATCGCTTTTTAAATACGGATATGAGTTATGGCGATGCTTCTTCTCCGGGAGATATGAATAATTCGGCAGGAAGCCCCGATCCGGATAAGCCGGATAAAGACGATGATGAAAAGGAGAGTGGTAATACGCCTCCCCAAACGGCCTCATTCCGTAATGCCCCGGTATTACGGAGTTCTAAGGTGGATGAGAACTTCTTGGATAATCGTTCGTTCGAATCTTATCCGGACGTTAGCTATTCCCTTCCGATATCTTTCGGTTTTACGGTACGGAAGGATTTGAGCCGGCGTATAGCGGTGGAAAGTGGATTGATGTATACGTATTTATCCACTACATTCAAGAGGGGAGGGGATTGCCCGTCGGAGGTGAAATCGTCTTTGCATTATCTGGGTATTCCTTTGAATCTGGTGGTTTATGTATGGAGGAATCAGCGATGGAATGTCTATCTCTCCGGAGGCTTTATGATGGAGAAGGGTTTGCAGGCCGTGCATAGCGGTTATATCGCCGGAAACGGAACGACTATCTCTAAGAGCAAAAAGGAGGGCATCCACGGTATGCAATGGTCCGTGAATGCCTCGGTCGGTGCCGCTTATCGTTTCTATGGGGATTGGAGTCTCTATTTCGAGCCTCGCTTCTCCCATTATTTCGACTGTGATCAACCGGCTAGTATTCGTACAGACAAGCCGTTGGGATTTGGGTTGAGCGCAGGTATACGATATGCTTTTTAATGATTAAATCTATTATAATTATGCGGAAACTTTTTTATTGGGCGTTTGCCTTTAGCCTTTGCGTCTTAATGGGATGCAAGGATGATGGAGTGAGAATGGAGGTCGTGCGGTATGCTATCAACGAACCGGTATTCATGTCGATCTCCGAGTTTCGGAATTCAGTGAAGGTGACGGATGAGGTGGTGCCAATCACCAAGCGGGGTAAGATCTGTTTCTATAAGGGTTACCTGTATATTTCTTCCCCAGATAAGGGCATCCATATCGTGGATAACAGGAATCCGGCATCTCCCCGGATAGCGGGCTTTGTAGAGTTGATCGGTAACGAGGATCTCTCGATCAAGGATGATAAATTGTATGCGGATTCGTATGTGGATCTGGTCTGGTTCGATATCTCCGATCCGGAGAGACCTGAATTGGAAGGTCGTGTGGAGAACGCTTTCCGTTATGCGCTTCCGACCATAGAGAATGGCTATGGGTTCGATTATAATATGTGTTATTCGGAAGAAGCGAGAGCGAAAGGTGTCGTGGTTGGTTGGGAGCCGAAGGAACGGGAGGAAACCATTTACCATTATCCGAGTTATGGCGGTGATCTGATGGCGAACGATGCGGCGCCGGGTACTTCCACGCAGGGCGTGAACGGATCTATGGCTCGTTTTTCTATTTATGGTAAGTACTTATATACGGTAGAACAGAATATCATGTGTGTTTTCGACCTGTCTGGAGACAAGCCTGTCTTGACGACAAACGACATTTGGTTGCAACGTGGTGTCGAGACTCTTTTCAACTATAAAGATAAGATGTTCATGGGAACTCCGACCGGCATGTTGATCTATTCGCTGGAAGATCCGCTAGCGCCTAAGTATCGTTCTTCCGTAAGTCATGTCTTTGGTTGTGATCCGGTTGTCGTGGAGGATGACTTAGCGTATGTGACCGTGCATTCCGGAAATACTTGCGGGCAAAATACCAATGAACTGATGCTCATAGACGTAAGTGATGTGGACCAACCGAACCTGCTGGTTACTTATGGCATGAAATGTCCGAAAGGATTAGGTATCGATAACGGTACTTTATTCCTCTGTGACGAAGGTTTAAAGGTCTTCAACGCGAAAGATCCTATGACCTTGATGGCTAATCAGCTTGTTCATTATGCCGGAATGGAGGGTTACGACGTAATCCCTTTCAAGAATACCTTGATGATGATCGCCGATGATGGCCTTTACCAATACGATTATTCCAATTTACAGGCGATATCTCAGTTAAGTAAATTGCCAATGGGCGAATAGAGTTTAATATTCCTCTTCGCTATTCGCTTCGCAAGGTGTTTACCGGATTGCGGGATGCCGCCTTATAACTATGCCTGCTTACGGTCAGTAGCGTAACCATCAATACGATACCGCCGGACAGCAGGCATGTTCCTATGGATATGTCCACCCGATATACGAAATTCTCCAGCCAACAACTCAGCGAATACCACGTGATAGGAACGGCAATCGCGAAAGCGATCCCTACCCAGCCGATAAACCGACGATTTAATAGATACAAGATCTCCCCGGCCGTAGCCCCGTTTACCTTACGGATACCGATTTCTTTCGTACGCTGCCGGATGACATAGAGAGCCATGCCGAATAATCCGAAGGCGGTTAGCAGGAGGCTGATGATCGAGTACATGATGAGCAAATGTGCCAGTTCGATCGTTTTTCGGTTAGATAACATAAATTCCTCGTATATATCTTGATATTCGAAAGGTACGTTGGGGTTGATCTTTTCCCATGTTTGTTGCAGTAAAGCTAGAGCCTCGGCTCTGCGCTCCTTTTTCAGTCGGATTTGGACGAGGTTATAGGGGGGAGTATGCGTTAGGTAGGTCAAGCTAGGGTAAACCTCTTGTCGTAAGGTTCCTGTATATAGATTCTCCACGATCCCTGCTATAATCGCTATCGGTTCTCCCTCCTTTTCCATCTTCCCGAATTCAGTGTCGTAAAGGCGGACAGGCTTACCCACGGGATTCTCGCCTTTGGGCACGAGCAAACGTGCGTATTGTTCGTTAATATAGACGGGTGTGCTGTATTGTTTTAGAGCCTCTCGCTCTGAGAGTCCTTGAAGAATGTTTATCTTCATAACCTTTAGGAAAGTACTATCACCTTCGTATTGGCCTAGCGTATAATTTAGTTCGTTTCCGTTTTCGTCTTTCAAGACCATTGTCCGCAAGTTGAACTGTATGATCCCGCTTCTCGAAAGGCACATCTCTTCTATGGAAGGATAACGCCGGATCTCTTCAGAGAAGGTCTGTATATGGTTCCCACTCCAGTCGGCTATTTCGATGAGGTCCCGGTAACGTTCACCGTTTGTCTGAGTGAGCGTTAGTTGCTGCCGTACGGTTAGCGTGGCGAATACCAGGCCGATCGAGATGGCGAATTGTAAGATGGAGAGCCCGCTTATGATTGTCCGCTTCCGGGTACCGGTGGTGAATGATTTATACTCGGAATGGGAAAGGGAGTTGATTTTATGGCTCATATATAATGAGGGGATAATGGATAGAGCTAGGATGAGTGCCACGATCACAGGTAAGACCTGTCCACTAAAGAAAAATCCCAAGGAGATACGTCCGGAAACGATCCGGTTGAAAGCCGGCAGGAAATCCAGTGTAAGTAACAAGGATAAAAAGAAAGCGATCAGCACGGTAAGGAAAGTATCCAAGAATAGCTGGCGATGGATTTGCCCAGCCGATGCTCCCATTACCTTCTGGGTGTAGATCATCCTTACCTGTTGCAAAATGCGGGAGAAACTTAGGTTGGCATAATTGAAACAGGCGATCACGAGGATTAGGATGGCTGAGAACAAACCAACGTACAGTAAGTCTTTCTGGTTTCGGTGGATATAGGGGATGTATTCTTGTGTATAGGTTTGCTCTTGGAAATAACTCTCTTGGAGGGTATAGAAATAATACTGTCCGGTTCCGTTCCGGAAAGTCGGTATCTTATCATCCTTTAGTTTTTGGGTGAACGTATCGATGTCGAAGAGATCGTTTACCAGTAATAAGGTAGGGCCACCATTGAATTGGGAGGTAGTACCTGCCAATGCGTTGAACTTCAAGAATGATTGAGGGTACTCTTTGATAACGGCGGCGACCTCGTAGGTAATCGTCTCGTTCTCATAAGTGTACTTTGCCGAGAAGGTTTTACCGATAGGATCCTCGTTCCCGAAGAATATCTTCGCTTGATATTCGGTCAACGCAATTGCGTTTGGTTGGGTTAATGCCTTGTTTATATCTCCTGCCACTACCTTGTAAGGGAAAAAGCGAGGAAAGGAGGGATCTGCTCTGACGATCGAGATTGGGTTGAAGCGCTTTTCTCCTATCGTGATGGAGGCGGCATTGTCTATGTTCAGTCGTAAATAATCCTCAACTTCAGGGTATTGGTCTTTTAGCTGCACAGGGATCTTCCCTTTAATAAAAGATACTTTCTCTCCGGAGGTCAAGGGAGAGTCTTGTGCCATATAGATGATATGCGACTTATTGGGATTATGGGCTTCTATCCTAGATTCATAAATGACGTATGAGATCAGTAGGTTGGTACAAGTGATGCCTGCCGCCAGACTCAATAAGGAAATGACGGCGAACGTCTTGTTTCGCCACCAGCTACGGAATATAAGTTTTAGAGATATGGATTCCATGGTTTTATCTGTTTGTTGGTTCAAAGCTATCCGGTTGCGTGGAATATGGCAAATAAAATCGGAGGAAACGATCGTAAAGGACTGGATTTGTCTAAATATTGGACACTGAGAGCCGGGAAAAGATCGTATCTTTGCGTGCGAAAAAAAGAGGAGGCTTAATGCGTGACGCGAAGATTATAGTCGTAGATGACAATGAGGCGGTATTGAGAAGTCTGCGGACGATCCTGTCCCATGAGTTTAAGACGATCGTTACCGTATCATCTCCTGTTCTATTGCCTGCCCTTTTACGGAATGGAGATGTAGATTTGGTTTTACTGGATATGAACTTCGGCACTGGAAAGCAAGGCGGTGGGGAAGGACTTTTCTGGTTGGATCGTATCTTGGAGCTTAAGAATCCTCCGGCCGTTATCTTGATAACCGCTTTTGGGGATATCGAGTTGGCTGTATCTTCCCTTAAAAAGGGAGCCACGGACTTTATCGTGAAACCTTGGGATAACGAGAATTTGATTCAAACACTTACATACGTCTTGGAACGTCGTGCGGAATCAGATGAGAGCGAGATTTCGTCTGTGGCAGAATCTCTAGTCTCCCATCCTTGTACGTTGGAGGATATGGAGCGGCAGTTTATCGCCGAGGTATTGAAAGAAAAGAAAGGGAACCTGACGCTTGTGGCTCAACAATTGGATATTAGCCGCCAGACCCTTTATAATAAGATGCGGAAATACGGGTTGTAGATTATAAGGAGAGTAACCATGGTCAACTGGAATTTATACCTGAAGATTATAGGGAGTGTTTCCTTAATCGTACTTTTTGCGTTACTTGGATCTGTATTGTTGATAACCGGTATTTCTTATTTTTTATCCTTTGTATGTCTGTGTGTTATCCTGTTGATAACTCTGTTGCTAATCCAGTGGATAAACGGTACAAACCGTAAGATCGCTATTTTCTTCGAGTCGGTTCGTAATGGGAATACAACTTTGCGATACCCGGATAAAACGAATGATCCCTTTGTAAAGGACTTATATGTGGAAATGAATCGGATTATCCTCCTATTCAGTCAAAACCAGAATGAGATGGAAGAGAAGCGCTTGTATTACGAGAGCATCTTGCGGGTACTGACGCATGAGATTCGTAATTCGATTACGCCAATCCGTTCCTTATCTGCTGATCTGTTGAAATATTCCGATACATATACTCCGGAGCAATTACGGGAAGGTTTGGAGGTTATTCATGGGCAAGCGAAAAATCTATCCGCTTTCTTGGATTCCTACCATCGTCTGACGCATCTTCCGGAGCCGGAAAGAACCGAGGTGCCTATAACCTCTTTATTTCGGAAGATGGAACGGTTGTTGTGTGCCGAGGCGGGTAGCGACCGTATTCGTTTCTCCTCAGCGGAAGCTTTAACGGTACATGCGGACCAAAACTTGATTGTGCTGGCTCTGATTAACTTGATCCGTAACGCATTACAGGCGATAGAGGGGCAAGCGGATGCCATCGTCTCTGTAGAAGCCTTGGAGACAGATGGTAGGGTATATATAACTATAACAGATAATGGTCCCGGAATTTCTCCGAAACTGTTATCTGCTATTTTTACGCCTTTTTTCTCTACGAAGTCCGGTGGTAGCGGCATTGGTCTTAGTATCTCCCACCGCATAATGCGATTGCATGGCGGCGATTTAACCGTTGATTCCTTGCCTGGTGTCCGTACCGAGTTTCGTATGACGTTCTAGAATATGACTTTCTTGATTTTTTCAACAATCAAGTTGAAAGGCTCAGATTTAACATGACTGCATATTCTCACAACGTCTCGTTCTGTATAACCTCCTATTAATTGGCAAATAACGAAGCTTTTCTTTGTTAAGTTTTTTGCTAGCATAGAGTCTTCTAAAGGAAATGTATATTGTGGATTATAGTTTTTGGAAGATATCATAGCTAGGTAAAAGAAATCTTCAGCTGCTTGCAAATCATCGTTTGAGATGACGATAGCCATGTGAGGTTTGGTTATTCCATTAGGAAATAGATAATTGACTTCTACAACATCTCGTTGATGTATTTTCATTCGATGAGATATTTGGATATATATGCTGCCATGGATTGTCTGGAATGGGCTAGAAATAAATCTTTCTCACTCATAGGACTGAAAGGTTGGCTATCGCTTTTCCTTTGGTTGGAAATGTTGTGTTTAGCCATCTTGGGCGACGAAACATTTCTAGTTGGTCTGGTTTTTGTCGTTCTCATATCTTTTGTTTTTATGTTATTGGCAAATATACGCATTTATTTCAAAAGATCCCCTGTTTAAATGGAAAAAGAGATTATGGCTAAAGCTTATGGTATAACTATCGCTTTGGCCATAATCTCTTATAAGATTGTCTGATCAATACCCCAACTCAAACGGTTGTTCTACGGCAGGTACGCCTTCGGACATCCATTTAGGCATCTTCTCCTTTTTTAGGTAATGGTTGAAGAATTGGAACATGCGGCGTTGGAAATCGATGCGGTTTGCCATATGCATCGGCCAATGCGGTTCGCCCGTATAGTTCAATAACCAGCAAGGTTTACCTAGCCTCTTCATGGCAACGAAATACTCAATACCTTGGTACCAAGGCACATGGCCGTCGGCATCGTTGTGCATGATCAATATCGGGGTTTGCACCTTATCCATCGTAAACAACGGGGAATTCTCCAGATAACGAAGCGGAGAACTCCATGGCGTAGCTCCTAAACGGCTTTGTGTATGCTCGTATTGGAAAGAGCGGGCCATACCCGATCCCCAGCGGATACCGCCATAAGCGCTAAACATATTTACGACAGGCGCCCCGGACTCGATAGCGGAGAATAAATTCGTGCGAGTCGCCAGATAAGCCACTTGGTAACCACCCCAGCTATGTCCTTGCGCACCGATCCCTTTTTCGTCGATATATCCTTTGGCGATCATCATGGTGATACCCGGCATCAAGCAGTTATAGCAGCTTTCTCCCGGATAACCATCTACATAGCGAATGTCCGGGTTGAAGATGACATATTCGTTGCTATTGTATAAATGATAATCGATCGTAGAACGATGCGGTTCCGGCATACGGTAATTATATAAAGTCTCCGAATTCCTCTCGTAGAAGTTCACCATCATCGGGTACTTCTTGTTCGGATCAAAATTCGCCGGCTTATAAACGACACCTTCCAGCGGACGGCCGTCCAAGGAAATCCATGATACCAACTCGGCGGTACCCCAGATAAAACCTTCCTGCTGCTTGTCTCCATGTGTCAATTGCACGGATTTTTTGAACGCCAAGGTAGAATAGTGGATATCCGGATATTGCTGGAAGGTTTCCATCGTATAGATCACGTCGTCCGTATGCTTCGCCTTGTTGATAGATCGTAGCATATAATTGCCCGCCAGCAAGGTCTTTGGGGCGGTAGGAGCGGAGAGGCGTGCGTTGTAGAATCCGTATCCTTTCGTGGTCTCGTTGAATCCTTTTAATAATTGGGGTTTGCCGAGGTCGATAAAGCGAGCCTCTTTATCCAGTTGTTCCAAGCGGTAGGAAAGCTTCTCCTTCCTTCCGTTCACGGTCAGGTTGATCGGTGAGGTGGCCGCGATCGGATCGAATTTCCAGATGTCGTAACGATCATAGATCAAGAGATTTTGATCATTCGCGGTCCAGCCGGCGGCTCCATGCGCATAAGGATAATCGGGAACGTCGTTCTCCTCGTCCCAAGCCGGGAAGCTTTCCGGAGTGGTTAGGCGATATTGCTTACCTTCCGCCAAGGCGATCGTGTACCAGCAGCTATCCGTCTCGCCATACCAATACGCATATTTACCTTGTGGGGAGAGGCGGAAACGGCCATAATCCGCTTGGGCGATTTGCTTGCGCTCCCCGTTATCCAACGATACGGTATAATAGTCGCTGCGTGTGCGGGCCTCCCACATGGAAGACAAAGAATAGGGACGGGAAGTGGAAAGGAGCGCCAAGGGTGCGTCACCCTCGTTACCCAATTGGATATTCGGTAATTCCTCATTCGCCAATTGGAAGATAGAGCCGTTGCCCAGATTATAAACCGCTTGATAGCTTTTCTTTAAGTCTTTTTCCTTGTTATAATTCTGTACGGTATATTGTACGGGCTCATCCCAACTCCAAACCTGTACGTTCGGACGATTCTCGGCTAGTTGGGTCGTGTCTTTTTGCTTCGGCTCCGGTGAGGTACCGAAGAATAGGCGGGAAGCGGATTTCGAGAATTGAAGCATCCCGTTCTCATTGATTACCCATTCAGCAGGGAAAGCCTTGTTTCCACGGGTGGCGATTTCTTTTGCGGGAGCGTTATGTTCGGATAGCCATAAGCTTAACGCTTTGTAAGAAGAATCCTTGTCGGCACAATATAAGAAAGCCAGCCGTTCCCCTTTCTCGTCGAATGTGGTTTGTTTGAATACGCCTTTTCCCTCTTTGATGAGCGCCGGACTTCCTTTCTCCGGATTCAAGGTGAATATACCTGCTTCTCCTTCCGCCGCGCTCGTGTAATATAGCATACCGCTTTTCTTGGCGAATTGGAAATCCGTTACGGTCGGGAACTGGAAGGTCTTGCTTCCATCCAGCGAACGGACGTACAAAGTGGAGTCCTTCCGGCCTCTTTGATAAGCGATCCAATCCGCCTCGTCCGCCAGTTTGAAGGTTTTGAGGGAGTCTATCGTCTCCTTTTTACCGGTGACGGAATAAATCACTAAGGTGTTCATCGGCATCTTATCCTCCTTTGTCTTCAAGACTTTCAGGGAATCTACCGTGGACTTTCCGGGTGTTTGCGTGACGACCAGATAATTGGAAGAGGCGGAGAACGCGAACTTATCGGCCGAGGAAAAAGTGGCGGTCTCTTGCCCTTGGGCCGCATACAAATAAACGGTAGCGTCACCTTCCCAAGGTTCCATCTTGCAAGCTACCCATTTTCCGTTGTCCGAGATCTCCCGATCCGTGATTCGTTGCCAAGTGACTAGGTCATCGATTGTCAAGCTTTTAGAGGCGTTTTGCGCGAAGGCCGGGGAAAGACTTCCCAGACATGCTACAAAAGCCAAGTACTTTAAGTGTCTCATCGTGGTTGTATATTGATTTTGAGGCAAAGATAATGGCTTTATCAGAATCTTTATTGCTTTTGACCGGAATTTGCTTCTGGAAAAACACGTACGTGTTTCCGAGAAAACATGTACGTGTTTTTTGTAAAAGTCGTACGTGTTTTCTGGACAAGGTAATGGCGTTTTTAATGTATTGATTATCAGTGTCCTTTTTGAGCGTTCTAATGATCGCAGTTATAAGCGGCTTACAATGGGCATTATAAAGGTGTTACATTGCCTATTGTAAAGACCTTATAATGGGCATTGTGGTGATACCTGATCTTTGATACTTCTTTCTTTTTATTTGTTTCCAACCGGAATAATCGTTAGTTTTGTAATATTCTAAAAAGAGGGAGCTATGTCAAGCCATACGATAAAACAGGAATTGTTGGCGAAACTAAAGCAGGAGCATTGCTTTTGGTCGTACAATGAAGATTCAATCAAGGATATCCCAGACGATATATTGATTGAAAAAACGTTGTTGCATCTTGACTTGGACGAAATCAACCAACTATTCTTGATTTATCCTTTCAAGAAGATAAAGCAAGTGTGGTTGGATTACCTCATTCCCCAAGAGGAATATCTTTACACACTGAATCGTTTCTTTGCTTGGTATTATTTTAAAGCAAAGAAGCCGGACGCTTACATAAAGTCTATGGCTACTCGTCATCTTAATAAAATGCTTGCATGAAAGGTTTAGCTCTACATACCCGGCAAGTCTTTGAGGCTGTTTCTCAGTTGGAATGTATCAAGCCTTACCTTTTGGTCGGTGGTACGGCTTTGTCTTTGCAGATCGGTACTCGTCAAAGTGAAGATTTGGACTTTATGAGGTGGCGTACTTCTAAGACGGAGAAGATGGAAGTGGCTTGGTATCAAATAGAGAAAGAACTTGCCATAATAGGTGAAATTCAGCATAAGGACATTTTGGATATAGATCATGTAGAGTATTTGGTGGGTGGAGTAAAATTTTCCTTTTATGCCTGTCCCAAATATTCTCCAGTTAGTGAGCCTGTGGATTATTTAAACAATTTAAGATTGGCAGATGTGAAATCCATTGGTGCAATGAAAATGGAAGTAATGTTACGCAGAAGTAACTTTCGTGACTACTATGATATTTATTCTATCCTAAAGTTCGGTGTACCTGTTAATGATTTAATTTCCTTAGCCTTGATCTACTCTGGTCATAAACTAAAATCTAAGAATTTGCTTGCCATGCTTACCAATGGCTCTCGTTTCACAAGGGATTCATATTTTGAACAGCTTGAACCTGCTTATGTTGTTACAGCTCAAGAGATAGAGGAGTATATAAAATCATGTTTACTTTAATTAGTAGGGGGGCAGATTAAAGTGAACCCCAAAATTTGATATACAATCTTCTCGGCCAATGGATAGAGAAAGGTATCTGAGGTGGTTAGTTATTCACTTCCCAAGCCATTAGTTATTCACTAGGTATAGCCGTAAGTTATTCACTCGACAAGCCGTTAGTTATTCACTTGAGAGACCTAAAACAGGGCAGTTTATATTGAATATGTTATTTATTGTAGGAAGATTTTTAGTAAGCCTTTATTAATGTACGCACGTACATTATATTATATACATGAAAATGAATGGTGAAAACGATCGTTTTAATCTGTCATTTGCAAAGGTACGCGTTTCTTTGATACCTGCAACCCTTCTGTGTTATTTTTTTCATGCCTTATTCGCTTTCTTATCAATAGGATAGGCTATCCTTTACGAAACAAGCTCTTCCTTCCACAAACTCCCCTTTGTACCTCTCGAAAAACGCAAGATCTAAACGATCGTTTAGACTAGTCGTTTTCGTAAAGCCGAGATTGGCTAAAAGAGTTGATGGATATATAATTAACACTATTATTAATATTAAATTTTCGATTTATGAACAAAAGGATTTTTACATTGATGGCGGCTGCTATGCTTTTAGGAGCGCTGATGTCAAATTTGGCCTTTGCCGCTAATCCGGATGCTGTTGAGTACTCAACGATCGCATCAACCAAGAAGTTGGCAAATGGTGTGAAGTTCTATTTAAAGGCGACAGATGGTTTTGCGGATGTAGAAGAGACGGAAATCGATGGTACGAAGTATCAGACAAAAACTACTAGTAATGTAGCTGATGTTAATGATGCCGCTTTATTCGAGATCCGTAATTTTTCAAAAACAGCAGCCGGTATTACTTTTGAGTTGTGGGTGAACGGTAAGAAATTTGCTTATGATCAATCGGGAAAGGCTAAGACTTTGTTTACTGCGGATCAGGAAACGATTGCTTTCTCAAACATTACTGTAGCTAGTGTTGGATCTACAGGAACAGCCGTATTCTCTAATTATAAGGCTTATACAAAATCTGAGACTTATAATGCGGACGATTTGAACGCAAACCTTTCCGGCAAGGGATTCTCATTCCAGTTCCCGAACGCTGTTTCTGCACCGGAGAAGAACCCGTTCGCTAACCAGATGGTAGCTGTTGACGCTTCTGATGTCAATGCTGTTTGGTCTGCTGCTCCGGCTTCTGGTGTATATTTCGCTGTGGCTAATGACGCTGGAATGAAGTTACTTGACGGTGTAACGGCGGATGAGTTGAAAGCCGCTACATTCGTTGTATTGAACCCGAATAGCAATTTCGGTATCACTAGCTTAATTGCGGATAACGGTGAGGGCTATGATTTCACTACGATTAAAGGAGAGGATCTTAAGGCGGCTAATTTAAAGAAGGAGGGAGAGATTGCCTATAATAACGCTGTTTATACAGTAGAGGAGAAAGACCAACTAGGTGCTTTGGGACAATATACGATCTCAATGTCCAATGTTAGGGTTAAAGGAGATGATAATAAGAATATCGCAACTGTTAATGTGGGAGCTTACTCATTGACAGGCGGTGGTTTGAAAACTTATATCACAACGAAGTCAAATACGACAAACTTATCTTTGGCTCAGACAACAGGTAATACTTGGGTGAAAGCATCTGACTTGTTGAAGGCTGATGACGCTGCTATCTATAATATTTATTTTATGGGTACGCAACCTGAAACTCCGGCTGAGGCTGACGCTTCTTATTATGGTAAGTACTTGGTAGCTACATATGCTACTACAACTGTTCCTTCCGCTTTTGGTCAGGCTGCTTTGGCTCCTGCGAAAGTTGATTTGAAATCAGCTACGGCTCAGTGGTATATTTCCAGTGTCGCAGAGCAAGGAAGTGTTACATTTGCTAACTTGGAGACTACAGAGACTTTCTCTTGCAAATTGTATAAGACAGACAAGGCAGGTATCTATGAAACTAGAGGGATCTCTCAAGATGGTACAGAATTTGTTAAGCTGACTCCTTCTACAGGTATCAACGCATTCTTGACATTGGCAGACTCTCAAATGAAGCAAGGTGCAGAGTTGATCTTCAACGGAACAGGTAATGTAACGGTTGAGAAGGTTTATATGTCATTGGTGGATGAGAATAGACCTGTTACTTCTGACATTACAGATGATAAGTTCATTCCTAGCAACGATCCAGACGCTAGCTTCGTTTGGAAGTTCGAGAAGGCTTCTTCTGTTAAGAATAAGATCGAGTACGCTTACTTCAGCGACAATGAGCAAAAGTCAAAGGAAATCGATACTTTGGCTATCCAATCTTACTATTTGGTTTATGAGAAGAATGGTGTGAAGTATGGCTTGAAGAAGGCTACAGACTATAGCTTGGTTAAGTTGAATGATGGTGATGTAAAAGCTGATGTCTGGTCTCAATTCGCATTCAAGAAGAACGCTGATGGTCACTATGCGATGATCGAAGTAGTGAAGGCCGGTGCTGAGTATGCTTATACAGATGTTGTGAAAGCCGGAATCGAAGGCTTGTATGTTGATACATCCACTTCTGATTTTGCCACTGCGAAGATTGGCGATGATTCACCATATTCTCATATCACGGTAAGCTTCTTCAACTTAGGCGAGAGCTTAGAGGCAACTCCGAGACACGCTACTTTGGATAGCGAGGAAGGCGCAATCTCTATGAAGTTGAATAAAGGTATGTTGGAAGGTATTATCGCTGCTGAGGGCTTGACATTCTGGTTGGATACAGCTGATAGCAAGGCAGATATGCCTACATTCTATATCTCTAAGGGTATCGCTACGGAAGAGGCTCCTGAGACGAAGGCCGCAGAACCTGCCGCTTTGAGAAACTTCTTGTATTTCGCTAAAGATTCTTCTTATTATTGGAATGAGGATAAAGCTAATTACGTAACAGATAGAAACTACTATTTGGTTGGAACAAACGATGATGTGAAAGCTATCTTCCGTCCAGCAGCTTTGGTTGGCTTGGATACTATCAAGACTTCTATAAATAACAATACGGTACTTGTTTCTAAGGAAGCTAAGGAAGATGTTTGTCTTGCTGGCGTGGAGAACTTCAAGTTCTATATCACGAAGGCTGGTAATGGATACAGAGTGGTTCCGTCTGCCGATCAAACGAAATTCTTATACAACTTGAACGGTAAGTTAGGTTTCACTTCTGATGAAGCTTCCGCTTTAGTCGTAACGGTTGGCGCAGGCGATCCAACGTCCAACGACTCTATCGAAGCTGAGTCCTCTATCTCCGTAATCTCCGGTAACGGTACAATAACTGTACAAGGTGCTGCTGGTAAGAAGGTGATCATATCTAATATCTTAGGTAAGGTAGTGGCAGAGACTGTTCTTACTTCCGACAATGCGACAATCTCGGTTCCGGCTGGTATCGTAGCTGTGGCTGTTGATGGCGAAGAGGCTGTTAAGGCAGTTGTAAAGTAAGATATTAATGACGATAATCAAAAATCATTCCTGGGCGGGCTTGGCCCAAGTATCCCGTGAGGGCGAACAAGCGGGAATG
>OBZC01001451.1_pt1 | contig 15132 bp, 10 predicted proteins | sample 1538231 | NCBI WGS metagenome assembly OBZC01 (sample SAMEA2580225, study PRJEB22360) | human gut metagenome | biome: human gut; feature: human-associated habitat; material: faeces | place: Denmark | collected 2008/2010 | reverse complement strand
CAAAAGTCCCCTTGCGCCCTGCCGGGGGCATAACGTCCGGTGGACGTCTGCTTTGCGCGGACCGGAGTGGAACGGAGACGCAGCAGCCCGATGCCGCAGGCAGCGTTCTATGGGGATTGGGAGCGCACGAGGTTCGTTGAACCTCGGTTTTGCGCGGACCGGAACGGAGTGGAGACTTCCCCAACAAGCAGAAAATCGCTTTCGTGTCACGAAAGCCCTGCTTGCAGAAGACTTGCGACTTATGAGAAGTCGGCATTTTTTGTTTACTCTTAAAGCGCGTTGTGCTATAATGTCAATAGAGTTTTTTGAAGGCTTGGAAACCACTTAGAAAGATAGAAGGCGAGAAAAAAATGGCAGTATCGTACAACAGACTATTCAAACTCATGATCGACAGAAAAATGCGTAAAAAAGATTTGTGTGAGCTTGCTGGTGTGAGCACAAGCACTATGAGCAAGATGGGGCGGGACGAGATCGTTTCGCTGGAAGTCATTGATCGAATTTGTCAGAAATTGAATTGTAATGTCGAGGATGTTCTTGAAATTCTGCCTGATAGTCCTGATAACGGGACATCAAAAAATGTAAAATAAAGACTGAGAACAAAGGCGGGTGAGCAATTTGAAGATTCTTGACAATATTACCAGTACGGTTAGGGATGATCTGCGAGTGGAAATCAAAAAGGGAAGCAAGGTGTCAATAGCGGCAGCCTGCTTTTCGATGTATGCGTATAAAGAGCTGAAGAAGCAGTTGGAATCTGTGGACGAGTTTCGTTTTATCTTCACATCGCCCACCTTTGTCAAAGAGAAAGCGGAAAAGCAGAAACGAGAATTCTATATTCCCCGTCTTTCCCGTGAGACCAGCCTATACGGTACAGAGTTTGAAATCAAGCTGCGCAATGAGATGACCCAGCGAGCTATCGCAAAAGAGTGTGCTGACTGGATCAGAAAGAAAGCGAAATTCAAATCAAACACAACCGGCGAAAACATGACTGGCTTTATGACTGTGGATTCTAAAACAGCACAAACGGCCTATATGCCAATCAATGGGTTTACGACGGTGGACATCGGCTGTGAGCGTGGCAATAACAGCTACAACATAGTCAACTGCATGGAAGCTCCGTTCGCCCAGCAATATATGCAGCTTTTTGATGGATTGTGGAATGATCGTGAAAAGATGCAGGATGTCACGGACATGGTTTTGGAAAACATCAGCACAGCCTATGCAGAAAATTCTCCGGAGTTCATCTATTTTATGACCTTGTATCATGTGTTCAGTGAATTTCTGGATGATATCTCTGAAGATGAACTGCCGAACGAGGCTACTGGTTTCAAGCAGAGCAAAATCTGGAGTATGCTGTACGATTTCCAGCGGGATGCCGTGCTTGCCATCATCAACAAATTGGAAAAGTACAACGGCTGCATCCTTGCTGATAGCGTCGGTCTTGGTAAAACATTCACTGCGTTGGCAGTTGTAAAGTATTACGAAAATAGAAACAAGTCGGTGCTGGTGCTTTGCCCGAAGAAGCTGGCTGAAAACTGGAATACATACAAGGACAACTATGTCAATAACCCGATTGCATCGGACAGGTTGAACTACGATGTTTTGTTCCATACGGACCTTTCCCGCAATGGCGGACAGTCCAACGGTCTTGACCTGAATCGCCTGAACTGGGGCAACTATGATCTTGTGGTGATTGATGAATCGCACAACTTCCGCAACGGCATTGGTACGCACAGCAAGACGCAGGATAACCGATACCAGCGTCTGATGGATAAGGTGATTCGTTCCGGAGTTAAAACCAAAGTTTTGATGCTCTCGGCAACGCCGGTCAACAACCGTTTTGTTGATTTGAAGAACCAGCTTGCCCTTGCCTATGAGGGCAATTCGGAGTCCCTTGATGAGCGGCTGAATACCTCCAAAAACGTGGAGGATATTTTCAAGCAGGCGCAAAAGGCGTTCAATGCCTGGAGTAAATTGCCCCAAGAAGAACGAACCACAGATGCACTGCTGCGCACATTGGATTTCGACTTTTTTGAGCTGTTGGACAGCGTGACCATTGCCCGCTCCCGTAAACACATTGAGAAGTATTATGACACCAACGAAATTGGAAAATTTCCAGAACGGCTCAAGCCAATTTCCAAACGTCCCTGCCTGACGGATTTGAATAACGCCATCAACTATAACGAGATTTATGAGCAGCTCATGCAGCTTTCCTTGTGTGTGTATGCGCCGTCCAATTACATTTTCCCCAGCAAGCTACAGAAATATAAAGAGTTGACCCACAACAAGGGTGAAAACCTGACCCAGACAGGTCGTGAGCAAGGTATTCGCCGCTTGATGAGCATTAACCTTTTGAAGCGTCTGGAAAGCTCGGTTCATTCTTTCCAACTGACTTTGACCCGGATCAAAGAACTGATCAATGGTACGATTCAGTCCATCAACCAGTTTGAGGCATACGGTCGGGCAGATTTGGATATGTACGATGCCGGTGGCGATGACTTTGATATAGATGATGAAAATTCGGATTTCTTCACCGTTGGCAAAAAGGTAAAAATCGACCTTACTGATATGGACTGGAAGAGTTGGCGCACGGAGCTTCAGCGGGATGCGGAGGTTCTGGAACTGCTGACCTTTATGGTTGCGGACATTACCCCGGAACATGATACCAAGTTGCAGGAGCTGTTAAAGCTGTTGTCTGAAAAAATCGAGCATCCCATCAATAACCAGAATAAGAAAGTCCTGATCTTCACGGCGTTTTCTGATACGGCCGAGTATCTGTACGACCATGTCAGCGAGTATATCAAGAAGAACTATGGATTGAATACAGCGGTCATCACCGGCTCCATTGATGGAAAAACAACGATCAAAGGATTTCAGGCAACACTGAACAATGTTCTGACCTGCTTTTCCCCTGTTTCCAAAGGCCGGGATGTTCTGATGCAGGGCAGCACCACCGAAATTGATGTGCTGATTGCAACGGACTGTATCTCAGAAGGTCAGAACTTGCAGGACTGCGATTATCTGATTAACTATGATATCCACTGGAATCCGGTTCGCATTATTCAGCGGTTTGGCCGTGTTGATCGTATCGGCAGTCGTAACCAATACATTCAGCTTGTAAACTTCTGGCCGGACTTGACGCTGGATGAGTACATCAATCTGAAATCCCGTGTTGAGACTCGCATGAAAATCACCGTTATGACCTCTACCGGCGATGATGATCTGATCAATCCGGAAGAAAAAGGTGATTTGGAATACCGCAAGGCGCAGCTCAAACGCTTGCAGGAGGAAGTAGTTGATATTGAGGATATGTCCGATGGAATCTCCATTATGGATTTGGGGCTGAACGAATTCCGGCTCGACTTATTGGACTACATAAAACGGAATGGAGACATGGACAAAAAGCCTCATGGGCTTCATGCAGTGGTGCCTGCCACGGATGAACTGCCGGAGGGCGTGATCTTTGTGCTGAAAAATATCAACAACAGCGTCAACGTGGATAACCGGAATCGTATCCATCCATTCTACATGGTTTATATCGGAGTGGACGGTCAGATTATCTGCGATTACCTGAATCCGAAAAAGATGCTGGATGATATCCGCTTACTCTGCCGCGGGAAATCCGCACCGATTAAAGAGGCATACGAGCGCTTTAACCGGGAAACGGATGATGGGCGGAATATGGCGGAGATGTCCGAGCTGCTGAGCGAAGCAATCAATTCCATCATTGATGTGAAAGAGGAAAGCGATATTGACAGTCTGTTCTCTGCCGGTGGAACATCCGCTTTGATGAGCAATATATCCGGGCTGGATGATTTTGAACTGATTTGTTTCCTGGTTGTGAAATGATTGTCTGGAGGTGAGATGCCGTGCTGGGATTGCCGAAATCCACGGAGTTTAACAAGCGCATCCCTAAGCAGAAGTTTTATGAAAACATTGCTGTGACACCGGCCATGAAAAAAGCGTTCGTGGAGCAGATAAGGATCATCTACTGGCGCAATAAGATTGCTGCCACCACCCTGAATCTGGCTGCTGGCGAACAGGTGACAGAGATTGAGGTGTTCGAGGTTCGGTTATCTGCCCCGGATTTGGACGAAAGTGTGTTGCGCCAGATTGACCGGGGGATTCCGTATCACATCTTGTTTTTGCTGGAATACGAAGGCAGGTATCAGGCTGCTATCGGTTACAAGGAAGCTGCGGCGGGTAAGACGGCTTTTAAGGTTGATCGCTATTATTATACGGATTGGCTGGAAGAAAGTGAACTTCCGGTGCATCTGGACGGGCTTTCGCTGGATGCGGTGTATGAGAACTTTGTACGGCAGATTGCAGGGACGGCTCTCGGTTCGGATAAATCCGCTACTCTGAAAGAAAGTGTAGAGCAGCAGAAGCAGCGAGAGCAACTGGAGAAGCAGATTGCGGCACTGGAAGCCAAAATTCGTAAGGAAAAACAGCCGAAGCGAAAATTTGAATTAGTACAAGAGCTAAGGAATATACAAGGAAAACTGAAAGGTGTGGTGATGAATTAAATATGGATGGAACTTACAATCTTCCAGAATCGTTACGTAAAAGCATTGAGCTTCAGAATAGGTGGCAGGAAAGCTTCAAACCAATTTTGGAGCAGCAGGCTCGTATACAGCAACTTACTGCCCCTTTGCTAAATAGTTTACCTACAAGCAACCTTGCAGTATCTGCCTTGAATGGTCTTAATCATATGACAGAGAGTCCGGCAGTACAACTGATTCGAGAGCATTCGATGCTGATGCAGAATGCAACGGCATCCTTATACAAATCTATCCAACCGTTCAGACTTGACAATTCGATATGGGAGCAATTTCACACAAATACCGCTGCCGTATTAGATTCATATAGAGCTGCTGTTTCTGGTAATTTGGCAACAAGCCTTTGTGCATCCATGTCTATGGTAAATGCACAGATTGCAGCTTCGCCAGCATTGCAATGGATTCATAGTATTGATTTTTCACCGTGGATAGATGCGTTCAGAAATCTACATATTGGGGACAATTTTCTAAAACGCTACCGAGAGCTGAATGACATCTGCCTGACAGCTTTGTATGAATGCAAATGGTTTCCTTATGCGAGCTGGTCTGCTGATCTGAGACTGACAAGAGAAATATATGAAGTTTTATCAACCAGTCGAGGAGCCAGCAAAAGGCGAGAAAAGAGAATTGATAAACTGATTCTCGGATACTACACACCACAACGTATCAGGGAAATTAAGCGGACATGGAAAGATTCGGATTTAGAACCGCACATTAAGAAAATCCTTAGTCAAGCACTTGAAGCACATCTCCGTGGGGAATATGCACTATCAATAGCATGTTTATCAACCATGTGGGAGGGGTTAATCCATCATAAGCTGCATATTACGGGGCGGTACAGCCAAAAGAAGACCGGCAGAGATTTTACCGAGTTGATAAAAGAAAATGATTTGAAGCCTGTGTTTGGAGAGTTTTACGAGAAGCTAATTGTCTGTGATTGTAATACGGTGGATGAGGTTGTTGAGGGAATCCCCAACCGGAATGGAGTTTCTCACAGCAAGTATAAAAAATATCCAAACAAAAAAGCCTCACTGAATGCGATCTTAATAGCGGATTTCATCATACACTTGGAACCAAAACAGGAAACGGAGGAACATTCAAATGGACAAACTGAAAATGCACAGCCTTGACGGCGTGGAGAGAAATATAGAACTGATCGGCAAGCTGTTCCCCAATGCCATCACCGAGGTGAAGCGTGATGGCAAGGTAGAACACGCCATTGATTTTGACGTTCTGCGGCAGGAGCTTTCCGATTCTATCGTAGAAGGTCGGGAGGAACGCTATCAGTTTACTTGGCCAGATAAGAAAAAGGCGATGTTGGCGGCCAATGCGCCCATTACGGCAACGCTGCGTCCGGTGGCAGCTGACAGTGTGGGCAAAGATGGCACACCCGGCGGTTTTGACAGTGAGAACCTCTACATCGAGGGCGATAATCTGGAAGTGCTGAAGCTCTTGCAGGAAACCTATCTGGGCAAGGTCAAGATGATCTACATTGATCCGCCGTACAACACCGGCAATGATTTTGTCTATGAGGACGATTTTGCCCAGAGTGCGGCGGAATATATGGATAATAGCGGTCAGTATGATGAAGAAGGCAACCGCCTTGTGACCAACACCGAGAGCAATGGCCGTTTCCATACGGATTGGCTTAATATGATTTATCCGCGTCTGAAAATCGCAAAGGATTTGTTGACGGATGATGGTGTTATCTTTATCAGTATTGATGATAAAGAACAGGAAAATCTCAGAAAAGTATGTGATGAGATATTTGGTATGCAGAATTTTGTTGCACAGCTTGTATGGGAGAGAGCTTATGCACCGAAGAATGATGCAAAATTCATATCAAATAGTCATGATTATGTTCTTATGTTTGCCAAGAACATAAACAATTTTGTTATTGGACGATTACCTCGCACAGAAGAAGCAAATGCACGATATCAAAACCCGGATAACGATCCCCGTGGTGTGTGGAAGCCGAGTGATATGTCTGTGAAAACTTATAATGAGGCTTGTGATTATCCTATTACCGCCCCTTCGGGGCGAGTAATAGAGCCTCCAGCAGGACGCTGCTGGAGTCTCTCCAAAAATGCATTTTTGGAGAGACTCCAAGATAATAGAATTTATTTTGGAACAGATGGAAACAGCGTCCCATGTATTAAGCGATTTTTGACAGAACTAAAATTTGACGGAATGGCTCCTACATCAATAATGTTTTACAAGGATGTTGGTCACAGTCAAGAGGGTGCAAAAGAAGTAACCGCAATAATGGATGCCGGAGTATTTGATGGACCGAAGCCGGTAAGATTGCTTCTTAGATTGTTGACATTAGCAAACCTTGCGGATGATTCTATTGTGTTGGATTTCTTTTCTGGTTCTGCAACAACAGCTCATGCACTTATGCAGTTTAATACCGAAAAAGGCAAGCATTGCAAGTTTGTTCTTGCTCAAGTTCCTGAAAACACTGATGAAAAAGGAACAGCCTACAAGGCAGGCTACAAGAACATCTGCGAAATCGGCAAGGAGCGTATCCGTCGTGCGGGCCGGAAAATCAAAGAGGATGCCGGTTTGACGGCTCCGGCTGATTTGGACATCGGCTTCCGCTGCCTGCGTCTGGATGAAAGCAATATGAAACCTGTGTACTACACACCGGATGAAGTCGGTCAGCAGGATCTGTTCTCGTTGGTGGACAACGTGAAGGAAGACCGTACCCCGGAGGACTTGCTGTTCCAGGTGATGCTGGATCTGGGCGTGCTGCTTTCCAGCCCCATTGAGGTAAAAGAAATCGCAGGCAAAAAGGTGTTCAATGTGGCAGATGGGTTCCTGCTGGCCTGCTTTGACCATGATGTGACAGAGGAGACTGTCAAGGCCATTGCCCAGATGAAGCCCTATTATGCCGTGTTCCGTGACAGCAGTATGGCAAATGACAGCGTAGCCACAAACTTCGAGCAAATTTTCGAGACATATAGCCCTGATACTGTAAGGAAGGTGCTGTGATATGGATAAACTGACAAGCATTGAGATAGGGACATTCTTAAAACTATTCAATCGTGGTGGATATGTTCTTGATTTCAGCACTAATGACTTTGATATATTCACAATGGAGAGCGTTGGCGTTGCATTATGCAACGAATATCACATGTCAAAGGGAAAATCTTTGGCGGCATATGTAAATAATGCTTCAGCGAATGATGTTGAAAAGTTATTAAATGATTTGCTGAGCTATTATGAAGAAAACTATGAGCAGGAATATACTGAGAATACATCCAATGATGAGTTTAGTTATTGTCGATATAATGCAGAATATGCTCGTTTATACAAGAAATGTCGTGCATATATGAATCGTGTTTTGAACATCGCAACTCCACTTGCCGTTAATGCAGCAGAATTGCAGGAGAAGTTCTCAAGCCAGTATCTTTCTAAGCAGATTGAGCTGATGTTAAAAATGCAAAGTGAGAATCCAACAGATGCCATTGGTAAAGCTAAGGAACTAATTGAGAGCTGTTGTAAAACAATTCTGGATAATAAAGGTGTAGCTTGGGATAAGAACTGGGATATGAGCAAGTTGACTGGCGAGACTCTGAGCCTTCTAAATCTAACACCTAAATCAATTGCTGACACCGATCCTGTATCAGAAAACATTAAGGCGGTTCTCGGCAATTTAAGAGGGATTTCAACAAAACTTGCAGAAATTCGCAATCCTTATGGTAGCGGTCACGGAAAAAGTGCTTCGTTTACAGGGTTAGAAACACGTCACGCAAAGTTGGCAGTTGGATGTAGCATAACCTTTGTCACCTTTTTGTGGGATACATACGAAGGAGGCGCATCCTAAGTGAAATATGGATTAGAATGCAACTGAATCAGACTTATTTTGGAAGAGAGTGCAGGAATGAATAAGCAGTATGTAATGAAAATCATTGCAGCGTTACAATATGATTTAGAAAATGATCACACTGAGTCCGAATTGTTTGACGACGTAGATCGTGCGGGAAAAATGTTTGGTCAGGATGTACCTACGATATGTAAGTGTGTAGAAGAGGTGCAGTATTTTAACGGTACTATAAGGAGAAATGCGCAAACAATTGTTGAGTTGTTGGAAATTGCTTTGGCAGAACAAGCTACGCTATCGTATGAGTTGGAAGATTTTCAAATAGATGATTCTGAATTTAACAAACTTGTTGAACAGGCTTTTCAATACTACAAAGAAGCGAGAATAGACACGGCAACGGAGAAAATTTGGGATGCCTTTGAACGAATTAAGTCATTTTATAAGCAGTATGATAAAAAAGCTTCTGTTGCAAAATTGCTTGATACTGTAAGTAAAAATAACGCTGCATATAAAGCAATGTTGGAAGAAGAATTTGCTTCGCTTACAAAGCTCGGAAATGAATTCAGAATTCGTCACCATGAAACTGATAAGAAAGACATATGTTGTAATAAACATTATGATTACTTATTTCATAGGTGTATTGCAGTTTTGCGATTGGTGACAAGCATATTACGTGTGGAAACGGTAAGTGAGAGCTAATTAAAACATTAAGAGGAAGGAACTGTGATATGGACGATAAGAAGACAAAAGAACTTACCATTCGCAGCTCCGCAGCAGAATATCTGACCTTTGTTGCCTCTACCGGCGAAAGTGATGCCAGCTTTGAAATGCGTTACGAGGATGAGAATATCTGGCTGACGCAAAAGATGATGGCGGCATTGTATGATGTTTCGGTTGCGGCGATCAATCAGCATCTGAAACGGATTTTTGAGGATGGAGAGCTGCGGGAGGAAGCAGTAGTTAAGAAATACTTAATAACTGCCTCAGACGGAAAAAACTATAATACAAACCATTATAACTTGCAGGCGATTATTGCCGTAGGCTTCAAGGTGAATAACCAGCGGGCTGTGCAGTTCCGCAAATGGGCGGGACAGATCGTCAAAGACCATACTATTCAAGGTTGGACAATGGATGTTGACCGGTTGAAAAAAGGCCATATGTTCACCGATGAATACTTTGAGCGGCAGTTGCAGCAGATTCGGGAGATTCGCCTGTCTGAGCGAAAATTCTATCAGAAAGTGACAGACTTGTACGCTACTGCGTTTGATTACGACAAAAACGCAAAGACAACTCGCTTGTTTTTCCAGACCGTCCAGAACAAAATGCACTATGCCGTCCACCGTCACACGGCGTCGGAGCTGATCGTGGAGCGGGCGGATGCCAACAAGGAATACATGGGACTGACTACATGGGAGAATGCTCCGGATGGGAAAATTCTGAAAGCAGATGTGACGATTGCCAAGAACTATCTGAGCAAAGAAGAAATGAATTATCTGGAGCGCATTGTGTCGCTCTATCTGGATTATGCCGAGCTGCAGGCCGAGCGCAAAATCCCAATGAGCATGGAAGATTGGGCAAAGCGGCTGGATGGTTTTCTGGAGTTCAACGGCAACGAGCTGTTGACCGGGCCGGGTAAAATCAGCGCAGAACAGGCAAAACTCCACGCGGAAACGGAATATGAAAAATACCGTATCATTCAGGATCGTCTGTATGAGAGCGACTTTGACCGTTTCCTGATGCTGGAGCAGGAGGTGAACCACAAAGATGAAGTTTAGTTTTAAGATTCAGCAGTATCAGACCGATGCCGTGGATGCCGTGGCTCGTGTCTTTCAGGGACAACCTTATAGTTCAGGAGTATCCTATCTGCGTGATATGGGAAGTCTGTCTGCAAAGCCCCAGCAGTTGAGCCTTATGCCGATGGCCGACGATGCAGCACAGTTGGAATTGCAGGATTTGATCAACGATTCCGGATTCAAGAATGAAGCTCTGCAATTAACCGATGCGGATTTGGTGCAGAATATCCGTGCATTACAGGCGGAAAGCAATATTCATCAGTCAGACAAGCTGGTTGCCCCGTTGGGTAGATGCTCTCTGGATATTGAGATGGAGACCGGTACGGGCAAGACCTATGTTTACATCAAGACCATGTTTGAGCTGAACAAGCGGTATGGTTGGAGCAAATTCATCGTTGTTGTGCCGAGCATTGCCATCCGTGAGGGTGTAAAGAAGTCCTTTGAGATCACTGCCGATCATTTCATGGAGTGCTACGGCAAAAAAGCACGGTTCTTTATCTACAATAGCAGCAACCTGAACCAGTTGGACTCGTTCTCCAGCAATTCCGGCATCAACGTCATGATTATCAATACACAGGCCTTTGCTGCCTCCATGAACGAGGACAAGAACGTGGAAGGCCGCAAGGGTGATGCCGTTGCGAGAATTATTTACACCAAGCGGGACGAGTTCGGTTCCCGCCGCCCGATTGACGTCATCGCAGCCAACCGTCCGATTCTGATTCTGGATGAACCGCAGAAGATGGGTAAAGAGGATTCTGCTACCCAGAAAGCGTTGAAGAAATTCAATCCTCTGTTCACGCTGAACTACTCCGCTACCCACGCCAAGCAGCACAACCTGATTTACGTGCTGGATGCGTTGGATGCTTACAATAAGCGGCTGGTCAAGAAGATCGAGGTCAAGGGCTTTGAGGTCAAGAATCTGCATGGTACAGACAAATATCTGTATCTGGAAAGCATCATGATCTCCCCAAAGAATCCGCCACGGGCAAAGGTGGAGTTGGAGGTCAAACACCAGAGCGGCACAAAGCGGGAATTCCGTACATTGGATGTGAGTGATAATCTCTACTATATCTCCGGCGAGATGGAGCAGTATAAGGGCTTTGTCGTTTCTGAAATTGACCCGATCACTGGCGTTGTGACCTTTACCAATGGCGATACCATCCGCAAAGGTGATGTAACCGGCGATGTCTCTGAGGATGATATGCGCCGGGTGCAGATTCGGGAGACGATCATTTCCCACTTTGAAAAAGAACAGGAGCTGTTCAAAATGGGTATCAAGACCCTTTCCCTGTTCTTCATTGACGAAGTGGCTAAATACCGTCAGTACGATGAAGACGGAAATGAGCTTCTGGGCGAGTATGGTAAGATTTTTGAGCAGGAATACATGGCTGTAATGAACGAATATCGTTCTATTCTTGAGCCGGAGTATACTGCCTATCTGGATGCCACCGATGTACATGATGTGCATAAGGGCTATTTCAGCATTGATAAGAAAGGGCACAGCGTCAACAGTTCGGTTAAGCGTGGCACGGATATGTCCGATGATATTTCGGCCTACGATCTGATTCTGAAAAATAAGGAGCGACTGCTGTCCTTTGAAGAGCCAACCCGGTTTATCTTTTCCCATTCCGCTCTGCGTGAGGGCTGGGATAACCCGAATGTGTTCCAGATCTGCACGTTAAAACACAGCGACAGCACCACGCAGAAGCGGCAGGAAGTAGGCCGTGGTCTGCGTCTGTGCGTAAATAAGGACGGAAACCGCATGGATGCCGAGGCTCTGGGGGAGAAGGTGCAGGATATCAACGTCCTGACCGTTATTGCAAGCGAGAGCTACGCCGGATTTGTGGACGGGCTGCAAAAGCAGACCGAAGCTGTGCTGTATGACCGCCCACGCAAGGCAGACATCGACTACTTTGTTGGAAAGACCATCAAGCTCGATGGCAAAACGGTTAAGGTGGATGACCGTCAGGCACGGGCTATCTATCAGTATCTTGTCCGCAACAACTATGTAGATGAGCAGGATAACGTCACGCAGGACTACCGGGACGATGTGCAGGCCGGAACGCTTGTACCTGTGCCGGAGACGCTGAAACCTATCGAAGAGGGCGTGCATTCGCTGGTTCAGGCGATTTATGACGATAGTGTGCTCAAATCTATGTTCGAGGATGGCAACAAGCCGAAAGTACTGGAAAATCCTCTGAACGACCGATTTGAAAAAGCAGAATTCCAGAAGCTCTGGCAGACCATCAACCACAAATACGCCTATACGGTGGATTTTGATTCTGAAGAGCTGATTCGGAAGTCGATTGCGCACATCGACAGCGAACTATATGTCAGCCGCCTGCAATATACTGTTACCTATGCCGGGCAGAAAGACACCTTGAATACTGACATGGTGCGGGAGGGTAGCAGCTTTTATGACGCAAAAAGTAAAACGGCTGTATTGAAAAATGCACATACCAGTCAGGTGGCATATGACCTGATCGGTAAGATTGCAGAGGGCACAACATTGACCCGCCGCACAACAGCCCGCATTTTGCAGGGTATCAAGCCGACTACCTTTGCCATGTATCAGAACAACCCGGAAGAGTTTATTACCAAGACGATTCGTCTGATCAAAGAACAGAAAGCTACGATGATCGTGGAGCATATTACCTACGATACCATTGAAGGCAGCTACGACAGCAGTATCTTCACGGCAGAAAAGCACGCTCTGACGATGGACAAGGCTTATAAGGCACAAAAGGCGATTCAGGATTACGTTTTCACCGATGGCACGGCAGAAAAGAGCGTGGAGCGTAAGTTTGCGGAGAATCTGGATGGTGCGGAAGAGGTCTTTATCTATGCAAAGCTGCCGAAAGGCTTCTTTATTCCGACTCCGGTGGGACACTATTCTCCGGACTGGGCAATTGTGTTCCATGAGGGCAAGGTGAAGCACATCTATTTTGTGGCAGAAACCAAAGGTACGATGGAGAGCCTGAACCTGCGCCCAATCGAGAAGTCCAAGATTGACTGCGCCAAGAAGCTCTTCGCAAAACTGTCGGATGGTCTTGTGACATATGACCATGTAGACAGCTATCAGGAGTTGATGAATAAGGTGCTGCAATAACGTGTGATAGGAGAAGAATATGGCTGATTTGCGCAAAAAGGCATCCATGTCGCAGGTCATGGACGATATAAAACCGTATATTACAAAACATTTTATGGCATAATCGACGGTTCATGGACGGGACATTGCTGCAATCTGCCAGATTCTGTTTCCTCGCTGTAAAAACGTGAAGCTACTTCAGGGACTGACTAATAACAAGCCAGATTTCAGAATTCAGGTGAAAGGTTTGTTCGGAACGGAAGAGAAACGGTTTGAAGTGGTTGGCGGTGATAAGAAAAGACCAGCAACCAAAAAGAAATCTGATCTGGGCTGGATTGATCAGCTGGAAGAGATAGATGCTGCGCTCGATGATTTCTGATATCAATGCAGTGCGTAGCGGTATCTGAGGAAAAACTTTGTGCAACAGGTTGTTGCACAAAATCACACATAAAATAGCGGGGAAGCGATGGAATGACACGACAAGAATTATTTACATGGATACGTCAGCAGTACGGCACAGAGCCGGAGTACCCCTGGCATGACTGGAATGCTGTGCTGCGGCACAACGACAATAATAAATGGTATGGTGTAGTTCTGGAGGTATCGGCTGATAAGTTGGGACTGCCGGAGGCAGGCATCATGGATGTTCTCAATGTGAAAAGCGATCCGCTGCTGATCGGCTCTCTTCGCGGGCAGGAAGGCTATTTTCCAGCCTATCACATGAATAAGGAAAAATGGCTCAGTATTCAGCTTGGCAAACCGGAGCTGGATGATGCCATCAAAGACCTGCTTTCTTTGAGTCATGAGCTGACGGCACCGAAAAAGCGCAACCCAAAGTCATCAGCAAAAAATCCGGGAGATTCCGCAAATGGCAAAGAAAAAGAAACTGACGAAGGCTGAGCGAAAGGAAGCACGCCTCCGAAAAGGTAAGCAGTGGCTGCTCACCTATACCGGCTCACCGAAAAAGATGAACAAGCATTATCGGGAACGATTTCATGTGGATGCTGTGACTGCTGCGAAAGATTTGCAGGAGCTTGGAGTCAATTATACACAGGAACAACTCGAACAGATTAAACGGGCTGAAGAACAGCGGCTCCGGCAGCGGAGAATGGAGCGGGAAACGAAAGAGAGGGAACGACTGGCAGAACTGTATGAGGATTGCGATGATCGTTTTGCCTTTATCGCTGGATATACAGATGGCGGTGCACCGTTCGGTGTGATGTGGGAAGAAGTCGGCATTGATCCGGGGCTGCCATTCAAGGAAAAGGTGAGGCTCTATCGCATGCAGATGTGAAATGGATAGTAATTGTAAGAAAGGGAGCCGAAAAGGAGCCGAAAAGGAGCTAAAAAAGGAGCCGAAATAAAAACGATATCGAATACAATGTATGCAAGAAAATCTGGAAATAATTGTGCAAGCACCGCCTGCACAATTCGCAACAAAAAAAGAGGAGCCGGTCAAGGCTCCTCGAAGATACGTTATTTCAAAAAGTTGCTTTTATGTTCCAGTGCGTGTAGATTATAGCCAAGTGTGGCCAGGTGTGCTACCTTCAGCGCAACCAGATTGATGTCGGTGGACATCGCACTGGCAATCTGCTCGGCTGTGTATCCATATTCATAGATGTAGCGAAGGACTTCATCGCTGTCCATCAAGATCTCCGCTGCTACGATTTTGGCTTCATATTCCGGTTTGGATTTCATGTCATAGAGCATGAACTCATGAATCGGGGTGGTTTTCGCCATATTCCGGTGAAGCTGGTCATGCCCTAATTCATGTGCGCACACGATGCGCAGCATATTTTCATCCAGACTGTTATTCAGGAAAATAAAGCGATTTCGCTTAATCACCCGGTACATTCCCTTCAGGGAACC
>OBZC01001449.1_pt1 | contig 15172 bp, 14 predicted proteins | sample 1538231 | NCBI WGS metagenome assembly OBZC01 (sample SAMEA2580225, study PRJEB22360) | human gut metagenome | biome: human gut; feature: human-associated habitat; material: faeces | place: Denmark | collected 2008/2010 | reverse complement strand
CCCCGCCGCTCAAAGTAGTAAGTGCCCGGCTGGGTGCCGGCGCGCAGCTCGCAGCGCAGCCGCCGGGGACGGTCGGCCTCAGCCTCCCGCTGCTTTGGCCGCAGGGCAATGGCCTTGCCGGTAAAGTAACGCATAAAATCCACCAGCGCCATGGTGCAGTTCACTGCGCCGTCAGTATCGGCGGTGGGGTCGTTCAGCAGCACAAAATCTGCCATTACGGCGTCATCGTGGCCAAAGCCGCGCAGCCCCATCCACAGCCGCGTCGGGTCTCGCTGACCGCGTACCCGCCGCTCCACCTGCACCGCCACGGAGCAGCCGTCGTGGATCTGCTCCGGCAAGGCAGGGTCCGGCCGGCGCCCCCGGGCGCGCCCGCCGCAAAGGCGGTGTTGCCGGTAGAGCGGGTGCTGCCGTCCTCCATGGCGTAAGCCACTTCTTCCGGCAGGATATCCTCGCCCCAGCGGTTCATCAGCGCCGCCATGACCAGCGGCAGATCCATCTCCCGCCCAAAGCTGGGGTCGTGGGCAGAAAGGCAGTATTCCGGCAGATAGAGCCGCCGGTTCAGCGGGTGGCCGTTGTGCTTTTCCCACGCAAGGGGGCGCACCGCTGCTGCCAGCAGACGCACCGCCGGGCTAACTTTATCGTTGTTGGTGGAAAGGTTCACCTGCAGCTGCACGCCGGTGCCGCCGCCCGGGGCGGCGACCGTGACGGTATCGCCCATCAAAAAGATCATGCCGTCCTCGCTGTGGCTGGACACGCTGCACCGGGGATAATCCGGTGCCCACTTGCCAAAGCTCATCCAGCCCGTCCACGCCCCTGCCGCATATACCCGGCAGCGCACCTCCACCATGGTGTCCCGGGGTGCGTGGGCGTTCCAGCTGACGTTCAGGTTGCAGAAGGCCGGCATGGCAAACTCCGGGGTGGTGTAGCTGCCGTACAAAAGGCTGCGCCCTGCCACGCTGTCCAGCACCAGTGCGCCGTTTTCCAGCGCAACGTTGTCCAGCTGCCCGCGGGAAAAAGTCTCTGTCCCCTGCAGCACAAGATTATTCCGTTGTTCCATGGGACATCGCTCCTTTCCGCAGTTTTATCGCTTATTCTTCCGGGGTGTCGTCGTCGGCGTAGTCCTCTTTCAGGGCTGCTTCCAGCTCGGCGTCCTTCATTTTGCGGATGTTCTCCTCGATGTGGAACACCCGGTCGATATCACCGTACACGATCTGGCAGGACACCTCGGTGACGAACCAGAAACCGAAGATCAGCATCAGCAAAAGCCCCAGCGGCATACACAGGATCACCACGCCCCAGAACAGCACCTGCACGATGGCGGCAGCCAGTGCGTGGGGCAGAAAGGCGATCATGCAGTTGATGCTGTTTTTCAAAGTCAGGCTCAACGGCTGATCCAGCAGCACCACCTGCGGCCACATATAGGCAAACAGCATCTGGAACAGCACCAGATTGAGCACCGTAGCCACCCACAGCGGGATGCCCACGTTCGTGCCGTGGTACAGCATATTGAAGCAGAAATAGACGAGGAAGATCTGCAGCGTGACCACTACGGTGTACAGCACGCCCGGCGCAAGGCTGGCTTTAAAGTTGCGCTTGAAGGCCTTGCGGTAGGTCACCCACCAATAGCCCGCCTCGTCGCGCAGTGCGCGCAGGACGGTATCGTACATTCCTGCCAGTGCCGGGCCCGCCAGCAGACCGCCTACGGCGGCGCTGCCCAGCATCACCGGCAGGCTGTTCTGCAAAAAGCCGATGTACACCAGACAGATGACCGGTGCAAACCCGATGCAGGTCAGCAGGTTTGCAAGGAACATCCCGTTCATATCACGGCCTACAAGCTCAAAAAAGCGGCCGATGCCGGTCTTGCGGGGGGCGTCCTTTTCGACACCCTTACCGGCCTTGAAATCGTTGGCAGAAGGAAAAAGACCCATAGTAACTGCGGTACCTCTCTTACGTTTTTAACCGGCACCGCAGGCGTTTTGTCTGGAAAGTGCCATTGTGCTGGCTTTACAGATATAAATATACCTGTATTTTGTCAACTTTGCAAGATACAACCGGGGCTAATTGTAAAAAAATATTTATCTCTCCCTTTTTTGTGCAAAGTGTGCTACAATGACAATGGCATTTTTTGCAATAGGAGGAAACTATTATGAGCATTCTTCGCACCATTGCGATGTTTATTTATCTGTTCGGGTACATGATCCTGCATTACGGCATCCTGCGCCGCGCCGAGCGCGCCGCAGCCGCCGGAGATACCGCCACCGTGGAGCAGATCGTGAACCAGCATATCCCCCGCTGGAGCCGGGGCATTTTAAAGGTGACCGGTGTGTCCCTGTCGGTGGAAGGGCTGGAGAACATCCCCAAAGACCGCCCCTGCGTATTCGTGGCGAACCACCGCAGCTATTACGACATTCCCTTGATGCTGGCCGGGCTGGAAAAACCCCACGGCATCCTTGCCAAGGAGGAGCTGGAAAAGATCCCCCTGCTCAACCGCTGGATGAAGCTGCTGGGCTGCGTGTTCGTGCAGCGTGACGATGTGCGCGCCTCGGTGCGGGCGCTGAACGATGCCACCGCCATCGTGGAGGGCGGCCGCAGCTTCGTCATCTTCCCCGAGGGCACCCGCTACAAGGGCGAAGAGGGCGGCGCGGGCGAGTTCAAGGCCGGTGCTTTCCGCATTGCGGTCAAGACAAGTGCCCCGGTGGTGCCGGTGGCTGTGACCGGTGCACGCGCCCTGTTCGAGACAAACGGCAACCGCTGCCGCCCGGGCAGTGTGCGCATCAAGATCATGCCCCCCATCCAGACCGCCGGCATGAGCAAGGCCGAGCAGAAGCAGCTGCCCGATGCCGTGCGCCAGAGCATTCTGGCTGCACTGAAGTAACAGCGTTTCTCGCTCGTTTCATCACACAGGAGAACTATTTTATGGCAAGCTACCGTTACGAACGCGACATCGACCCCAAGGACCTCAAGCCCCGCAAGGAGCGGCAGTACAGCCGCAAGGAGCGCTGGGCAAACTGGTGGGACTACAACCTGAAATGGGTGCTCATCTTCGGCATTGCGGGTGCGTTCGTGGCGTACTGCTTTATCGGGCAGTATTTCCTGACCACCCACCCGGATTACAACGTGGCGGTGGTCAGCCCCTACTACCTGCCCGAAGCCACCGTCACCGCCCTGCAACAGCAGCTTGCCGCCTATGGCGAGGACTGCAACGGAGACGGCAAGGTGGTGGTAAAGCTGAACCAATACACCATGGCTTTCAACAGCGAGGACTCGGACGCTTATCTGGATATGGCGGGCACCACCAAGCTTTCCACCGATATCCAAAGCTCCCTCAGCTCCATCTTTATCCTTTACGACCCCGCTGGCTTCCAGCAGACCACCGGCACGCTGCGGTATCTGGACGGCCATCTGCCCAAGTCCGATGCCGACAGCGACTGGTGGAACATGGTCTACCGCTGGACGGACTGCCCGGTGCTGACCGGGATGGAGCTGGGCAGCTACACCTCGGACGCGGTGCAGAGCGCCAGCGGCGACAGCCAGCAGCTGCTGGCAGATTACTATATCGGCATCCGGGGCGCATGGCTGAAGGAATCCGCTTCCCTGCTGGAAAACAGCGAGCCCCTTTGGGCAAGCCTGACCGCCGGGGCGATCTCCACCGCCGGGGAGGGGCATTAAAGATGCGCTTCCGCATCAAAGCCGGCGGCGCTGCCGTGCACATCACCTTTGACCGCACTCCCAAGCCCCAGCCGCCCGCGCCGCCCAGTCCCCGCGCCGCAGACCTTGATAACCCCTACGGGCGCTACTACGGCAAAGCCCGCAGCTGGGAGGATATTTTGAAAAACAAATAGTTGAACTCCCCCAGTCATTTCGCTTACGCTCAATGACAGCCCCCTCGGAGATGGGGCCTTTGGCATAGAGGTAAAGTTTGCCTTCTCGCCAGAGGCTCCCTCCCAGAGGAAGCTGGCAAAACCGTCAGGTTTTGACTGAGGGAGTTCTGTTTCAGCGCACCCACCGTTCGTTTTCCCTGCTTTTCAGGGCACAAAAACGGACTGTGGGTGCGTTTCTGTTTTCTATTTTCGTCTTTTTACCCATGGCTGATTTGAAATTTTCTCCACCCTCAAATGGAGGGCGGTTTGTTGTTTCCCTGTCCCGGTTATGGTATACTTACTAGGTATCCCCGCAAAAACCGACCAAAAAGGATGTGACCCCCATGGACGCACTGGAACAAGCCCGTGCCGAGATCGACACGGTGGATGCGCAGCTGGCTGCGCTGTTCGAGCGCCGGATGGCTGCTGTTTTGCATGTAGCCGAATATAAGCGGGCGCACGGTCTGCCCATCTACGATGCCGCCCGGGAGGCCGCCGTGCTGGAAAAGGCCGCAGCCCGCATCCAACGGCCCGCGCTGCGCCCTTACTATAAAGACCATGTCCAGCACATGATGGATCTTGCCAAGCAGTACGAAGCCGCTGTGCTGGGACGTAACCGCGCCGCCTATCAGGGGGTGGAAGGGGCGTTTGCCCACATCGCCCTCAAGGCGCTGTTCCCCCACGCCGAAGCCGTGAGCTATTCCACGTGGGACGAGGTATTCGAGGCCGTTGCCGCGGGCGAAGCCGCTCACGGCGTAGTACCCTTTGAAAACAGCCACGCCGGGGACGTTTCCGCCGTGCTGGACCTGTGTTATAACCACCCGGAGCTGTGGGTGGTGGATGTGTACGACCTGCCCATCTCCCAGAATCTTCTGGTGCTGCCGGGCACCCAGCTTTCCCAGCTGCGCACGGTGTACAGCCACCAGCAGGCCATCGCCCAGAGCGAGACCTTTTTAAAGCAGTTCCGTCTGCCCGCCACCGCCATGGCCAACACCGCTATGGCCGCAAAGTTCGTGGCAGAAAGCGGCGATGCGACAAAGGCCGCCATTGCCAGCGCCGAGACTGCCGCGCTGTACGGGCTGGAAATTCTGGTGCCCAACATCAACACCGACGGCGACAACACCACCCGGTTCATCGTGCTCAGCCGCGAAAAGCCCACGGCGGGCAACCGGTTCTCGCTGCTGTTCACGGTGGACAACAAGCCCGGCAAACTGGCGGAGGTGATTCAGGTCATCGGTGCCAGCGGCTTCAATATGGAGTCCATCAAGAGCCGCCCCATGCCGCACGTCCCCTTTGAATATTATTTTTACGTAGAGCTGGTGGGCGATGCCGCCGCCGGCGAGACCGCCGCGCTGCTGCGCGAGCTTGACCGCACCTGCCGGACGGTGCGGCTGTTAGGAGTGTATACAAAATGAGTGATTTTATCGGAACCAAGCTGACCATGAATCTGGGCGAGCGCAGCTACGACATCATCGTCAAGCGCGGCTCGCTGGAAAACCTGTACCAGTTCGCCCGGCTGGACCGCCGGGTGGCGGTGGTCACCGACAGCGGTGTGCCCGCACAGTACGCACAGATGGTAGCTGACCAGTGCAAGGACGCCACCATCATCACCGTGCCGCAGGGCGAAGCCAGCAAGAGCTTTAAAATTCTGGAAACTGTGCTGCGGCAGATGCTGGACTTCGGCATGGGGCGCGGCGACCTTGTGGTAGCCGTGGGCGGCGGCGTGGTGGGCGACCTTGCCGGGTTTGCCGCTTCCATCTATATGCGCGGCATTGATTTTATCAACTGCCCCACCACCACCCTTTCCATGATCGATTCCTCCATCGGCGGCAAGACCGCCGTGGATCTTGGCGACACCAAAAACATCGTAGGTGCTTTCTGGCAACCCAAGCTGGTCATCGTGGACCCGGACACCCTGTCCACCCTGCCCCGCCGCCACTTCATCAACGGTCTGGCCGAGGCCGTCAAGGCAGGTCTCTTGGCTGACCCGGAGCTGTTCTCCATCTTTGAAAAAGAGGACGTGGACGACCGCATCGGCGAGATCATCTGCCGCAGCCTGCGCTTTAAAAAGAGCATCGTGGAGCAGGACGAGACCGAGCAGGGTATGCGCAAAGCGCTGAACTTCGGCCACACCATCGGCCACGGCATCGAAGCCGTGAAGGGCATCAAGGGACGCCGCACCACCGGCCTGTTCCACGGCGAGTGCGTGGCGCTGGGAATGCTGCCCATGATCGAATCCAAGGCGCTGCAAAAGCGGGTGCGCGGCGTGTACCGCCGCTTAGGCCTGCCCACCCGCACCGCCTACGATAAGGAAAAGGTACTGGCTGAGATGCTGCACGACAAAAAAGCACAGGGCGGGCAGATCACCATCATCAAGGTGCCCGGCCTTGGCTGCTGGCGCGCCGAGACCATCCCTGTGGAGGGGCTGCGCCCGCTGCTGGGCATGGAGGACTGACCCATGAAAAACACCTTTGGCAGCGACCTTTCGCTGACCATCTTCTAAGCGGCGCACGGCCGCGCCGTGGGCGCGGTGCTGGACGGCATGGCCGCCGGTGTGCCGGTGGACGAGAGCTTTCTCGCCGCCTGCATGGATAAGCGCCGTGCCCGGGGCGACGGCCTTTCCACCCCCCGGGTGGAAGCGGACGCGGTGCAGCTGCTGTCCGGTGTGGTAAACGGCCACACCACCGGCACCGCCATCGCCCTGATGATCGAAAACCAGAACACCCGCAGCGCGGACTACGCCAAGACCGCCGACCTTCTGCGCCCCGGCCACGCGGACTTTACCGCCTACGCCAAGTACCACGGCTTTCAGGATGCCCGGGGCGGCGGGCACTTTTCCGGCCGGGTGACCGCTGCCCTTGTGGCGGGCGGCAGCATCGTGCTTGCCGCATTGCAGCGGGCGGGCATTGATATCACCACCCACATTGCCCGGTGCGCAGATATTGCCGATACGCCCTTTGCGCTGGACGACCCCGCTGCCCTTGCGGCACAGGCGGAGACGCTTGCCAGTAAGACCGAGGGCTTTGCGGTGCTGGATGCCGCCGTGGAAGAACCCATGAAAACTGCCATCCGCGCCGCAGGTGCCGAGGGCGACAGCGTAGGCGGCGTGCTGGAGACTGCCATCCTCGGCCTGCCCGCCGGCATCGGCGAGCCTTACTTTGACAGCGTGGAAAGCGAGATCGCCCACTTGGCCTTTTCCGTCCCGGCGGTCAAGGGCATCGAGTTCGGCACCGGCTTCGGCTTTGCCGGGCTGCGTGGCTCGGAAGCGAACGATGCCTTCCGCATGACGGCAGAGGGCGCGGTGGTCACCGCCACCAACCACAATGCGGGCATCAACGGCGGCATTGCCAACGGTATGCCGGTGGTGTTCCGCACCGCCGTCAAGCCCACCCCCAGCATCTACAAGCAGCAGGACACGGTGGACTACATCGCAAAAAAGGACGCGCAGCTGTCCATTCAGGGACGGCACGACCCCTGCATCGTGCCCCGGGCCGCCATTGTGCAGACCTGCGCCGCCGCCCTTGCGGTGGGCGATCTGCTCACCGCCCGGTACGGTGCCCGGTGGATGACCGACCCCACCGGCTACCGGAAGGAGGACTGAGATGGAATACGGACTCATCGGCGGCAAGCTGGGACACTCCTACTCCAAGACGATCCATGAGCTGCTCTGCGGGTACAGCTATGAGCTGTGCCCCCTGCCCACCGAGGCAGACGCCCGCGCCTTTTTGCAGCGGCGGCAGTTCAAGGCCATCAATGTGACCATCCCCTATAAAAAACTGGTGATGGATTACTGCTCCTTTATCGACCCCCGCGCCCGCGCCATCGGCGCGGTGAACACGGTGGTGAATAAAAACGGCCTGCTCTACGGCTACAACACCGATTATCTGGGCTTTGCCCACCTGTGCGAAGCCCACGGCGTGGAGCTTGCGGGCAAGACCGTGCTCATTTTAGGCACCGGCGGCACCCATAACACCACCCGCGCGGTGGCACTGGACAAGGGCGCTGCCAAGGTGCTGACCGTCAGCCGCACTCCCGACCCGGAAAAGGGCGAGCTGAGCTACGCCGAAGCCGTGCGCAGCGGCGCACAGGTGGTATTCAACACCACCCCCGCCGGGATGTACCCCAACGTGGGCGTGTGCAGTCTGGACGTCGCCGCCATGCCCGGGCTGGAAGCTGTGGTGGACGTGGTCTATAACCCCAACAAGACCGAACTCATCCTCCGCGCCGAGGACGCCGGTGTGCCGGTAGCCGTAGGCGGGCTGGAGATGCTGGTGGCACAGGCGGTGTACGCCGCCGAATACTTCCTTGGCCGCAAGTTCGAGGACGCCCCGGCTGAGGTGCGGCGCATCACCGCCGCGCTGCGCCGCGAGACGCTGAACATCGCCCTTGTGGGAATGCCCTCCTGCGGCAAATCCACCCTTGGCCGCCTGCTGGCAAAGCTGCTGGGCAGACCGCTGGTGGATCTGGACGAGGAGATCGTCAAGGCAGACGGACGCAGCATCCCGGATATCTTTGCCGCCGAGGGCGAAGAGGGCTTCCGCGCAAAGGAAGCCGCGCAGATCGCCCGCTTCGGCAAGGAAAAGGGGCTTGTGCTCTCCTGCGGCGGCGGCGCGGTGAAACGGGCGGAAAACATCCGCGCCCTGCGCCAGAACGGCGTGGTGCTGTTCATCGACCGGCCGGTGGAAGCGCTGGCTGTGGGCGGCGACCGCCCGCTTTCTTCCAGCGCCGAGGCGCTGCGCACCATGGAAGCCCAGCGCCGCCCGCTGTACCTTGCCGCCGCAGATGCGGTGATTTCTAACACCGGCACGCTGGCCCAGACGCTGGCAGCTGCACAGGAGGCACTGGATGAAATTTTTGATTCTTAACGGGCCAAACATCAATCTGGCGCGCTGGTCTGAGCCCGGCGTGCCGGGCGAAGTGGACTACACCGGCCTGATGGACTATGTGCAGGCGGGCTGCGATCAGCTTGGCATCGAGACGGACATCTGCCAGTCCAACCACGAGGGCGACCTCATCGACGAGATCCAGTCCGCCCCGGGGCGGGTGGACGGCATCGTGCTGAACCCCGGCGGCTACGCCCATTACAGCGTAGCCATTCTGGACGCGCTGCGGCTGTGCAGCGTGCCCGCCGTAGAGGTGATGCTGGACGCCCCGGACGAGCGCGAGCCCTTCCGCAAGACGGACGTGGTGTCCTTTGGCTGTCAGGGACATTTTATCGGGGAAGGCCCGCAGGGCTACCTGCACGCCTGCATCTGGCTGGCGCAGCTGCTGCGCACCGACGGCTCCAGTAAGGCACATATCGTGATGTAAAGAACAAACAGGAAAGGAACGACCTCCCATGATCATCTCCACCAAAAAAGGCACTCCCAAAGAGGAGCTGGAAAAGATCGTTGATAAATTCGAAAAGCAGGGTCTGGACGTGACCCTGATCACCGGCAAGGACTACAACGTGTTCGGTCTGGTGGGCGATACCACCAAGATCGACGAGCGGGACGTGCTGGCAAACCCGTGGATCGACAACGTTACCCGCGTGTCCGCGCCCTATAAGCGCGCCAACCGCCTGTTCCACCCCGCAGACTCGGTCATCGACTGCGGCGGCGTGAAGATCGGCAGCAAGGAAAAGATCGCCGTTATGGCAGGCCCCTGCAGCATCGAGAACGCCGAGCAGGCACTGCGCATCGCGCAGGGAGTCAAGGCGGGCGGCGCAGCGCTGTTCCGCGGCGGTGCCTACAAGCCCCGCACCTCTCCCTACGCCTTTCAGGGTCTGGAGACCGAGGGCATCTTGGACATGGTAAAGGCCCGCGAAGCCACCGGTCTGCCCATCGTCTCCGAGCTGATGAGCGAGGACCGCATCCCGGAGTTTGAGGAGTATGTGGACGTGGTGCAGATCGGCGCACGCAATATGCAGAACTTCCAGCTGCTCAAGGCGGTGGGCAAGATGCACAAGCCTGTGCTGCTCAAGCGCGGCCTGTGCAACACCATCGAGGAGTGGATCATGAGCGCCGAGTACATCATGGCAGGCGGCAACGAGCAGGTCATCTTCTGTGAGCGCGGCATCCGCACCTTTGAAAAATACACCCGCAACACGCTGGATCTTTCCGCCGTGCCCATCATCCACGAAAAGACCCATCTGCCCATCGTGGTAGATCCCAGCCACGCCACCGGCAAGGCCAATCTGGTGGAGCCGATGATGATCGCCGCTGTGGCCGCCGGTGCGGACGGTCTGGAGGTAGAGGTGCACTACGACCCCCAGCACGCATGGAGCGACGGCGCACAGTGCCTGACCCCGGACGCCTTTGCACAGGCCATGGCAAAGTGCCGTCAGGTGGCTTGGGCTATCGGCCGGGAGATGTAAACCGTTTACCCCCTCAGGCGCTGGCGCGCCAGCTCCCCCAAGGGGGCGCCTGAAGCGCTGCCCGTGGGAAATTGCAAAAGGATAACACCGCTATGCTAGTAACCATCAGACCTGCCCCCGGCGGCATCGGGGGCGTGATTGCCGCGCCGCCCAGCAAAAGCATGGCGCACCGCGCCGTGCTGTGCGCCGCGCTGGCTGTGGGGCGCTCCCACATCACCCATCTGGAATTCAGCAAGGACATCTCTGCCACCCTGTCCGCTGCCGCGCAGCTGTGCGCCGCCGTGGACACCGGCGCGGACGATGCCACTGTGCAGGGGCTTGGGCATTTTCTGCCCCTGACCGCCCCGGTGGACTGCTGCGAAAGCGGCAGCACCCTGCGGTTTTTGATCCCCATTGCCAGCTTGACCGGCCAGCCGGTCACCTTTACCGGGCGCGGACGGCTGATGGAGCGCCCGCAGTCCGTATACGAAACGTTATATCGTAAGCAGAATCTACGGTTTGAGCAATTCCCCGCCGGGCTGACCGTGGAGGGCGCACTGACCCCCGGGGACTACCGGCTGGCGGGCAACGTGTCCAGCCAGTTCATCAGCGGGCTGCTGTTCGCGCTGCCCTTGCTGCCCGGGGACAGCCAGCTGCACCTCATCCCTCCGGTGGAGAGCCGCAGCTACATCGACATGACCCGCGCCGTGCAGGCCGCTTTTGGGGTGCACAGCCGCTGGCTGGACGAAACCACCCTGCTGCTGCCGGGCGGGCAGCAGTACCACCCCTGCGACTACAACGTGGAGGGCGATTACAGTCAGGCTGCTTTCCCGGCGGTGCTGGGTGCGGTGTGCGGCGGGGTGACCATCACCGGCCTTGCGCCGGACACCCTGCAGGGCGATGCTGCCATTCTGGACATCCTGCGCCGGTGCGGCGCGGTGTTCACCCGCAAAGGCGACAGCGTCACCTTTGCAAAAGCTCCCTTGCATGGGGTGGACATCGACCTTGCGGATTGCCCCGACCTTGGCCCCGTGCTGATGGTGCTGGGCCTGCTGTGCGAGGGCACCACCGTCATCCGCAACGCCCAGCGGCTGCGCCTGAAGGAGAGCGACCGCATCGCGGCTATGGAAGCCGAGCTGCGCGCCTGCGGCGGCGTGCTGGAAAGCGACGGCGGCACCATCACGGTGCACGGCTGTGCTGAGCGTCTGCACGCCCCTGCCGCGCCCCTGCACGGCCACAACGACCACCGGGTGGTCATGAGCCTTGCGGTGCTGGCCGCAGCCGCCGGGCTGCCCCTGACCGTGGACGACGCCGAAGCCATCCAGAAGAGCTGGCCCGGCTTTTTTGCAGATGCAGCGCCGCTTGGCGTGGAGGTAGAAGATGCTTGATAAAACAAAACGTTATCTCGTAGTGGGTCTGGGTCTGCTGGGCGGCAAGTACGCGCTGGAGCTGACCCGCGCCGGCTTCCATGTGGACGGCATCAACCGCAGCGAGGGACACTTGCAGTACGCGCTGGAGCACGGCTATATCGCCAGCGGTAAGACCCACGATTTTGAGGATCTTGTCCGGCAGGCCGACCATATCATCTTTGGCCTGTACCCCACCGCGCTGCTGGACTGGTTCCGAACCTACGGTTCCCTGCTCAAGCCCGGGTGCATCTTTACGGATGTTTCCGGCGTCAAGACCGGCCTTGTGGAGCCGGTGCAGGCGCTGTGCCCGGCGGGGGTGGAGTTCATTGCCAGCCACCCCATGGCCGGCCGCGAGACTTCCAGCGTGGAGCACGCCGCCGAGGTGAATTTTGCCCCGGCCAACTTCATCATCACCCCCACCGAAAAGAACACCCCGGCGGGCATCCAGTGGGCAAAGGAGCTGGCCGAGGTGCTGGGCTTCAAGCACATCTGCACCCTGACCGTGCAGGAGCACGACCGGATGATCGGCTATGTCAGCCAGCTGTGCCACGCCATTGCCGTAAGCCTGATGTGCGCCAACGACAACTCCTCGCTGTGCGAATACACCGGCGACTCCTTCCGCGATCTGACCCGCATTGCACGCATCAACGATAAAATGTGGGCAGAGCTGTTTTTGTGGAACAAGCAGAACCTGATCAGCGAAATCGACCAGTTCGATTCCGCTTTGCAGGAGATGCGCGCCGCCCTTGTAGCGGACGACCGGGACAAGCTGGAACAGATGTTCCGCCTTTCCACCCAGCGCCGCGCCGCCTTTGACAAAAAGCTGCCGGAATAAACCGTGACGGAGGTATTGCCCCATGCCCAAGCAGGAAGGACAGAAATCCAAGCTGGTAACACTGCTGCGCATCCTTGAGCAGCGCACCGACGAGAACCACCGCCTGAACGTGCCCCAGCTGGTGCAGCTGCTGGAAAATCAGGGCATTCTGGCCGAGCGCAAGAGCATTTACAGCGACATCGACACCCTGCGCAGTCTGGGCTACGACATCCAGCTGCAACGTGGGCGCGGCGGCGGGTACTGGATGGCAAGCCGTGCATTCGAGCTTTCGGAGCTGAAGCTGCTGGTGGACGCGGTACAGTCCAGCAGCGTCATCTCGGCGCGCACCAGCAAGCGCATCATCCACAAGCTGGAAGCCCTCTGCTCTGACTACGAGGGCACCCAGCTGCAGCGTCAGGTGTATGTGGACGGACGTCCCAAGACCGACAGCCAGACCCTTTTGTACAGCATCGACGCCCTGCACACCGCCATCAACCGGGGGTGTCTGGTGCAGTTCCGCTACAAGGGCAGCAGCGCCGTGCGCACCGTAAGCCCGTGGCAGCTTGCGTGGGAAAACGGCTGCTATTACCTCATTGCCTATCAGGACGAAAAAGCGCCCCCGGTGCGCCACTACCGGGTGGACCGGATGGCCGGGGTGCTGGTGCTGGACGAGCCGCGCCGGGGCAAGGAGTTCTTCCGCACCTTCGACCTGCCCGCCTACCTGCGCAAGCACTTTAATATGTTCGGCGGCACCGAGTACCGGGTCACCCTGCGGTGCACTGCCGACCTTGAGCCGGTCATGCGGGAGCGCTTTGGCCGCGAGCCGGTGTTCTGCCCGGAGGACGCGGAGCACTTCCACTTTGACGTGCCCATCTGCGTCAGCCAGCAGTTTTTCGGCTGGGTGTGCGGCTTTGGCGGCAAGGTAGAGGTCACCGCCCCCGCCGCCGTCCGCGCCCAGCTGCACGAGATGCTGCAGAGCTTAGCAGAGCAGCACAGGTAAAGCGCTTTGCCGTTAATTTTCACTTTACAAACGCCGCAAGAACTATTACAATCAAAGCAGTGCCGAAGGGCCGTTCGTTTTCATCCACCGCGCGCAACCGTTCCGACAGCGCCGGGGCTGCGCAGAGCTTTCTTGATCAGGAGGTTTTTTGCATGAAAAAGATCACGCGTCGTACCGTTCTCCGTGTCTCGGGGCTGGCAGCCGCCTCGCTGGCTCTGTCCGGCTGCGCGCCCACCGGCAGCGCCTGTGTGGGCAACGGCTTTTCCGGCTGGCTGCAGCAGACCTTCGGGAAGGGCAGCTCTGCATCCTCTGAAAGCACCGAAGCCGCAGCCCCGGACGCAGGAGCGGCATCCGAAGCCCCGGCAGAGAGCGCCGACAGCAGCCTGCCCGCCTATAACGCCGACCCCCTTACCGGCGAGCCGCGCCGCAGCAACGGCCGTATTGTCGGCGTGATGGTGAACAACATCAGCAACACCCAGCGGCAGAACGCCCGCCCGCAGCGCGGCATCGGCTCGGCTGACCTGCTCATTGAGAGCAAGGTGGAGGGCGGCATCTCCCGCTTCTGCGCGGTGTACCACGACGCCAACGCCATCCCGGAGGTGGGGCCGCTGCGCTCCGGCCGCGACCAGTTTTTGCAGCTGCTCATGCCGTGGCAGGCGCTGTACTACCACGACGGCGAAAGCGCCCCCTGCACCAAGTTCATCAACGTGTATCACTACTCCGGCCTGAACATCGGCGGCAAGAGCTATTTTAATACCCCTACTCACCCCCATGTGGCGCACCGCGACAGCCGCGGCCGCAACGTGGCGTATGAGCACACCGAGTTCACCTCCGGCGCCGAGATCCGGCAGGCCGCCGCCAACGCAGGCATCGGGCTGGAATATCCCTACGAGAGCACCTTCTTCCGCTTTGCGGACTACCGCACCGGCGCAGAGAACAAGATGTCCGGCGCTGCCGCCGCCAAGACCATCAACATCGTGCACTCGGACAGCTACAAGACCACCTTCAGCTACAACCGCTGGGATCACCTTTATAAAATGTCCATGTACAGCCGCGCCGACGGTGCTTTTGAGAACACCGTGGACGAGCTGACCGGAAAGCAGCTTGGTTTTACCAACCTGCTGGTCTGCTTTGCAGGCATCGCGGACTACCCCGGCGACTCCGGCGGCGTGCAGCAGGTGGACTATGTGTCCGGCGGCGAAGCCTATTTCTTCACCCGGGGCGCGGTGCAGCACGGCACATGGCAGAAGGCATCCCCGGAGCACCCGCTCAAGGTCTATGCCGCCGACGGCAGCGAGATCTGCTTCAACCGCGGCAAGACCTATCTGGCCATCGTGGACGATGACGAGTGGCAAAACTTTAACTATCAGTAAGGGGAGAGACCCATGAAACGCAAATGGAGCCTGCGCCTTGGTGCAGCCGTGCTGTGTGCGGTGCTGCTGGGCAGCTGCGGGGGCACCGCCGCTGCGCCGGCAGAAAGCACCGCCCCGGCAGACCCGCTTACCGGGCAGCAGCTGCTGTACCCGGAGCAGCGGGCGGCGGCGGTGGTCATCGAGAACACCACCGGCAGCACTACCCAGTGGGGCATCGGCAGCGCCTCGGTGGTGCTGGAAGCCCTGACCGAGAGCGGCAGCTCTACCGAGCTGTGTCTGGTATACCCCGCCCTCAGCGCCATGCCCGTGGTAGGGCCGGTGACGCGCGGGCAGGACTTATACTGGCGGCGGCGCCGGGGGCGGCAGGGGGGGTGTCCCGCTG
>OBZC01001438.1_pt1 | contig 15318 bp, 10 predicted proteins | sample 1538231 | NCBI WGS metagenome assembly OBZC01 (sample SAMEA2580225, study PRJEB22360) | human gut metagenome | biome: human gut; feature: human-associated habitat; material: faeces | place: Denmark | collected 2008/2010 | reverse complement strand
AGGGTCTGCAAAACCCTCATCCACCAGTTCAAATCTGGTCGTCACCTCCAAAAGACTCCCGGGTGCTGAGGCATCCGGGATTTTTTGTTTTCCGCTCTCGTTAAATAATCTACTTACGCAAAAAGTCTTGTCTCCCCTCTTCGCTCTGTGCTATGCTAGGCGTGTCCGCAAAAAAACGGCTAAGAACTGCATCAACAGAGGAGGATACAGACTCATGCCAGAGTTCCCGCGCAAGGATTTCCAGCTCCATGTGGGCTGGCGCACCATCAAAACTGCCGTCAGTGCCATGCTGGTGGCCATCGTCTACTGTCTCATCGGCCGCAACCCGGCCTTTGCCTGCATCGGCGTCATCTTCGGCATGGGTGTCGATATGCGGGATTCCATCCAGAACGGCGGCAACCGACTGTTCGGCACCCTCATCGGAGGCCTGCTGTCCATCGGTGTGTTCTGGGTATATCTGCTGTTCTATCCGCAGGGCGGCCACACCGTTTTTCTGGCGGTGCTGCTGGGCGCTGCCACCGTCATCCTCATCCTGCTGTGCCAGTATTTCTGGCCGGGCGGCGTCCAGCCCGGCGGCGTGGTGCTCTGCATCGTGCTGTTCAGCACCCCCATCGAGAGCTATGTGAGCTACGCGCTCAACCGCATCCTCGACACCGCTATCGGCGTCATCGTGGCGCTGCTGGTCAACTACTTCCTCCCCCGCGCCCGGGTCGTGGCCTTCTGGGAGGGGCTCAAAGGTCTGTTCCGAATGGGCAGCAAGGTCTGAACGTCTTCGCGCCCCGCTCCGGCGGGGCGCTTTTCTTTTGCCCTCCGCCGTGATACAATGAACATATCATCACTTTCCGGAAAGGAGGCCGCGCCATGCCTGCCGAGTCTCACACCACCCTCACCCCGGACACTCCGGTGCGCTACCTCAAGGGCGTCGGCCCTAAGACTGCCGAGCGGTTCGAGAAGCTGGGAATCCTGACCCTCAGCGACCTGCTCTGCCACTATCCCCGCCGGTATCTGGATTTCTCGAAGCCCTATTCCATCGCCGAAGCTCCCAGCGACACCGAGTGTGTCGTGAAGGCCGAGGTATTCGCAAAGCCCGGCGGGCGCATCCTCCCGGGCGGGCGGCGGATGGAGCGCATCACCGCCGGGGATGATGTATCCAGCCTCGAGGTCACATGGTTCAACAACCCCTATGCAGTCCAGAAGCTGGAACTGGGGCAGGAATATTATTTTCAGGGCATCGTGACCGGCGGGATGCTCCGCCGCCAGATGGTCAACCCGCAGGTGCGCACCGACGCACAGGTGGCCTCCTCCCCCTTCGAGGCCGTCTACCCACAGACCGAAGGGCTGACCAGCAGCGCCATCGCCAAATGTGTGCGCCAGCTCCTCCCTCACGTCGAGCTTCTGCCCGACCCCCTGCCCCCCGGGATGCTGAAAAAATACCGCCTACTCCCCAAGGCCGACGCCGTCCGGGCCATCCACTGCCCTGCCTCTGAGGAGGAGGCTTTCGCGGCGCGGCGGCGGCTCATCTACGAAGAGCTGCTGGTCCTTCAGCTGGGCATCGGGCGGATGAAGAACCACGGCGCGGCCTCCACCGGCGCGCCCATGCAAAAGGCCGACGCCTCCCCCTTCTGGGACGCTCTCCCCTTTTCTCCCACCGGCGCACAGCGGCGGGCCGTGGAAGAGATCCTGACCGATATGGCGGGCGAGACCTCCATGAACCGGCTTCTGCAGGGCGACGTGGGCAGCGGAAAGACGCTGGTGGCCGCTGCGGCCATCTGGGCCTGCATCCGGGCCGGGTATCAGGCAGCGCTTCTGGCGCCTACCGAAATCCTGGCCAGCCAGCACGCCGAGAACCTGAACCGCCTGCTTGCCCCCTTCGGGATGCGGGTGGCCCTGCTCACAGGCGGGATGAAGGCTGCCCCGCGCCGCACCACCCTCGCCGCCATCCGGGACGACGAAGCCGACCTCATCGTGGGCACCCACGCCATCCTCAGCGAGGGCGTGGACTTCGCCCGGCTGGGGCTTGCCGTCGTGGACGAGCAGCACCGCTTCGGCGTCCGTCAGCGGGGCCTGCTGGCCGAAAAGGCCGCGAACCCCCACCTGCTGGTTATGAGCGCCACCCCCATTCCCCGGACACTGGGGCTTCTGATGTACGGCGACCTCGACATCTCCATCCTCGACGAGCTGCCGCCGGGCCGCAAGCCGGTCAAGACCCGCTGCATCACCGGCAAGAAGCGGGCCGACCTCTACGGCTTCCTCGACCGGGAGATCGGTGCCGGGCGTCAGGTGTATATCGTCTGCCCCGCCATCGAAGACGCGGGCGGCAGCGGCCTTAACGCCGTCAAGAGCTACTACGAGGACATCGCCAAGGCCCTGCTGCCCGACCGCCGGGTGGGCCTGATGCACGGCAGGCTCAAGCCGAAGGAAAAAGCCGAGGTCATGGAGGATTTCAAGGCCGGGCGGTTGGATGCCCTCGTCTCCACCACCGTCATCGAGGTGGGGGTGGACGTGCCAAACGCCACGGTCATGGTCATCGAGAATGCCGAGCGGTACGGTCTGAGCGCCCTCCACCAGCTGCGCGGACGGGTGGGCCGGGGCGCGGCGGAGAGCTGGTGCTTCCTCGTCAGCGACAACGCCTCCGAGTCGGTACAGAAGCGGCTCCGCTTCCTCTGCTCCACCTCCGACGGCTTCGCCGTGGCCCAGTACGACCTCGAGACCCGCGGCCCCGGCGACTTCTTCGGGAGCCGCCAGCATGGCCTGCCGACCTTACAGGTCGCCGACCTCATGAACGACACCCGCACCCTCCACGCCGCCCAGAGCGAGGCCGCGGCCCTGCTGGCCGCAGACCCACTCCTCGAGCGCCCTGAGCACGCCCTGCTGGCCCGTCAGGTCGAGCAGATGTTCGATCAGGCCGGGGCCATGAACTGAAGAGCAGCAAAAAAAGGCCCCCGCAGCGTCAAACCGCGGAGGCCTTCTGTTTCAATGTTTGCTCTTTTTCTGCCACCACTTTTTCTTCTCCCCGATGCTCACCACATCGCAGAAGAGGCAGCGGCTCTTGGTGGAGAGCTGCACGTCCCGGTGATAGCAGCCGAAGAACCACTTTTCGTAGGTCGTCTTCATCACGACCTCGTCGAGGAAGAGGTGCAGCCGGTTGCTCTCACCCACAGCCAGCACGCTGAAATCCAGAAACTTGCTTGGCGCGTCGTGGGTCAGCACATAATCTACCTGCCAGCCGTTTGCTTCCAGCGCGGCTTCGCAGCGGGCGTATTCCTCGTCCGAGGGCATCTCCTGCGGCCACCAGTTGACGTGAGTCTCCCGTTCTTCCTTGTCCGGACTTTCCGCACCGCCGAAGCAGAGATATTTCTTCCCTTCCAGCTCCAAAACGCTGCCCCGGCAGACATGGTACAGCTCCTCGCCCAGCGGCTGCACCAGCCCGCCGAATTTTTCCTCGGTGGGATACTGCTCCAGCAGGTCGTAGTTCTCGTGGCTTCCGTCGAGGAAGAGGAGGGTGTAAGGCCGTCTGCACAGCCAGTCCAGCTTCTTCTGCTCGGCCTTGCTGCCGTCCCACACGAAGCCGAAATCGCCCAGCACGATGACGATGTCGCCCTTACCTGCCCGGCGCAGTTCTCTTTCTTTGAAACGGTCCAGCTCGCCGTGAGTGTCGCCCGTAAGATATACCATTCTCTGCCTCCCTGTGCGGAGTGTGAAATCGACCCAAAAGCCTTGTCACGCCCCATCAAACCTGTTATTATAAAGTATAAGGCCCCTCTGGCGAGCCTTGTTTCTGCTCTGTGTGAACGGACCATGCTTTTTGTCCGATACTATAATATATTATCGCTTTTTGAGGAAAATGTCCACATGAAACGTATCGTTACCCTGTTTCTCAGCCTTGTTTTGCTGTTGAGCTGCCTGTGTGCACCGGCCTCAGCCCTCTTCGACCCCAGCCTCTTTTATGAGGTGCAGGCCAGAAGCGCCTATGTCGTCAATACAGACACCAACATCATCGTCTACGACAAGGACAGCTCCCGTCAGGTGCCCGCCGGGGGACTGACCAAATATATGACCATCGCGCTGCTGCTGACAAACTATGCCGACCAGCTCGACAACACCTTCCAGATGCCCTTTGCCATCTCGGACTACGTCCACAACAGCGACAACGCCGATATGCGCTCCAACGAGACCTTCACCTACCGGGAGGCCGTCTATGCGATGGTGACGCGGAACGCCAACGAAGCCGCCATGGGCCTCGCCTACAGCCTCTCGGGCGGCGACCTCGCCGGCTGGGTGAGCCAGATGAACGCCCTCTCCCAGCGCATCGGCACCACCGGCAGCACATGGACGGACGCCTGCGGCCTCGACAGCGGCAATGTGACCACAGCCGTGGATATGTACCTCATCCTGCGGTATCTGATGAGCTTTGATGCCTTCGTGGAGATCTCGTCCGCCCCCACCTTCACCATGCCCGCCAAGGAAAAGCACGCCAAGAGCTTCGTCCTCCTGAGCCAGAATGTAGCGCTCAACAAGACCAGCGGCGGCAGCTTCTACCGAAAGGCCATGCAGGGCGGTATGTGCGATGTGATGGCCTACAAAAACGACCACGGCGACCAGAGCTATGTTTCGTGGGCCAATCAGAACGGCTCGACCTATATCTTCTGCATCATGCAAAGCCCTGACACCTGCGACGCCTACGGCTATGCCAACCGCCGCCCGGCCCTCTATGAGACGACCCGGCTCATCGACTGGGTGTTCCAGAGCTTTTCCATCCAGCCCGCGCTGGACACCGACCTCGCACTGGCCGAGATCCCCGTCAAATATTCCTCCGACACCGACACCCTCAAGCTCTACCCCGACAACAGCATGATGACCCTCCTGCCCTCCTCGGGCGACGGCACCGTGACCCAGAAGTATTTCCATCTGCCCGACTACGTCTGCGCCCCCATCCAGCAGGGCGACATCATCGGAACGGTGGAGCTGAAGCTGGCCGGCGAGACCATTGGCATGGTCAACCTCATCGCCGGGCAGGACGTGAGCCAGAGCAGCCTGCTCTACTCCCTCTCGAAGCTGCGGGAGTTCTTCGGCAGTCTCTACCTCAAGGTCGTGCTCTGCGTCAGCGCCCTCTGCGCCATCGTCTATGTCGCGTGGCTCTTCCTCAACGCCCAGCATGACCGCCGCCCCTCCAAGAAGATCCACCGCTACGGCCGTCCCCACGACTGAACTATGCCGTCCAGCATCCGGATTTTCCCGAAAAAGCTGTAAAAAGCAGTTGACAAACACGCTCCCGAGTGGTAATATATACAAGCAGTCCTCGACTGCAAAAAACTGTATAAGGGCGTGTTCCCGAGTGGCCAATGGGGACAGACTGTAAATCTGCTGCTTTCAGCTTCGGTGGTTCGAATCCACCCGCGCCCATGAAAAAACCGCTGGTGTAGAAATACACTGGCGGTTTTCTTTTGCATAAATGTCAGACTCACACTGGCGGGGGGATTCGAACAGCTGCGGCGCTGTCGCAGAAGACAGCGCAAAAACAGCCCAGTGGGCTGTTTTTAGCAGCGTGGCTTGCGTAATCCATCTGTGCCCGCCTTGGAAATCGCACAGCTCTGCACAGACCTCCAGCACATAACAGAAGAAATGCGTTCTATTCTTGCATCGGTAGAATGACCCCATACGAAAAAGCGCCCCCGCCTCGGAGAACATCCGAAGCGGGGGCGTTGTCATGCTTATGCAGTTATGGGCCGCATTTGCGGTCAGGCCCAGTTCTTCCGCCCGTAGCGGGTGGTCATCTGGCCGATCTCCTTTTGGAGCTTCTTGGTCAGCTGGGTCTTTTTCAGCCGCCAGCACCAGTTCTGGCCCACGGTGGAGGGCTGATTGATGCGGGCGGAGTTGTCCAGCCCCAGCCAGTCCTGCATGGGGATGATGCAGGTCGCCGCTGCGCTGCGCAGGATCAGTGCGATCATGCTTTTATAGAGCTGCTCCTCTTGGGTGGCGTAGTCGTACAGATAGTCCCGCACCATGGTACGCTCGGCGGCAGTGATGGTCTTGTACCACGATACCAGCGTTTCGTTGTCGTGGGTTCCGGTATAGGCCACACTGTTCACAGAGTAGTTGTGGGGCAGATAGTCGCTGGCACTGCCGGTATCCCGGGAGTCAAAAGCAAATTCCAGCACCTTCATGCCGGGGAAGCCGCTGTCCCGCACCAGCTGACGCACGGTGTCGCTCATGTAGCCAAGGTCTTCCGCGATGATGTTCCGCTTGCCCAGTGCCTGCTCCACAGCGCGGAACAGCTCGATACCGGGGCCTTTCTCCCAGTGGCCCGGCGCGGCGGTCTCGCTGCCGTAGGGGATGGAGAAATACTCGTCGAAGCCGCGGAAGTGGTCGATGCGAACCACGTCGTACAGCTCGAAGCAGTACCACAAGCGGGTGATCCACCACTGGTAGCCGGTCTCGCGGTGCGCTTCCCAGCGGTAGAGCGGGTTGCCCCAGAGCTGGCCGGTGGGCGAAAAGCCATCCGGGGGGACACCCGCCACTGCTGTGGGCAGATTCTCCTTGTCCAGCTGGAAGAGGCCCGGGTTTGCCCATGCGTCCGCCGAATCCAGCGCCACATAGATGGGGATGTCTCCAATGATCTGGATGCCCTTGCTGTTGGCGTAGGCTTTCAGCCCGCGCCACTGCTCCTCAAATTTGAACTGGAGATACTTGTGGTATTCCACCTCAAAGTACAGCTCCCGGCGGTAGTAGTCCATGGCGGGCTGCCAGCGCAGACGGATGTCCTCGGCCCACTCGATCCACGGTTTGCCCTCAAAACGGCCCTTGACCGCCATGAACAGGGCAAAATCGTCCAGCCACCACTTGTTTTTCTCGCAGAACGCCGCAAATGCCTCGTTGTGGCCGATGTCGCTGCGGGAGTAGGCCAGCCGCAGCAGGCGGCCCCGCTCTGTGTAGAGGCGGCTGTAGTCGATGTCATCTGCCTTGCGGCCAAAGTTTGCCTTTTTGCACTCGGCGGCGGTCAGCGCCCCTTCCTCCACCAGAGCATCCAGACTGATGAAATACGGATTGCCCGCAAAGGCGGAAAAGCTCTGATAGGGGCTGTCGCCGTAGCTGGTCACGCCCAGCGGCAGGATCTGCCAGTAGGTCTGCCCGGCTTCCTTGAGCCAGTCCACAAAGTCGTATGCTTCCTGCGAGAAGCAGCCGATGCCGTAAGGGGACGGCAGACTGCTGATGGGCAGCAAAATGCCTGCACTTCTCTGCATCTTCGTTTACCTTCCTTTATAACTCGATCAAAATACCCGCATGGTCGGACACCTGCGGCTCCCGCAGGCCGTTGAACACGACCCGGCTGCTTTTTACGGCGAGCACCTTGGAGCACCAGATCTGGTCGATGCGCTTTTTGGCCGCTGCATCCGGGGCATCCCGCCAGCCATCAATGGCCTGCACGACGGTGTAGCCCTCGTCCCGCTGCTGTGCCATACTGTAGGTATCCTGCCAGCCGCTGCGGAGGATGAGGTCGTAGCCCTCCCCCCGCACATCGGCTTCGCTGTTGAAATCTCCCAGCAGAAAGGCGGTCTGCTTTGCACCCGCCGCCTGCGACAGCTTTTCCCACTGGGCCGCGAAGGGTTCTTCTTCGTCCTTCCACCAGCCCAGATGCACTGCATAATACCAGACATCTCCTGCACAGATGCCCAGTGCACGGCGGGTCTTCCAGTATTTATAATCCCTGCTTTTGCTCAGCAGAAGGTTTTCGGCGGCGGTGATGGGGGTACGGCTGAACACCGCCATCCCCTCATCGTACCTGTCGTAGCCGATCTTTGCCGGGAGCCAGCTCCAATGGTAATGCACGCCCCGCTCTTCCAGCATCCGGGCCACTGCTGCGGCGTGGTTGTCCGCTTTCAGCAGCACCATATTGCCGGGGCAGGGGTAGTATCCCGCCGGGACATCCCCCAGCAGCGGAGCGGAGGCCGTCTGGTTCACCTCCTGCAGGGCGAACATCTCCGGCTGCTCCTCTGCGATGAAATCTACAAAAGCCTCCCGCTTTGCCTCATAGTCCGGCTCGATGAGGCTGTGGGTATTCAAAGTCAACAGTTTCATAGCCTTTACAGAATATCGTTGATGTCAGATTTCAGGACGTCTGCCTTGGGGCCGTACACGGCCTGAATGCCGTCGCCCTTGACCAGCAGGCTCAGAGCGCCCTCGGCCTTCCATGCGGCGAGGTCGGCGACCTTGGCGGGGTCCTTCACGGTAACGCGCAGACGGGTCATGCAGGCGTCCACCAGCACGATGTTCTCCCGGCCGCCCAGCAGGGCGATGATGCGCTCGGCCTGACCGTTATCCGACTTCTTCTCGGTCTTGGCGGCGGTATCGTCCGCGTTATCGTCAGTATAGTTGCCCAGACGGCCCGGCGTTGCCAGCTTGAGCTTGCCGATCATGAAGTAGGCCACGAAGTAGCCGATGACAAAGAATGCGGCGACGCAGAGCACAAAGTTGATGATATCACCGCCCAGACCGGCCTGCAGGGACATGGGGATGCGGGTGATAAATTCCAGATTGCCGAAGGAGTGCAGGCGCAGATGGATGATGCCTGCCATGGCGAAGGCGCAGCCCTGCAGCAGTGCGTACACGATGTACAGCGGCATGGCGCAGAACATGAACATGAATTCCAGCGGCTCGGTGACGCCGGTGAGGAAGACAGCCAGCGCGGTGGAGATGAACATGGACTTATAGTTTGCGCGCTTGTCGGCATCCACCCGGCGGAACATGGCCAGTGCAATGCCCAGCAGCAGACCGGTAGCACCGATCATCTGGCCCACCTTGAAGCGGGCGGGGGTAACGGTAGCCAGCAGGTTATTGTAAGCGGCCATGTCACCAGCCTTCTTGAAGTTGATGAGGTCGTTGGCCCATGCCAGCCACAGCGGGTCCTGACCGAACACCTGACTGCCTGCGTTGACGCCGGTAGCGATGGTGTAGGTGCCGCCGAAGGAGGTGTAGTTCATGGGGATGGTCAGCATGTGGTGCAGGCCGAAGGGCAGCAGCAGACGTTCCAGCGTGCCATAGATGAACGGAGCCAGAATCGGAGAGGTCTCGGAAGAGTTGGCGATCCAGATGCCGAAGTTGTTGATGCCGGTCTGAACCACAGGCCAGAACAGCGACAGAACGATGGAGATGACCACCGAGTAGCCGATGACCACCATGGGCACGAAGCGCTTGCCGTTGAAGAAGGCCAGTGCATCCGGCAGCTTGCGGAAATTGTAGTATTTATTGTATGCCACGCCGCCCACGAAACCAGCGATGATGCCCACGAACACGCCCATGTTCAGCGCCGGAGCACCCAGCACAGAGGTAAAGTAACCGTTGACGGCGATCTCCTGCCCGAACAGGGTGTGGGTCACGGCGTTGGGGTCTTCCAGCATGGCGCTGGTGACGCCGAAGATGTTGCCGGTGATGACGTTGATGAGGGCAAACGCCAGCACGGCCGCAAAGGCACCGCCGGCACGCTCCTTCGCCCAGCTGCCGCCGATGGCCACGGCGAACAGGATGTGCAGATTGTTGATGACCGCCCAGCCGATGTTCTCCATGGTGGTGCCGATGGTCATGACCGCTGCAATGTCGCCGCCGCCCATCTGCACCAGCTTGCCCAGACTGATCATCAGTCCGGCCGCGGGCATGACGGCGATGACGGTCATCAGCACCTTGCCCAGCTTCTGCAAAAAGTCGAAGTTGATGAAGCCCTCCTTTTTCGGCTTCTCTGCGCTGGCCTCCCGGGCCGCAGGTGCTGCTTCCGCTGCCTCAGCGGGCTGTGCCTCTTTTGCCGTCAGGGTCAGCACCGGCGTCTTGCCTGCCGCCGCAATGCCCTCGGCACAGTGCAGCTCCATATCGTCTGCGCCGCCGGTCAGAACGATGGAAGTGATGGTTTTCAGGCCCCGCTCCCGGATGAGCGCAAGGTCTGCCTTGGCCACAGGCTGACCGGCCTTGACCCGGTCGCCCTCTTTTACAAGGATCTCGAAGCCCTCGCCGTTCAGGCTGACGGTCTCCAGACCCACATGGACCAGGATCTCCAGCCCATTGTCTGCCGCAAAGCCAATGGCGTGTTTCGTTTCGGCGATGGTCTCCACCGTGCCATCCACCGGGCTGCAGAACAGCCCATCGGACGGCTCGATGGCGATGCCTTCGCCCAGAACGCCGCTGGCAAAGGTCTCATCCGGGACTTCGCTCAGCGGGACGAGTGTTCCGCTGAAGGGTGCTGTCACGACAATAGAACGTGTCGTTGTGGTCATGATGTTCCTCCTTATTCTTCCTCTTGCATCATTCTGCGCAACTGTTGCATTTGAGTTGCGTAGTTTTGTGCAACAAGAATAATCCAAATCCGCAACTTTTACAAGAGTTTTTTTGGGGTTAAAATAAACTTTCTACGTTTCGCACAACCGCTTGCAAGATTCTTTGTGGAAATTGTCGAGGATACGCAGAGGACAGGGTTGCACCGTTTGCGCAATTCCTTGCGCAAACATTGACATTGCGTGGGAACCGCTTTACAATAGAGCTATTACATCAGGGAGGAACAGACTATGGCAGTTACCATCAAAGATGTCGCGGCGGCGGCGGGGGTCTCCCCCTCCACCGTGTCCCGCACCTGCAAGGACAGCCCCTCCATCAGCCGGGACACCAAGGAGAGGGTGCGCCGCGTCATGGCACAGCTGGGCTATGAGCCGAACTTTGAGGCCGAGCCGGTGGAGGCATTTTCCAAGACCATCGGCATCATTCTGCCCTCCTCCCAGCGGGATGTCTACGAAAACGCATTCCATCTGGAGATCATCCGCGGCATCGGGCAGTTCTGCAACCAGCGGCGATATGTGAACACGGTCATCACCGGGCAGGACGATGCAGAGATCTTGGACGCCATCCAGAGCATGGTGGCCAACGCACAGGCGGACGGCTTCATCCTGCTCTATTCCAAAAAGGACTGCCCGGTGGCGGCCTATCTGCGCGGCGAAGGGCTGCTCCATGTCATTGTGGGCAAGGCGGCACAGTCGGCCAACCAGACCATCTACATCGACAATGACAATGCTCTTGCGGGAGAGGAAGCCGCCGATTACCTCTACGAGCTGGGCCACCGCCGCATCGCCTACTTCGGGGTCAGCAATGCGATGCTGTTTTCGGCAGAGCGCAGGCGGGGCTACCAGATGTCCCTGCTCAAGCACGGCATCACCCCCCGCGAAGAGGACTGCGTGGAGGTCAGCACCCTGAACGATGCTTACGAGGAGCCGCTGAAGGCCCTCCTCACCGCCCCGGACCATCCCACCGCCATGCTGGTCAGCGACGACATCCTTGCCGTGGTGCTGGAGCAGTTCTGCGGCAAGCTGGGGCTGCGCATCCCCAAAGACCTCTCCATCGTGTCCTTCAACAACTCACTGTTCTCCCGCATCACCAGCCCCCAGCTGACCACCGTGGACGTCAACCCCTACCAGCTGGGCATGGAAGCCGCCAGCCAGACCATCAACCACATCGAAAACCCGAACCTTCTGGCCACAAAGATCATCGTGCCGCACCAGCTCATCCCACGGGAGAGCTGCTGCCCGCCGCCGGAGGTCTGAGTTCAAAACAAAAAATCATCCGCGATCATTTCTCATGAACGGTCTGTGCCTCGTGAGATCTTATCGCGGATGATTTTTCTTTTCAGGTGGCTTGCCCTCTCCTATTTTTTCCGGTATTCCCGCGGCGTCATGCCGAAGTGTGCCTTGAAGGCCCGGTTGAAATAGGAGAGAGTTTCAAACCCGCACCGGGAGGCGATGGTCAGGATGGTCTCATCCGTAGTTTGGAGCGCTTCGGCGGCGGCGTTCAGGCGGTATTCGTTCAGAAAGGCGATGAAGCTCTGCCCCGTCATCTGCCGGAACCATCGCATGAAGTGGCTGGCGCTGAAGGAGCAGACCCCGGCAGCATCGGCGACCCGAAGCGCCTCAGCATAATGGGCCGAGAGCCATTGCAGGACGGCTTTCAGCCGCTGGGTGTCGGCGGTCTCTGCGGGGAGCTGCTGTTTTCCCTGTGCAATGAGCAGGGCCAGAAAGCGCAGCAGCGCCCCCTTGACCAGCAGCTCATAGCCGGGGAGCTTCGAGCGGTTGGCCTCCTCCACCTCCCGCAGACAGGCGGCAGCCTGAAGATAACACAAATCGTTTGGGGTCAGACGGGCAGGCAGCGACAGCCGCCCGCTCTGGAGCGGAAGCAGATATTTCTCGGCGCAAAGGTCCTCCGCACCACCCAGAAGCTCCAGCTCAAAAATAAGATTCTCGTATTCCATGGACTGTCCCTCCGTCTGCCGCAGGGCGTGGAGGGTGCCGGGCGTAAAAACGAAGATGTCCCCCATGCGGGCCGGGTAAGGCGCAGCGCCCACCTGCACCAGCCCCGCGCCGCGCTTGACAAAGACCAGCTCCATGCTCTCCTGCCAGTGGAGCGCCACCTGCGGGAAATCCCCCGGGATGGTGCAGGGATACAGATTAAACGGGAACCGCACGGCACCGTGCTGCTTGGTTTCCTGCAAAGAAGCCTGATTTTGCATCGTCTCACCTCCTGATGATAGGATTGTACCATAGTCTGCACTTTTAAGGCAAGATTTTGATTGTTTTATGTGGTATATCTTGAATTGCAGATGTCAAACCTGTTTTCCGTAGCAAAGGAGGATCCATTTATGAACTTCACCGAGACCTTACAGAATCTCACGGGCAAGCCGCTGGCCGACTGCACGGATCAGGAGCTGTACCTCGCTCTGCTGGAACTTGTCCGGCAGAAGAGCGCAGACCGTGTGCAGCCCGTCACCGGCCGCAAGCTGTACTATATCAGTGCCGAATTTCTCATCGGCAAGCTGCTGTCCAACAACCTCATCAATCTGGGGCTGTACGAGGAAGCCCGCGATGCACTGGCTGCTGCCGGAAAGCGCCTGTCGGACATCGAAGAGGTGGAGCCGGAACCTTCTCTGGGCAACGGCGGTCTGGGCCGTCTGGCGGCCTGTTTTCTGGACTCGCTCGCAACGCTGGGCCTGCCCGGCGACGGCGTGGGCCTGCGGTATCACTTCGGCCTGTTCCACCAGTCCTTTGAGGACGGCGTCCAGAACGAAAAGCCCGACCCGTGGCTGACCGCCCACAGCTGGGCCGAAAAGACTGACGTCACCTATCCGGTGGAGCTGGCGGGCAAAGAGTACACCGCCCGGCTGTACAAGCTGGCCGTCACCGGCTACGAGGGCCGCACCAACACCCTGAACCTGTTCGATCTGGACACCATCGACGAGAGCATTGTCCACGACGGCATCGCGTTCGACAAGACCGCCATCGACAAGAACCTGACCCTCTTCCTCTACCCGGACGACTCCGACGAGGCAGGCCGCCGTCTGCGGGTGTACCAGCAGTACCTGATGGTCTCCGCCGGTGCCCAGCTCATTCTGGCCGAGTGCGCCGCCCGGGGCTGCAGCTATCACGATCTGGCCGACTACGCCGCCATCCAGATCAACGACACCCATCCCAGCATGGTCATCCCGGAGCTGATCCGGCTGCTGGGCGAGAAGGGCATCGAGTTTGAGGAGGCCGTGGCGATCGTCACCAAGACCTGCGCCTACACCAACCACACCATTCTGGCCGAGGCGCTGGAAAAGTGGCCCCGCGCCTATCTGGATGCCGTTGTGCCCCAGCTGATGCCCATTATCGAAAAGCTGGATGCTCTGGCCCGCACCCGCACCAAGGACGAGAGCCTTGCCATCATCGACAAGGACGACCGGGTGCATATGGCCCACATGGACATCCACTTCACCCACTCCACCAACGGCGTGGCGGCGCTCCACACCGAGATCCTGAAAAATTCGGAGCTGCATGGCTTCTACGAGCTGTACCCGGAAAAGTTCAACAACAAGACCAACGGCATCACCTTCCGCCGCTGGCTGCTGGAATGCGACCCCCGCCTGACCGCTGTGCTGGAACAGCGCATCGGCTCCGGTTTCCGCAAGGACGCAACTGAACTGGAAAAGCTGCTGGCCTTTGCCGACGACGAGACCGTGCTCGGCGAGCTGACCGCCGTGAAGAAGGCCAACAAGGAAGCACTGGCGGACTGGCTGCTGCGCACCCAGAAGGTGCAGGTGAACTCCTCTGCCCTGTTTGATATTCAGTCCAAGCGCCTGCATGAGTACAAGCGTCAGCAGCTGAATCTGCTGTACCTCATCCACCAGTACCACGAGATCAAGGCCGGGCACCTGCCCGCTGTCCCGCTGGTGAGCATCTTCGGAGCCAAAGCCGCTCCGGCCTACACCATTGCCAAGGACATCATCCACGCCCTGCTGACCCTCTCCAAGGTCATCGCCGCCGACCCGGAGGTGTCCAAGTGGCTGCAGGTGGTCTTTGTGGAGAATTACAACGTCACCGCCGCCGAAAAGCTCATCCCAGCCTGTGACCTGTCCGAGCAGATCAGTCTTGCCTCCAAGGAGGCCTCCGGCACCGGCAACATGAAGTTCATGCTGAACGGTGCGCTGACGCTGGGCACCATGGACGGTGCCAACGTGGAGATCCGCCAGCAGGTGGGCGATGAAAACATCTATATCTTCGGCCAGACCTCCGATCAGGTCATCCACCGCTATGCCGTGGGCGATTACGACCCGGCCCAGTGGGTGGAGGGCGACGCCAACATCCGCCGGGCCATCGACTTCCTGACCGGCCCCGAGATGCTGGCTGCCGGTCACGCCGAAAAACTGACCCGCCTCCACGACGAGCTGATCCACAAGGACTGGTTCCAGACCCTGCCGGACTTCAACGCCTACGTCGTGCGGAAGGGGCAGGCCCTCAGCGATTACGCCTGCGACCCCATGGGCTGGCGGCGCAAGTGTCTGGTGAACATTGCCAAAGCGGGGATGTTCTCCTCCGACCGTACCATCGCCGAGTATGACCGCGACATCTGGCATCTGGGCAAGTGAGCTGAATTACCCCAACAAAAAGCTCCGTCATCAAAACAGAGCGCATAGAACCGATACAAAAAGCACAGCCCCGTTCTGGTGAAGGAATCCAGAACGGGGCTGTATTGATGAAGGAGAAATGAAGGGAATATCAGGTTACAGATTCAGCTCAAACTGTTCCGCCGTAACAGTTGCCTTGCCATCGGCAGCAAAGGTGATGCCGTCGGCAGACTGGGGCGTGTAGATCCATGCGGTCATGGTCTGCTCACCGTCGTTGACAAAAACTTCGATGCTGTTTTTGTCCAGCAGAATGCGGAGCTTGAGCGCACCATTCTGGCTGCGGACCTTGCAGCTGCGGCGGTGCACGATGTCGGCACGGGAACCGGCATAGCTGCGGTCCAGCGTCAGCTGCGAGG
>OBZC01001437.1_pt1 | contig 15342 bp, 14 predicted proteins | sample 1538231 | NCBI WGS metagenome assembly OBZC01 (sample SAMEA2580225, study PRJEB22360) | human gut metagenome | biome: human gut; feature: human-associated habitat; material: faeces | place: Denmark | collected 2008/2010 | reverse complement strand
ATTCGAACCCCCGACCCACGGCTTAGAAGGCCGTTGCTCTATCCAACTGAGCTACAGACTCATTATGCTTTTTCGCAAAAGCAAAGCGGGTGATGGGAATCGAACCCACGTATCCAGCTTGGAAGGCTGGTGTTCTACCATTGAACTACACCCGCAGGAAAATTTTTCTTTTTTCGCTGACCAGTAGATTATATCTCATATCCACTCATTTGTCAACAAGTTTTTTATCTTTTTTTCGATAAAAATCGGGGTGACAGGATTCGAACCTGCGACTTCCTGGTCCCAAACCAGGCGCTCTAGCCAAGCTGAGCCACACCCCGGGGATTTCGCAAAGCATTTAAAAACAAAAGTTCACTAAATGCGTTTAAAATTATACCGTAGATAGGTTGGATTGTCAACCACTTTTTTTATTTATTCGAGGCTTTATTCGAGGCTGAATCCTCCACTATCTCTGTTCCGGCGGCATTTCTTCTACAATTGGCTGCATACGCACTTTCTGCACAGGCAGCTATCTGATTTCATACAAAAAGCAGTTCCGAACTTATTCTTCGAAAACTGCTTTCTGATTTTATCTGTTTTGTGCCAATTATTTCCGGTCCCGCCTAGTAAAGTCCCGACGGAATATCCCTGTCCTGATCCACATAACAGACCGTATAATGTGCCTCACCGTTCCGATCAAGCTCCATCAGCATGTAGGACGGCTTTCTTCCGTCCTGTCTCGGATAGGAGAGACTTCCCGGGTTCAATACAACAAGCCCGTCCTCACAGTACTCCAGATGCGGCTTGTGGGTATGTCCGAACATGACGATATCGGCTTTTCTGGCTCTCGCCTCTTCCTTGATCGTCTCCAGCTCGAAAGATACGCCGTACATATGGCCATGGGTCAGAAATGCCCGGTATTTTCCGATCGAGATCTCCTTCTCCCTGTCTGTCTGGGAGAAGAAGTCATTATTTCCGCGCACCACGCGGATCACGCAGTTATCATTATTTACCCATTCCTTAAAATATGCCTCGCTGCCCTCGGTATCGCCCAGGTGGATCAGCATATCGAACGGGGACTGTTTCTCAATAATTTCCCTGAGATTTCCATCTCTTCTGTGGGTATCGCTCACGATCAGAATTTTCATACTTTATTCTCCGATCTCTTCTGCAAGACGTTTCTTCATCGCCCGAAGCGCTTTTCCGCGGTGACTGATGGCATTCTTCTCATCCATGGTGATCTCCGCCGATGTCTTTCCGTACTCCGGCAGCATCAGGATCGGGTCATAGCCGAATCCGCCTGCGCCAGCCGGTTCATGGGCGATCACACCCTCCATGGTTCCCTCCGCTGTCAGGGTTCTTCCATCCGGGAGAACTGCCGCGATCACGCAGACGAAACGCGCCGTGCGCTTTTTCTCCGGAACACCATCAAGGCGGTGGATCAGGTTCCAGTTTTTAATTTCATAGGAAGTCTTCTCTCCCATGTAGCGCGCGGAGTAAACGCCCGGCTCCCCGTTCAACGCATCGATCACAAGACCGGAGTCATCTGCCAGAACGATCCCGCCTGTCTTCTCCCACACGGCTTTTGCCTTAATTAACGCATTTGCCGCGAATGTATCTCCATCCTCAACAATATCAATATCCACACCGGCTTCCTTCATGGACAGGATCTCCGCCCCGAGGTCTTTTAAAATCTCGCGGATCTCCCGCATTTTTCCGGCATTTGATGTTGCAAAAACAATTTTATGTTCCATGTATCTCTCACTTTCCAATTTTCCGGCTGTAGGCCTTCAGGCACACGTTGCATCTCTTGGATGTCTCCGTCCGTTCCCACAAAGAGCCGTCGAAACTAATATACCCCTCGCCGTCGCCTATGTCAATATTTCCGGTCCGTCCGCCCCCAGCATACTCCACCGCCACCGGCTGCGTCGTCCCAGGCGTGCGGATCCTTACCGCCACAACGAACATTTCGCCTGCATCCAGTTCCTGGGACTTTGCCAGGTTCACTGTATAAAATCCCGTATCCAGCAGTGTCCCGGATGCCAGGACTTTTCCACTGTCCGTCTGGAATTTCATATTATTTTCCACATGTTCACGGAAGCTGTCCCCGTCAAACACATACACTTCATACTCCGTGTCCGGTGCCGTAGCGTAGAAGCCCACCGCCTCCAGCGTCTCGTCTGACTCCGCTGTATACGCGTTCGCCATCCAGGCCTCCGGCTCGCCGAATCCCATCTGCCCGGTCCAGCCGCAGAGGTCGCTCTGGTAATTCCTGTCGAAATTGTCCGCCGGTCCGATGCCGCAGTAGGAGATTCCGCTCTCCGCGATCCAGCTGTCCTCGTAGGACACATGGAAAAAGCCGCCGTCTCCGAAGTTCTCTCCCCAGCTGTTCACGCAGAGGAACGCTCCGTCCGATTCCGGGTTCGATGCAAATTTTTCTTTCGGATAGTTGTCATCCCATCCGATGATCACCGCGTCATGGTTCGGTTCTTCGCTGCCTTTGTAGCAGACATCCTCATCACTCACCCGGTTTTCTGACGGGAGGTAGAGGGACGTCTGGACACCGCCATATAAATACACCGCCCGTTTTACCGCGTCGTAATTCCGTTCCGGCAGGATCCGGATTTCCTGGACGTGGCAGACAGGTGCAAGGCCGTCCGGCGAAGTGCTGTCCCCATAGGGATCATCCTCCTCGGAGACAGGTCCCTGCCAGGCTAAAAGATACGCCATCGCCATACTGTAATCGCCGCCGGAATTCTGACTGATCCCAAAACTGTTGTGGATCGACATGTGGTCTGCCGAGAGCGGCACCGCCATGGACTCCGGCATAGAGGTCTCCACCGCCTTTAACGCCGCGAACGCCCAGCATGTGCCAAGATCTCCCTGGTCGGAGACGGAGACGGTCCGATGCTCACGGATGTCATAGGATGAGGGGAGTTCTATGGCTTCCGGATCCGAATTTCCGCTGCCGGAAGCCTCCGTTCCTGCATCTGTATTCTTCTGGTCAGGATCAGCTCCCGCTTCATCTGTTTCTGCCAGATCCACGCCGCCATCTGTCAGCGTTTCCTTACCCCCGTCCGTGCTTTCCACACGCTCCGCAATATCCTGGTCAGATTCTTTCTCTCCGCCTTCCTGTTTCGGATCCAACACAAAGGCGATCTCTGTGGTTACCAGATCCAGGATCTCTGTCCTCGCTGTAAAGACAGCCCCGGCTGCCAGCACCGCGATCCCACAGATCCACAGGCCGTCTCTGTTTCTGCGCCCTTTTCTTCTTCGACTTCTCATATCCGCTTACCTGCGTTTCTGCCTGCAATCGGCATTTTTGTCATCTCTGTGTGTCTGCTGCCGTTCTGTTATCTCTCTTCTCTTCTGTCCTCACGCTTTCTCGGCGGTTTCGGTCCTAAGAACTGGTAGAAGTAGGTCTTCATCATACCGTTGTAGATCTTCCGATTCTTATCCGCCTTGCGGCCGAAATACCGCTCGGTGTCTTCGTAAGCCGTAATGATATAGGCAGACCAGGAATCCAGCTCCGCGAAGCGCTCGCCGATGGTCTTATATAACTCCGGCAGATTCTTTTTATCTTCAATTCGCTCACCGTACGGCGGGGTCGTGATCAGGAAGCCGTACCTTTTCGGGTGGCTCAGGTCGCTGACGGATCTCTGCTGGAAATGGATCATCTCATCCACTCCCGCTGCCTTCGCGTTCGCTCTCGCCGCACGGACGATATCACCGTCGATATCATATCCTTGAATATCCGTCTGGACGGAGAGGTCCACGAGATCGTTCGCCTCGTCCATGGCGTCATACCAGCATTTTCTGGGGATCAGGTGCTTCCAGTCCTCGGACAGGAACTCACGATTCATTCCCGGTGCCATATTTGCCGCGATCATCGCCGCCTCGATGGGGAAGGTGCCGCTTCCGCAGAACGGGTCCACGAGGATCCGGTCGCTCTTCCACGGGGTCAGCATGATGAGAGCCGCCGCCAGCGTCTCCGTGATCGGTGCTTTACTCGTCAGTGTGCGGTAGCCGCGCTTATGCAGGGACTCGCCGGTGGTGTCGAGAGCCACTGTCACCGTGTCCTTGTGAAGGAAGACACGGAGCGGGAAGCTCGCGCCGTTTTCCGGGAACCACTCGATCCCGTACGCCTTTTTCATCCGCTCCACCATGGCTTTTTTCATGATGGACTGGATGTCAGACGGGCTGAAAAGCTTGCTCTTGATGGAGGACGCCTTTGCGACCCAGAATTTCGCGTCCTTCGGGAGATATTCCTCCCACGGGATCGCGCGGGTTCCCTGGAACAGATCCTCGAAGGTCTCCGCGTGGAAGCTGCCGACTTTTAAGAGCACGCGCTCTGTCGTTCTGAGGAAAATATTGGCGCGGCAGATCGCCTCCGCATCGCCGATAAACGTCACACGGCCATCCTCCACCTGGCTGACCTCATATCCGAGATCCAGGATCTCCTTTTTCATGACTGCCTCCAGGCCGAAATGGCATGGGACGATTAATTCAAATGTATTCAATCTGATTTTCTCCGTTCTGATGTGTCATGTAACTGCCTGGTATCTTAGCAGTTACTGTATTTTCATAGTTTCACGCCATCCATGACTTACGCCAAATGGTCATATTCCATTTAATTTTAAGGGTTTGCAGCGTCCCTGTCAATCCCTGCCGAACCGCAAAGCAGACTTACATTCCGCATTTTTTCCGAACTGCTTATACAATAAGCCTGGCTCCCGGATGCAGCTTATCACTGATAACCGCGTTCGGTGCAAGAATGTGCTACTCTTTACATCTCACATAATACTTCCCTCTATAATAATGAAGTCCCCCAAGTGCATTCACCGCGTCATACCCGCACCCTGCAAGCTTCCTCGCCGCAAGCAGGCTCTGGCCCCCGTAGGCGCAGTAGATGACCACAGGGCGGTCTTTCGGAATCTCCGCCTCCACTTCATCCAGCCGCTCATAAGGCAGGTTCACAGCCCCCAGGAGATGTCCTGCCTCATATTCCCTCTGCTCCCGCACATCCAACAAGGTGAATGTCCGCTCCCCGTCCAGAAGATACTCCAACTGCTGCACCGAAATCGTCCGAAACATATACCTTCTCCTGAAACATATCCTTAATGTAAGGTATGCCGGGCGGTCCGGACAGGTTCTATGTACACTATTACACACAAAAAATGTGCCTTGGCACATTCTCGCACCTCGCGCGGTCGCTTGCGACAATCTGCATCCTCGCGCGAGTGCGCATCTTTGGCGTGTTAGTGCCTTTTTATGTAACAGGGATTTCCTAGGAATTCCCTGTTACATAAAAACAGCGGCAGGTTCTGCTCCTGCCGCCGCTTTCATCATATTCTGCGAATGTGTGCTGTCTTCACATCCGCATCTTTTTATCTCTTGCAGTTTCTGCCATTATCCATAGAGTCCCTGGAACTGTTTCTTGTGCGATTCTGGCTGCTGTTTTCAGAACGGTTCTGGCTGTTTCTGCTCTGATTCTTTGTCTTATCGTAGGTCTCAGACTCGCTGCTCTTCATGTTGTCGTCCATATCATAGCTGTTTCTTGCCATTTTTTCGTACCTCCTAGAGTGGTTTTCAAGCCGCGGACATTTTCCGCCGCTGCATCCTCTAGTATGGTCCGTTCCCGAACGATTATGCAGCTTCCCCGAAAAGAACTTTTAATTTTTTCATACAGTGGAAGAACGCCGGGATCAGGAAAGCATCCGCGAAGATCCACGCTAACGGGCTTGCAAAGCATGCCGGAAGGAAGCCGAATACCGGAACGAGGCAGAAGCCCACGAGAGATCGCGCCGCCATCTCGCAGACACCCGCGAGGATCGCGAATGTGGAGAATCCCATTCCCTGGATCGTAAAACGCACCACATTCACAAAGGTAAGCGGTATGTAGAACATGCTGTTTCCGATAAGGAACATCGCCACGCGCCCGATGATCTCCGTCTGGTTCGCGTCCATGAAGAGCAGCGCGATATACTTTCCACCGAAGAACAGGATCACAAATGCGATCACGGAGTAAATGATTCCGATCAGACTCGCCGCCTTCAGTCCCTCTTTCACGCGGTCCAGCTTCTTCGCTCCCACGTTCTGTCCCGCGTAGGTCGCCATAGTTCCACCCAGTGCGTCAAACGGACAGCAGAAGAACATGCTGACCTTGCTTCCCGTAGAAACGGCCGCAACCGCCATAGAACCCAGAGAATTTACCGCAGTCTGGAGCACAACGCTGCCGATGGCCGTGATGGAATACTGAAGTCCCATAGGAATCCCCATGCCGCAGAGTGTGCCGAGCATGCGTCCGTCCGGCTTCCACTCTCCGTCTTTCATATGAAGGATCGGATAGTGCCGGATCATGTAGATCAGACAGAGCACTGCCGAAATTCCCTGCGAGATTACCGTAGCCAGAGCCGGTCCGCCCACACCCATGCCAAGGACCAGGATCGTAAAAAAGTCGAGACCGATGTTCATGAGGGAGGACAGGAGCAGGAAGTAGACCGGTGTCTTGCTGTCTCCCAGACTTCGGATGATGCCCGCCAGCATGTTATAGAGGTATGTGACCGGGATTCCAAGGAAGATCACAAAAATGTAATCATAGGCGCCCTGGATAATGTCCTCCGGCGTGTTCATCCACTGCAAAATGTTCATGCAGAGCAGTCCGACGATCGTCGTCATGACCACCGCAAACACCGCTGAGAGCCATCCGGCGTTCGCCACGAACTTCCTCATTCCCGTATAATCACCCGCGCCGAACTTCTGCGCCACCGGGATCGCAAATCCGCTGCAGGCACCGGTACAGAAACCGATGATCATAAAGTTGATGGAACCCGTCGAACCAACTGCCGCCAGGGACGATACCCCCAGGCATTTTCCGACAATGATCGTGTCTACCATGTTATAAAACTGCTGAAAAAGAAATCCCAGCAGCATCGGAACCGCAAAGCTTAAGATCAGCTTCATTGGCGATCCGACTGTCAGATCCTTTACCTCACTTTTCTGCATATGTAACTCTCCTGTGTCATTTTACTCAGTTTTTATGTTCTGTAAATCATGGTTCCGGTTGAATCTTCCTGACTCTCTGACATACGTTTCCCATGGTCTACATGTTTCAAACGAACTTGCTGTATTATAAATCAGTGTTTTCAAAAAGTATATATATCAAAACACCGAAATTACGTAAATTTTTTCCACATTCTTTCGTCAAAAAAGCTTTTCGGCCGTATCGTTTCAACCCGCCTGCGTTTTCCGGGTACATGTTCCGTCTGATTTTCGCCTTTCTTCCGTTTTTTCCTTATTTCACCCTTTACATTCCGCACCATTCATGATACTGTAATTGCATCAGGGGCGCTGACCGCCCTGAAAATCAAACAAACATGCAGAGTAGACGTGTGCGCGTCAAGTGCCCGCCAGACAGGGAGTTGCTGGCAGGACGAAGGGAATTTCCCGCGGTGCACATATCGCATCCCGCTGCATCAGAAGATAGCTCCGTCTATTATCTCCTGTTGTGGTCCGAGAATCTGCAAAGGAGGTATTTTTTATGCAAAAAAGCTCGAACGACCTCTTTTCCAGGATTTTTGAATCATCCCGTGAATTCAAGAAGGTCACCACTATCACTACCTGTGCCATGTTCGGCGCGCTGTCCGTTGTACTTGGATACTACTCCTTTAAGATCACACCAAACTTAAAGATCGGCTTCGGTTCCATCCCAAATATGCTGGTGGATTATCTGTTCGGCCCGGTCGTCGGCGGATTATTCGGCGGCGCTATGGATGTGATCAAGTTTATGTTAAAGCCGGACGGCGGATTTATGCCGGGCTTTACGTTCAACGCGATGCTTGCGGCGTTTATCTACGGCCTGTTCTTCTATAAAAAGAACCTTTCCCTGCCGCGGATCCTCACGGCAAAGCTCGTGGTGATCGTTCTCTGCAACATCGTCCTCGGCACTTACTGGTTGACGCTCTTAAACGGAAAGGGATTTTTAGCAATTCTGCCAGCCCGCGCCATCAAGAACCTGATCCAGTGGCCGGTGGACTCCCTGATCTTCTTCCTCGTGGCGAAAACCTTGGAACAGGCAGGAGTGTTTAAGCTTATTCTTCATGCTGGGAACCGTCAGAGAAGATAGTATAAATCTGCTGCTGACGACCTCTTTCGAATGTATCGCAGTAAAAAAATGCTCTCTGCAGCAATCCTAACGATCTGCTGTAAAGAGCACTTTTTTAATCCTTTTTATCCTTTATCCAATTTTCAGGTTAATCGCCAAGTACATTTACGATTCTCACCGGTGTGCGGTAGTTCCATCTGGAAACCTTGATTCCGGTTCTCTCTGTGGAGGCATGTACGATCTGTCCGTTTCCGATGTAGAGAGCAACATGGTTGATCCTCTTTCCGGATCCGTAGCAGATAATATCGCCCGGGCGCATCTCGGAGCTGCTTACCTGGCGGCCCATACGAGACTGTCCGCCGGAAGAATGCGGAAGTTCAACTTCTGCTGCGTGACGCATTACATAGGAGGTAAATCCAGAACAGTCAACACCAGTATTCGGGTTTGTTCCGCCGTATTTGTAGCGGTTTCCTACGAACTGGAGCGCATATGTAACAATTTCGGAACGGAGATCATTCTCAACTTCGATAGTTGCCTCAAGTTCTGTCTCTGCCTCGTCGGCTTCTGCCTCAGCCGCTTCCTCCTCATCGGAGTCTGCCTCAGCCACTGCCTCATCAGCATTTGCTTCTTCTTTATCTGTCGTCTCTTCAGAACTCTCTGTTTCTTCTGTCGCTGTCTGCTTGTCCTCTTCCAACAGGTTTCCGTTTTCATCGAGGTGGATGATTCTTACGACCATCTTGTCCTCTTTTACAGCTGCCGTTGTCTCGTCCGCGAAGGAAACGATCGGAAGGGCTGCCGTTAAGGCCATACATAAGCAGGTGATTTTTAAAGTTCTGAAAAGTTTTTTTGTCATTGAAATCCTCTTATTATTAAACTTTAATGGTTTGTAATGTTTGTTACAAATATATTACGTTTTGTTACAAACAAATTATATTTCCTAAGGCTCCTTTTGTCAATAAAAACAAAGGAATTCATAAACTCTTAATAATTTAGGCAAAAACCGCCAACAATGTGGCAAAAATGCGGCGTTCCATACTGAGAGCGCCGCACATATTTACATAACTTATTTCAATTGTAACATCCTGTAATCTGTTGATTTTTTCAGTAAAATCAGGGTTTTTCGGACATTTTCGTCTTTAAATCCATGAACTGATCCGCCATTTTCTGTGCCCGTATCTGCAGCTCACATTCACGGCCGCCTGTTCATTTCTTCCTATTAACATCTGTTTTATTACCTGCCACGGAAGTTCTTAACAAGCCAATAAATAATAAGGCACATTAAGATCGGTCCGGAGAACCGGATCAGAAGATAGAACACGCCGCCCATAATGCTGAACACAACAGAGATCACAAGGAACAAGAGCACAACAAGGGCTAATTTCCAGTACCACTTATTCAGATCGAAATAATGGATATTCGGCGTGGAGCCGTTCTGATAACTTTCCTGGCTGTAAGTGCTTCTTCTGTCATCGCCCCGCGGGGACGCGTCCTCAAAACTTCCATAACCGTCTCCGGTCTCTCCCGCCGCCTCAGCGGAATCGATGATCGTTCGGGCCACGATATTCGGCTCGCCGATCTCCTCAATAATTTCATCCATGGTACGGCCTTTTCCCAACTCCTGGGAAAGATAATCCGCGTAATAATTCAGGTTGTCGCGGATGACCGACGCCGGGACTTCACCCGAGAGTGCTTCCTCCAGGCGTCTTAAAAATTCGTCCTTGTTCATGTAATTTTACTCCAGTTTTTCTTTAATGATGCCGCCGCGGTACACTGCCACGAGCTCCTTGAGGTCCGCGATCTTCGCCGCAAGCTCTTTTCCTGTATCCGTGTCCGCAACCATCACACGCTTTTTCATCTTCTCTACGATCATGACCTTCGGCGTGTTTTCATGGTTCCGGTCAAAAGGCTTGTGCTCCGCCAGGGCGAGATGGTGGGAATTGAAGATCAGGGTGTAGCCCGCGATTCCCGTCTTCGGCTGGTAAGACTTGGAGAGACCGCCGTCAATGACGAAGAGCTTTCCATTTCCCTTGATCGGACTCTCGCCGTCCTTTAATTTAACCGGGACATGGCCGTTGATGATGTGGGAGCCTTCGATCGGAAGTCCGAATTCCTTGAGGATTTTATTACAGAATTCCTCTTTTTCGCACAGTTTATAATACGGGTTCATGTTTTCCTTCGCGGCTGCCTTGTCAGCGACAAAGTAGTTCTCGAAGGTCGCCATATTGTCCTTTCCGTATACCGGGGACTTCGGTCCACACCATAAATACCACATAAAATCGCGGTACCAGTCCTTCGTCGGATCGTCATCCGGCAGGAAGTATGCCATCTTCACCACGTCCTCGAGATAGTCAAGCAGACGTTTTCCGGAGTAGATGATCCCCTTGAGCTTCAGTTCCTCGAAGGTTCCATCCTCTTTCATCGGGATGCAGCCGTGATATAAAAGGTTCGAGTTGCACCGCGTGTACATCGCACCGTGGGAATACACAAAGCGGATATGGCGGTGAAGCGTCTCGCTGTGGTGGAAGGAAAGTGCAAGGCTGTTGATCAGCTCCTGCTCTTCCTTCGTGAGCTTTAACGGGTCCTTCGGGTCGATCGTCGGAAAGTTCATATCCAGCATCTTGTAATCTTTTCCGTGGATATTTACGGTTCCCTTCTCAAAATTGATATGCTCCAGATGGATCCGGTCATTGATCTGGTAATCCGGGTGGCGCTTCGTGATCTGGCCTTCCACCTTGAACTGGATCACTGTGATCGCCTTGTGCATCTTCGCCGCAAGTCCCGGGTCTACCGCATCATAGATATTTTCATCCAGAATCTTCGGAAGGAACCGCTCACACGGGTCATCCCGGTAGACCTTCGCCGCAAACATGGACAGCGGGCGGAGATTGATTCCGTAACCGTCCTCAAGAACGTCGAATCCGTTGTAGCGGATCGCGATCCGGAGCACATTGCAGATGCATGCCAGATTGCCTGTGGCCGCGCCCATCCAGGAGATATCGTGGTTACCCCACTGGATATCTACATCGTGGAAGTGCATGAGCTCGTCCATGATAATGTCCGCACGCGGTCCACGGTCGAAGATATCACCGATGATATGCAGGCTGTCCACGGTCAGGTTCTGGATCAGATTGCAGAGTGCCATGATGAACTGGTCGCCCATCTCGATGTCGATGATGGAGTGGATGATTTCATCATAATAAACTTTCTTGTTGTCATCGTTGTAGTCCACATGAAGGAGCTCGTCGATGATATATGCGAATGCCGGGGGCATTTTTTTTCGCACTTTCGATCTTGTAAATTTTGAGGATACTTCCTTACAGATGCGTACCAGGCGGTAGATCGTAATTCTCTGCCAGTCTTCTGTAAATTTCCCCTCTTTCTGGATCCGGCGGATGTTCCGTTCCGGATAGTAGATCAGATTCGCTAAAGCGATCTCCTCCTCGTCTGAGATCACGTAGCCGAAGGTCTCCGATATTTTTTCACGGATGATACCGGATGCGCTGCGGAGCAGATGAATGAACGCTTCATATTCGCCGTGCAGATCGCTGAAGAAATACTCGGTTCCCTTCGGAAGTCCGCGGATCGCCATCAGGTTGATGATCTCACTGGATGCCGCTTTCACTGTCGGATACTCTTTTGCAAGCAGCTTCAGGTAGTCCAAATCTCTCATTGTCTCTGTTTTCCTCCCTGCGTTTTCCAGGCGCGTAAATTTTCTCCTGCCGTTCCTGGTCCCGTTTTCCCCGCATTTTTGCTGAGTTTTTCGCGGGATCCTTCCGCTTTGCCGGTTAAAAATTTAACCGCCTGGGAATTGCTTTTCCATTTATTTTATAGTAACATATTCATATTCAAAACTCAACAAAAGAATGGAGGACACCGGGGGCCGGACCTTCACTTTGGTTACTGTTCACGCTTTGCGCAAACAGTAACTGATTTTGCCGATGCTTCGCATTCCGAATCGGCAAAATCCACTACCACCACTGTATTGTACGGAATTTTCAGTTCAGAAAATTCCTACCCGTGTACAGTAACCCACTTTGGATTGCCCAGGAAGCAGATTCTGCGCAGTCAATGTACTCTTCAGAAGGGAGATTTTTCTTATGAACAGCGAACTTCTCTACGTTTTTGGGACCGGAAACGCGACGGTCACAAATCTTTACAATACATGCTTCGCCCTCAGAGACGGGGATGAATATTTCATGGTGGACGCCGGCGGCGGAAACGGGATCTTAAAGATCCTGGACAACATGCAGGTTCCGTTAGAGCACATCCACCACATTTTTGTGACCCACGCCCACACGGACCATGTTTTAGGCATCGTCTGGATGGTCCGCATGATCGCCACAAAGATGAAAAAGGACCAGTATGTCGGGGATGCCTATATCTACTGCCATTCAGAACTTATCGAGACGATCAGGACGCTCTGCCGCCTGACGATCCAGGATAAATTTTACAACATGATCGGCAACCGGATCCATTTAGAGGAAGTGAAGGACGGCGAGACCCGCCATATTTTAAGCTACGACGTGACATTCTTCGATATCCACTCCACGAAGTTAAAACAGTTCGGATTCACGCTGACATTAAATAATGGAAGAAAGCTCACCTGCGCCGGGGATGAACCGTACAATCCGGTCTGTGAGAAGTATGTCCGCGGCAGTGACTGGCTGCTCCACGAGGCATTCTGCCTCTATGCGGATCGGGATATCTGGAAGCCGTACGAGAAGCACCACAGCACCGTGAAGGATGCCTGTGAACTGGCGGAGTCCCTGGGGATCCCGAACCTCGTGCTCTGGCACACGGAGGACAGCAATGTTGCCGGTCGGGAACGGCTTTATAAGAGTGAGGGAAAACGCTATTACAGCGGAAATATTTATGTGCCGGATGATGAGAGTTTAATCGCTTTATAGTGAGACTGATCGCAGTATGGCACTCTGTTCTCCGTCATCTTTTGTCTGCCTGGGCATTTTGCCGGTTCGGCAATTCGTTAAATTGGTCTGTCCTCTTGCGCAGGCTGGATTTTAGGTTATATTTGTCCTGATTTAGGAGGAAAAGGTTATGTCTATTAAACCGTGGATCTGCAACGGATCCAGGACGATCGTAAAGGACCGCTGGATCGATCTTCACGCCGATGACTGCGCACTGCCGGATGGCACGAAGATCTCTCCGTTTTATGTAAATGATGTTCCGGATTTTGTTGTCGTGGTCGCCGTCACCGTTGACGGGGACTTCGTTTTCGTGCGCCAGTACCGCCATGGAACGAGACAGATCCTTTTAGAACTTCCGGCGGGCTGCATGGAGCCGACAGATTCCGATCCGGGTGCCGGGGCCGCGAGAGAGCTCTTCGAGGAGACCGGGTACGCCGGAAGCGAGCCCGTATTTCTCTGTAAGGTCGCGCCGAATGCGGCCTGTATCAGCAACTTCGCCCACTGTTACCTGATCAGGGACTGCAAAAAAGTCAGCAGCCAGCATCTGGACGCCACCGAGGACCTGGAGATCGTTGTGATGTCTGCCGAGGAGACGAAAAAGCTTATGGCGGAAGGCGGACTCGTGCAGGCGGTGCATGTGGCGGCGATGTATTATGCGGAAAAAATTTTAAATAAGTAGATGTCTCCACTGCTATTTATTTTTGCTGGCTGGCATTTTCCAGTGCTAAGCACAGCAGTAACGCAGCACTGTCAATCAAGCTCTATTGATCATTAATGATTTTGTTACAGTTCAGCCATTACATCTTCTTGTTTTCATATTCATGAAAACAAGAAGCTTGGTGGTTCCACCATATGCTGATTTGGATGAAAAAGTGCTTATGCAAGCAAGCTTGCAACACACTTTCTCATTCAAACCAGCGCATGGCTGAACTGTAACATGATTTTCTATCCAGCCATACTTTCATTTTCTATTGCTTTTACAGTTAAACGGATGATACTTTATGGCTGGTATTTGTTTGAAAAGGATACGCATTATGAATAAACATGAAATTTCAGAAATTAAGAAACAGTTTAAGAAGGACAACAACGCCATCACCCGCATCTGCGGATGTTATGTCGATGCGGAAAAGCAGATCAAGACGACCCTGAAGGAGGCGTTCTTTGCCCTGTCCGAGGAGGAGATCTTCAAATATTATGAGATCTTCAAGAAATCCCTGTCCGGCGGAATCGGAAAGAATCTCCACAACCTGGAGTACTCGATCCACGACGAAGGTCCGGACAGCGCCCACGAGCTTCTCATGAAACTCCGCGATGAGAAGCTCGCCGACGATGAGACCGTGGATACCTTTTATAATAAGGTAATCGAAAATTACGAGTACGGCGAAAACTACTATATTATCCTGATCCACAGCGCCTACGATGTGCCGGGAAAAGCGTCCGACAATGAGGAAATGTTCGACGCATCCGAGGAAGTCTACAACCACATCCTCTGCTGCATCTGCCCGGTAAAGCTCTCCGAGCCTGGTCTCTCCTACAATGAGGCGACCAACGCCATTGAGGAGCGCCCCCGGGACTGGTGGGTACAGACTCCGATGACTGGATTCCTGTTCCCGGCCTTCAACGACCGCAGCAGCGATATCCACGGTGTCCTGTATTTCTCCAGGAATCCGGAGGAGCTTCACTCCGAGTTCATTGACGCCTGCCTCGGCGCACCGACACCGATCTCCTTCAAGTCCCAGAAAGAAGCGTTCCAGGAGATCCTGACGGATACTCTCGGCGAAGAGTGCGACTATGAGATTGTCCGCCAGATCCATGAGAATCTCACGGAGCTTGCGGAGGAACATAAAGAGGATGAGATTCCGTTAACGCTCACAAAGCCGGAAGTCAAAGATCTTTTGGAAAAGAGCGGCGTGGAGCCGGAGCGCCTGGAGCACTTCGATAAAGTCTACGAGGAAGCCGCCGGGGAGAACACCGCGATCCTCGTTCCGGCGATCACCGGAACCGGAAAATTTGCCGTGAAGACACCGGATGTGGATATTAAGGTCAACCCGGACCGTCTCGATCTCGTAGAAACCAAGTTCATCGGTGGACGCCGCTGCCTTGTAATTGCCGTTGAGGACAACGTGGAAGTCAACGGCATGCCGGTGAAGATGTGGGAGGAGCAGAAGGAGGTGCAGTAACATGGCACCATCCGCCCGTTTTACTGAAGATTTCGCATACGAGGTCCTGTCCGTAGTCGGGGAGATTCCCGAGGGAACCGTCGCCACCTACGGCCAGATCGCCCGCCTCATCGGCAGGGAAAAAAAATCCCCCCCCCTGGGCCCGGGAATTGTT
>OBZC01001424.1_pt1 | contig 15534 bp, 17 predicted proteins | sample 1538231 | NCBI WGS metagenome assembly OBZC01 (sample SAMEA2580225, study PRJEB22360) | human gut metagenome | biome: human gut; feature: human-associated habitat; material: faeces | place: Denmark | collected 2008/2010 | reverse complement strand
TCAAATATAACAGTTATTAAATTTCCTAAAATATGTGAAATATCAACTGGAATTTGTCAGTGCCGGACAGATTGATGCGGATGGAGAGGTGGAACTTGAATTCACCCACGCATCCGATTACACGATCGTCATTGATGTAGCTGTGATGGATGGTGGAAATAAGGATAGCATAAACACTACAAAAGACAATTGGAACACCGAAGATAATACAACAATTCCTGTATCGAATGCAGATAATGCTAAGAGTGACACATGGAACCCGGCTATCATAATCATCATCGTAATCTGTATTCTGTTGCTTGTGTCTGGTGCAGCAATTTTTATCATTGCTAAAAAAGGACACGCAAAACCGAAAAAAGGACAGCGATAGTGAAAAAATAGTGTAATTTTAGTGAAAAAACAATTCGCAAAACGATATAATATATGGATGGAATGGAGGTGAAACATGTAATCAAAGTTAATAATGGTTTGCTAATTCCAATCATTGTCAAGACACGGGTCCGATCCTATCGGTTAAGCGATTTTTCTAAGACAAATGAGAAAAAGATTTTGAAAAAAATCATAATAGATGCATGAGATGTACAAAGACATAGGATAAAGAAAATCAGAAAACAGTAGTTGGAATCAGGTTGAAAGAGCGTGGGATGTGAGCTTTTGATTCCACTGGGAGATAAGGAGAACCTCTTTGCAGAGATTCTCCTTGATTTTAAATGGTAGGTTTTGTAGGTCTTACTGTAAGCTGTAAACCGAGATGCTGAAAAATATTAAGCAGTGTTCCGAGATTCGGGGTTGTTTTGCAGGATTCGATCCGTGCTACGGATGATTGTGGAATACCACACATAGCAGCAAGCTCTCTCTGGCTAAGTCCAAGAGAAGTACGCTGTTCCACCATGGCACTTACGATGGAGGAAATATTTTCAACTTCATCGATGTCTTTTCCAATTTCAGGATCAACGGTTCTTACATGTTCCTTATAGTCATTCCAGGTTTTCATAATCATTCAGCCTCCTTTCGGGCAAGGTAATCATCACGTTCGGTCTTTGCTCGTTCAATTTCACGCCTGGGAGTCTTTTGAGTTTCTTTGACTCGAAGAGATTCAAGAAAATCCCAAAGCTCTGATCTGCCATTGGAATCTTCGTAAAATTCAATGTTGTACATTAGTATATGTTCTCCAAGTGGGAATATTTATTCTATATACATGATAGCATTTATGCTATCAGAAAGCAAATAAAAAATGAAAGAGGGAAACAAAATTTGAGTGAAAAAATATAAAATTAGTAATTGCCGAGAAGCTTTCGGTGGCACAGTACATCATAAAGATAATTGATGCGGATACGAGAGAAGACGAATACATGGAGGGCAAATATTTTCTACTTTTTGTACAACAGTATGTTGACATTTACACTTGTGATATAATTTTTTAAGTGATATACTAAAAACATGGAAAAGAAACCGTGCGATATTACAGTTTTGCATTGCGCACGGTTTTTTAGAAATATGTGGTTAGATAAAACTAACACACATGCGATTTACAGAACAATCTATAAGAGGACTGTTTATTGGCGGATGCAGTTGCATTGTGAGAAAAGCCTAAAGGAGGCCAGCTATGAAATTTTATGAAAGTGGAGACAGTAGTAAACCGGTAATATTTTTATTTCCTGGTACCTGTTGTCTGTATAGCAGCTTTGATCATGTACTGGATGGATTACATTCTTATTTTTACACGGTAACAGTTTCTTATGATGGATTTGATCCAAATGAGAAAACAGAATTTTATTCAATGGAAGATGAATGCGAAAAGATTGAGCAGGAAATCAGGAAAAAGTATGATGGAAGAATTAAAGCAGCGTATGGGTGTTCTCTTGGTGGAAGTTTCGTATCTCTTTTGATTCAACGAAAAAGAATTCATATAGAACATGGCATCATTGGGAGCAGCGATATGGATGAAGCAGGTAATCTTGTGGCAAAAATTCAGGCATCCATGGTAGTGCCTTTCATGTATAAAATGGTACATACAGGTGCTCTTCCGAAATTTATGCAGAAAAAGCTTAACAAGACAGACGGGGCTAAGAAAGAATTATATAATGGATTTTTGAATATGTTTGGAATCGGTAAAGGAGGAAGTCCGTGGATTACAAAACAAAGTATTTATAATCAGTTCTATTCGGATCTGGTTACAAAAGTCCAGCATGGAATTGATGTGCCGGAAACAACAATCCACGTGTTTTACGCAACAAAAATGGGGAAAAAATACGAAAAGAGATATTGTACTTATTTCAAAAATCCGGACATTCAAAGACACAACATGCAGCATGAAGAATTGTTTTGCTGTCATAGTGCAGAGTGGGTGGAAGAAGTAAGAAAGGCAGTGGAAGGCGATAGATAATGAAAGAAAAAGTGAATGTGACAGGTGTACCTGAAACAATGGTACAGACCCTGTATGCAAGAGCAAAAGAAACAAAAAAACAAAATGCAAAGATTAAGGATGAGATTGCCGTAGAACTTGTGGAAAAACTGGACTATGACTTTTCTAAAGCAGATAAGGATAGTGCCATGACTTATGGTGTGATTGCAAGGACAATTGTATTAGATCGGATGGTCAGGCAATATTTGGAGAAGCATGAAAATACAGTTGTTGTAAATATTGCATGCGGACTGGATACCAGATGTTATCGGATGAAGGGAAAATATCTGCGCTGGTACAATGTGGATCTGCCTGAGACTATGAAGATAAGGCGGCAGTTTCTTCCGGAAACAGGTCCGATCTATCAGATTGCAAAGTCTGCAATGGATGATTCCTATGTGGATGGTATCGATTATCATGGAGAAAATGTTCTGGTAATAATTGAAGGACTTACTATGTATTTGTGTGAGAAGGATATCAGAAAAATGTTTTCTGTTATTGAAAAATCATTTCAGAAAGTAACTGTAATGGTCGAAACCATGTCACCATTTGTTGTAAAACATGTGAAAGAAAGATCTATAGAGGGCAGCAATGCCAAATTCACATGGGGAGTTAAGAACGGAACAGAACTACAAAAGATTGCAGCAAATTTTTCTATCCTGCATGAAGTCAGCCTGGTTGAGGGAATGAAAGAACTTATGCCGATGTATCATGTGATTGGGAAGATTCCGGCTATTCGGAATATCTCGAACAAAATAATAGTTTTGGAGAAATGTGACTGATATTAAGGAGATGATGCAGATGCAGAAAAGACATTTTGAAATGGAAACAGATGGATTTTATGGTGCATATTGGAAATGTAAAACGGACGCAGACTGTGCAATGATTGCAATGATTGGAGATGATTCGGAAGATTATCTGGCACGAACATCCGTAAAATGGTTACATAAACTCGGTGTGAATGTGATGACGATGTCACCGGCAAAAAAGGATTATGGACATCATAATTATCCACTGGAACGTATAGAGAAAGCAATCAGTTGGTTAAAAACACATGGTAATCAGAAGATAGGAATTGTCGGGGCATCCACTACAGGAACACTTGCTTTAACTGCAGCTTCTTATTTTGAAGCTCTTACATTGACAATAGGTCTGACACCGAGTGATTTTATCTGGCAGGGGTTTATGCAGGGGAAAAAAGATGGCTGTAAGGAATGGCCGATTGAGGGAGAATCACTTTTCTCTTATAAAGGTGAACCGCTTCCATATATGCCGTTTTGCTATAAACATCCGGACTATTGGCATGTGATTGAGAAAGAAACAAAACGGACCGGTGATATGATTAATTCGAGAAAATTGTTTGATGACTCAGAAACAGCTCATCCAATTACAGAAGAAGAAATGATCAAGATTGAAAAAATCCATGGAACATTATTGCTGATTGGCGCTGAAGATGATGTGTTGTGGGATACTGCAAAATATATACGCCGTATGGAGCTGCGTATAAAAGAGCGTCCCCACACATGCAGGCTGGAGTCTGTTATTTACGAGCATGCGACCCATTTCGTTTTTCCGGAGAGTATGTTAAAGACGATGCTGCCAATTGGTTCTGGAATCTTTATGAAACTGGCATTTCAGGCGGCAAGAAAGTATCCGAAAGAATGTCAGAGAGCACGTCTGGATATTGACCAGCGGGTGAGAAATGCTGTTGCTGAATGGAAGAGTACAGAAAGATAGATTAAAATAGATAGAAGGTATAAGTATGGTATTTAAAACAATAGGAAATAAATCAAATCCAAAATCCGGAAGGATTTGCCAGAATGCTCAAAAAAATTATTGAGACAGATAGATTACCTGAATTGGTATTTTGAAAGAAGGTATCAGAAAAATGTTATTATTGTTGCAAAATGTATTGTACTGTCTGCTGTATGCATCACTGATAAAATGTGCAGTGAGGAACGACGGGCGTAACTGTTTATATTTTTATCCAAAAGAATATATAGAAGAAGCACAGAAACGTGGAATTGCTGATAAAGAAACTGTGATGAAAAGGTCAAAGTGGTTTATGATACCATTTTGTATTATTATATTTGTGGCTTTGATCTTGATTATTTCTGTTTGGAATCATGTTATGGATTTTAAAACGGCATATCTTCAAGCCTGTCTTTTTCTTGTGGTCATGAACTGGTTTGATGGTATTGTGATTGACAGATTATGGGTGGGGCACAGAAGAATCTGGCATATAGATGGTATGGAAGGAATTCCGTATGTAAAGCCTTGGAAGACTGTGTTGGTAAAACGAGGGGCGGCTACTGTACTGTATTTGGTGGTTGCATTTGTAGTAGCAGGGATTGTGGAATTACTTGGTAAAATATGATAAATTTCAGTTTCATTAAGTAAAAATATTTTGTTGTAGAGACAGAGGTGTATTTAATGATGAATATCCACGAATTTGGTAAAGAAAATAATGAAATTATTTTGAAAACGTGATTCCTTTGTTACAAGAAAAATACCATTTGCTGATTCCGGCACTTCCAGGATATGACTTTGAGAATGATAGTGATTTTACAGGTATAGAACAGATTGCCCCAGAATTGAATGATTGGCTCAGTACAGGAGGTTACAGAAATCTATATGCCGTACCATAAATTGAATTGTGGAGAAGATACCAGTGATATGCTGTATGATCATCTCATAGATATATTTTCTGATTGAATCTATGTCAATACTTTGGACACAAAAAGTTGAACTCCCCCCAGCATAGCATATGCCGAGAGAATTATTTCTTATGCTGCCAGAGCCTCATCTTCAACCTGTTGTGGTGTCTTGTAATCAAGAGCACTATGGCGCCTTTTTAGGTTGTAGAATGACTCTATATATTCAAAGAGTGCTGATTTAGCCTCCTCAAATGTGTAATATGTAGTTGTGTATAGTAAGGAATGGAAAGCAGTCAACACTGGGATATCAGCCGGATGTATGGAAAGGATGGAACTAACAATATATGAAGACAGCAATTATTTATGCATCAGTGCATCATGGAAATACAAAGAAAATTATTGATGAAATTGCCAAGACAAATGAAGTTGCTCTGATAGATGCTACACAGGTAACAGAAAAAGATTTATCTGGCTATGACCTGATAGGATTTGCGTCAGGAGTTTATTACGGAAAATTTCATCAGTCTGTACTTAAATTTGCATCTGTCCATCTGATAGAGAATAAAAACATTTTTCTGATGTGTACTTATGGTGGAAGTGAGGCATTCAAATCTATGGAAAGCTTTATTGAGGATAAGCATGATAATCTGGTGGGAAGGTTTTCGTGCAAGGGCTTTGATACATTTGGACCATTTAAACTGATTGGTGGTGTTGCCAAAGGACATCCGGATGATAGGGATCTTGCAGCGGCAGTTGAGTTTTATAAGAAATTGATTGCAGGTGGTGTGGTGAACGAGTAAAGCGTAAAACGAAGGAGGTGCCATATGCCATTTAAGATTGTCCGAAATGATATTACAAAAGTAAAGGCGGATGCTATTGTCAATACTGCTAATCCAAATCCGATATGTGCAAGTGGCACGGATCTGGCAATCTATGAGGCGGCCGGAAAGAAACAACTCCTTACAGAACGTCAAAAGATTGGCAAAATCGCGAGAGGAGATGTTGCTGTTACCGGAGCATATCAGCTACAGGCAAAATATATCATACATACTGTAGGTCCTGTATGGGAAGATGGCAAGCAGCATGAGTTTGATATTCTGGAGAGTTGTTACAGAAAATCCTTGCAGAAAGCTGTTGAATTGAAATGTGAGAGCATTGCATTTCCTTTGATTTCAACCGGAGTGTATGGTTTTCCAAAGGATAAGGCATTACAGATAGCAGTATCTGTATTCAGTGAGTTTCTTACAGAAAATGAAATGCAGATCATTCTTGTGGTGTTTGACAAGAAGTCATTTCAGTTATCCGGCCAGATAGTTGGAGAGATAGATTCGTATATAGATGCCAATTATGTCAGGGAAAGTCATAAGAAGGAATATCCGGCAGGAAGCAGAGGGCGGGTCAGAAGCAGACATATACCAGAAGAAGAACTATATGAGCAAATGCTCCGCAGTGAAGAAACTGAGGAAAGTTACACATTCGATGAAGAATCGGATGCTGATGCCAGGGTGACGGAACCCTGTATGCTGTCAGCTGACATGTCCTTGGAAGAGCAGCTTGCAAATATGGGAGCGTCTTTTCACGAAAAGCTGTTTGAATTGATTGCAACAGCAGGAGTTGATAATAAGGATGTATGGAAAAATGCAAACCTCGATAGGAAACACTTTTCAAAGATTCAGTGTGATGAGCATTATCATCCAAAGAAAAAGACGGTAATGGCTTTGTGTATCGCACTTCATCTTGATCTGGAGCAGTCAAAGGATCTGATGGCAAGGGCAGACTGGGCTTTTAGTCCGAGCAGTAAGTTTGACCTGATTGTGCAGAAAGCAATTATTGATAAGCAGTATGATATCATGCAGCTGAATGTGACATTGTTTAAGTATACGAATGAGATATTGGGTATTTAGAACTGGAGGCAGAGATGAAAAAAGTATTACATATGCATAGTAATATATTTGATAGTACGCATCAAAGAGAAATAAAAAGCACAGACAATGTATTTGGCAAATTTCTTACAAATGAAGGACTATATGATGAAATAGAAATTACAGAAGATAATATATTTGAATTAGCAGATTTGATTGGAGGACATGTTAAGTTAGATGTATATTGTCCTAAGTGCAAAGAAAATCGCGTGTTTTCTGGTGAGGTAATTCCGTATTACTGGTATGATGACCATGATGAAAAAATTTGTGGACGTCCATTAGAAGATGAAATTACATCATGGCAGTATTTATTTAATACACCGCAACCTAACGGAGGCGGAGAAAATAAACCATGGACCTGGACAAATAGATCAATAGATGATGATACCAGAATGATGGTATTTAAGTTTGTTTGTACAATGGATAATTCACATCATTTGGACTATATTGTTCTTACAAATGGGAATAAAATGAAAAAGATAGGTCAATATCCTTCTTTTGCAGATTTGTCATTCCCAGAATTGAAAGAATATAGGAAAGTAATGTCGAAGGATGATGAAAAAGAACTTAAAAGGGCAATTGGATTATATGCTTCTGGAATAGGAATAGGTTCTTATGTATACTTAAGGCGGATTTTTGAGCGAATTCTTGTAACAGCAAGTCATAAAGCTCTATCTGATGGAAAAATTAAAGCAGAGGATTTTGGAGGAGCGCGCGTAAATGAAAAAATCAAGATGTTATCAGATTATCTTCCTAAATCGCTAGTTCATAATGAGGCTTTTTATGGAATTGTAAGCAAGGGTATTCATGAGTTAAGTGAAGAAGAATGTATAGAATATTTCCCGGTAATGAAAAGTTTCATAATGATGATATTGCGTCAATTGGAAAAAATGAGAAAAGATGAGGAGGAAGAAAAGCAACTATCAGCAGCTCTTGGAAGCATTGCTGCAAAGATAAAGAAATAATGTAAATATTGGTATTGAGTCAGGGGGTGTCTGTACAACATTAGTATAGGCACCATATTTATTAGAAAAGTGTCGCCTATTCAGCGACCACCTCAAAGTGCCTTCGGGATATACTCATATTGTAACAAGAAAAGAGATAATACCGGATGCTTTCCGGAGACTGGAGGCAGATATGTACGGAGCAATTTTAGGAGATATCATAGGAAGTCCGTTTGAATTTGACAGGGGAGATAAGACAAAGAAATTTGAACTTTTCACAAGAGGCTGCGGTTTTACAGATGATTCGGTCATGACCATAGCTGTGGCAGAAGCATTGATTGCAGTAGGTCCTGATGCAGATGAAAAAGAAATAGAGGAAGCAGTAATTGCCAATATGCAGGATTGGGGAAAACATTATCCTCATGCAGGATATGGAGGGAGTTTCAGACATTGGTTAAAAGACAGACATCCACAGCCATATGGAAGTTATGGCAACGGATCCGCAATGAGAGTATCAGCGGCAGGCTGGTTATATCATACGATTGAAAGAACGCGAGAGGTCGCAAGGTGGACGGCAGCAGTCACTCACAATCATCCGGAAGGAATCAAAGGAGCAGAAGCAACAGCAAGCTGTATATTTCTTGCCAGAAGCGGAGCGTCCAAGGAAGATATGAGGGATTACGTGGAGCAGGAATTTCATTATGACCTGAGCAGGACATTGAATGAAATCCGTCCGTATTATCACCATGTTGAGAGCTGTCAGCAGACAGTGCCGGAAGCAATCACCGCTTTTCTGGAGGCGGAAGATTTTGAGGATGCTGTAAGAAATGCTGTTTCGCTGGGCGGGGATACAGATACTCTTGCGGCAATAACAGGAAGTATAGCCGAGGCTTTCTTTGGAATACCGGCAGTTCTGAAAGCTGAATGCCGGAACAGGATAGATCCGGAAATGAACAGGGTGCTGGATGCATTTGATGAAGTGCTTGGAAGAAATAACCTGGAAGCAGATGAGTCATTAAGTGGTAATGATCTGATAGAAAATGCCATAAGTAATCTTTATGAAAATCAGAATCATGAGAGTTTTATAGATGTGATCACAGCAGTATGTTTTCGCATAATGAACGATGGACAGGGATGGGTGCCGTTTGTAACAGTAAGCGGAGAAATGTTTCCTAATCTTGATGTGAGCACCTTGCAGGAAGGAGACAGGCTGACGTTGAACCAGGAAGTAAGACTTCGCATGGATACCGTGGCAGCAGAGGATGGAATAGAATGGCTGTATATCTTTACTAATGAGGAAGAAAGCCATAAAAAGCCGGTTCCGAATGTTGTGATGGAAATTCCGTTCAGACAGATTTTAGAAATTGGATTGCATAATGATAAGGTTGCCGGAGTTGTGATCAATCCTTTCGGCAAATATTTTAAAGCAGATAAAAAAGTCATTGAATGTATATTTGATGCGTGCAGACAGAATATGGAGGGCGAAGCATGATGGAAAGAACAATCAGAGTAACTGGTAAGGGAAAACTATCTGTAAAACCGGATATGATACGACTCAGAATCAATATAGAGGGGATGTATGAAGAATATGATGAAACATTGCGGAAATCATCCGATTGTGTGGAAATCCTAAAGGATCTTATTGAAAAACTGGGATATGAGAGAAAAGAGCTGAAAACACTATATTTCAACATTGATACTGAATACGAGAGCTATCAGGCGAGAGATAAAAGCTGGAAGAGAAGATTCAAAGGATATAAATATGTGCACCGTATGAAGCTGGAGTTCCCAGCAGATAATAAGAGACTTGGAAAAATATTATATGCTCTGGCACATTGTTCTGTATCTCCGGAATTTACTATCGAATATACAGTTGCAGATTCGGAGAAGGCAAAGAATGAGCTGCTTGGTGCAGCAGTAAAGGATTCCCAGGCAAAGGCATCTGTACTGGCAGAGGCAGCAGGTGTAAATTTGGGAAAAATCATAAATATTGATTATTCATGGGGAGAGATTGATTTTGTATCAAGACCATTGCAGGAAATGTCGCTTCGGTGCTGTGAACCGGAGAAATGTGAGTCTGCTTCCTATGATATGGACATCGAGCCTGATGATATAGATATCTCTGATACTGTGACTGTTATATGGGGACTGGAAGATTAACGGAGGCAGATGTTTATGATGTCATCAATCTTTTATGGAGAAATTAAAGAGGACAGGCTGAATACGTGGAAAGAAAATAAAAATCCTTATGACATATTTGCAGATAATAACAGGATAGAAAGACTTGGCGGATGGGATTTTCTGTTTATTGCAGATGAATTGTTTACGGATTGTGTACAGGTTGACTGGGGAAGTTTTGCTTATAAATGTACGAAAGAGCAGCTTATAGAATTGACGAGGAAAACAAAATGCGCGATTTCTGTGATAGAACTGCTGAAGCCTGAAAAGATATACGGTATAGTGTTTATTGAAATAACTTGTAAAGCCTCCGTTGGTTTTGATTCTAGCGGAGGCTTCATTATTATAGCGTTTGCATTTAATTCTGAATTTGTTCCAACGCCAATCCTATCAACCGATCCGCCTGATCTGCCATGAACAGCGGGATATTCAGCACATCATCGTCCAGTTTCAGATTATCCAATGAGAAACGGATGCGGAGCTTGACCTTATCAGGGAACAGTTCCTTGAACTTCTTCATACTCTTGCTAGTTGTGTTGGCTTCGGATTTGACCTCAACGGGGAAGATGTCGTTTTCCCGCTGAATGAGGAAATCCACTTCATAAGGTGGGTTGTTTTGGCTCCAATAACGGGGCATGACTTCAAACTGAGTAATTAAAGTCTGCAGCACAAAGTTTTCGGTTAATGCACCTTTGAATTCAGTAAAAAGGCGGTTGCCTTCCCCAAAGGCTGTAGGTGCCAACTGCGCCAGACGGCGGAGCAAACCAACATCCACCAAATAAATCTTAAAGGCTGAGAGGTCATCGTAAGCAGCTACCGGAAGGCCAGGAGCGGAGCTGCGGTAGATCTTATGCACCAGTCGGGCATCCACCAGCCACTGTAATGCATCTTCATACTCACGGGCTCTGGCCCCTTCCTTGACTACCTTGTAAATGAACTTCTTGTTTTCCCTCGCAAGTTGAGAAGGAATCGATTTCCAGATCATTGAAATCTTCGGGAATTCGCTGATATTAGGATGCTTTGCAAAATCACGCTCATAAGCACCGATAATACCGGATAGTGCTTCCTGCATAGCTACTACGTCCCTTGCCTCCGTCCACATCTTAACGGATTCCGGCATACCACCGGTGACATAGTACATCTTGAGCTTTTCGTAAAGCGGATTGAAGAATGCATCGGGGATCGGCTCAAGGTTATCTACTGTTTCCAGATACTTAGCCAGATTCTCATCACCATTTGCCAGCAGGAACTCGGTAAAGGTCATAGGGTCAATCTGCATGAAGTTGACTTTGCCCACCGGGAAAGAAGACGGCTTCGCCAAGGCAATGCCCAGCAGAGAACCGGCGCAGGCAATATGATACCATGGTGCGTTCTCGCAGAAATATTTCATGGAGTTAATAACTTTGGGGCAGTCCTGCACCTCATCAAAGATAATGAGAGTCTTTTCCGGTACTATCTTCTGACCGCTTGCCAGCATCAGATTTTGCAGAATACGGTCAACATCTTTTGTAGTTTCAAAGAATTGCTTGTATTCTTCGTTCTCGTCAAAGTTGAAATAGGCGGTATTTTCATAATAGCGTCTGCCGAACTCCTTCAGAATCCAAGTCTTACCCACCTGGCGCACACCCTTCAAAATCATGGGCTTGCGATAGGGAGAATTCTTCCAGGCCAGCAGCTTATTCAAAATCCATCGTTCCATAGACACACTCCTTCACACTTTTATTGGAGGTTTTGTGTTTCTTAATCACATTTTTATTATATGCGGAGAAGTCAAAAAATACAACCCCAATCACAAAAATATACGGATTTCAATACAGGATCATCACGCTTGTGATAGACATTTTGGTATTATTAACTGCCATGCTGTTGGAGAAAAAACAATATAGTAGAAAAACATTTAATATATATCGGGGATATGCTTTCCTTCTGACAGCTACTGCTTTACTGGATTATTTTATGGATACCTGGTATCTACAGAATATAGTGATTTTCTTTTCGTCCATGATTATTTCTATAGATCATATGACGCAGGTTTCAGATCAGTGGATGGATACAAAAAAAGAATTATTGCTTTCTGAATACAGAGCCAGCCACGATATTATGACGGGACTGTGGAATAAAACCAGTGGGATGGATCAGGTTAGAAATTGTTTAGAAAATATGTCAGAAAATGACGTGGCAGCATTAGGATTTGTGGATATCGACAATTTTAAGTCTGTCAATGACACATATGGACATGAAATTGGTGATTTCTGGATATGTGAAATAGCCACAGCACTTCAGGAAATGTGTGATTCGTCAGATATTGCATGCAGATATGGCGGTGATGAGTACATTTTTTTCCTGCAAAATACCGGGAATTTGGATGAATTAACTGAGCGTGTTGAAAGCTTCAGAAAAAAGGTTCACGACAAAGCAGCGGAAAGAGAGCAGGATGTGCATTGCAGCATTGGAATTTATCAAGTAAAAGGAGCAGGAAAAAAATTAAATGAATGCGTCATAAGAGCAGATGGTCTGCTTTATCAGGCGAAGGAAAATGGAAGAGATACTTACGTAATAGGGTAAATAGAAGGAAAGAAAAAGGCAGCACTATTTAACATATATATGATTTGAAAAGCTGAAAATAAAAATATAATATTTTAAAATGATGATTTAACTACCCAATAAAGCTGTCTGAAGATATGAAATTTTATTGGGTAGTTTTATGTTTGCTTTATACAGTACTATTTCTGCTTGCACTGATTTTTTTGATGTAGAAGAAACAGCATAAATAATAGAATTACCGGAAAAATAAGTCCGCAGCCCATGCCAATCCGGATATTATTTTCCGCATACTGGGTAATACGACCAACGATTCCAGGCCCAATACTGCCGCCTAAATCTCCCGCCATGGCAAGGAGAGAGAACATAGCCGTTCCACCTTTTGGAAAGGTTTTTGAAGAAATACTGATGGTTCCCGGCCACATAATGCCAACTGAAAATCCACATAAAATACAACCTATAAGTCCTACAATCGGATTAGGCGACAAGGCAGAAAGAAGATAGCATATAACACATAATATGCCGGAACAACTCATAAATTTCATTAAATCCAGTCGCTCTCCATATTTTCCAAAAATCATACGACTGATTCCCATTGTGATTGCGAACATACATGGACCTGCTAAGTCCCCCAGTGTTTTTGATAATCCAAGTGCAGATTCCGCATAAGCAGATGCCCATTGAGCCATTGCAAGTTCAGAAGCTCCGGAACAGATCATCAGACAAATCGCAACCCAGAAAAACGGTTTGGAAAATAGCTTCTTGATTCCCATACCGGTGCCATTGTCGACCAGATGTTCAATCGGACAGGTAATGAAGTTATAAGTATTAACTGCCGGAATGAGTGCCCATATCACGGCAAGCCATTTCCAACTGGTTATTCCAAATATCAGAAAAAACAGGCTGGAAATTAAAATTGTCCCAACAGCTCCCCAACAGTAAAATGAATGGAGCAGGCTCATGGTTGCTTCTTTGTTTTCGAATGGACAGGCTTCAATGATAGGGCTGCAAAGCACTTCGATTAAGCCGCTTCCTATAGCATATATAACGACACTGCATATAATTCCAATGAAAGGATCAGGTAAAAGCTCAGGTAAAAATGCCAGTCCAACCAGACCAAGTGAAGCAAATATTTGTGATGTAACAATGCAAACACGATATCCTATATAATCTACAAATTTAGCACAAAACATATCCACCAGAAGCTGTGTGAAAAAGAAAAAAGTGGATATTAAAGCAATATTGCCGAGAGAAATATTATAGTCATTATGAAATTTCAAAAAAAGAAGCGGAGCGAAATTCGCCGCAATAGCCTGTGTGATAAGACCCATATAACAGGCTGCTTTTGTTTTATTGTAGTCATTTTTCTTTACTGTACTCATTCTCTATTTTCCACCTCTAATTGCACTTTCATTCATCCGTTTAAAAATCATAAGAATACCTCGTTTCTTTTTTTTGCTTGATTATATAACAAATATTAGATATATACATTGAATTAAATCATATAAATACTGTATAATATCGTAAAAAAGAAAGAATGAGATATGGGGATGGATTACAATAAAACATATAATAAAATACTTACAGACGAGGAATTCATGGAAATCAAACCGCACGGAAGCAGTGCTTATCCATTCCAATATTATTATGATAATCTGGAACTGTTTGATTTTCATTGTATTGAATGGCACTGGCACAGGGAATTTGAGTTTTTATATGTCGAGTCCGGACAAGTTACATGTGGGATAGGCGAAAAACAGATTATATTGTCAGAAGGAGAAGCGATTTTTATAAATTCTAAAATATTGCATCAGTTTTATGCATCATCTGGTGGTGTTATTCCTAACTTTGTATGCATGCCTGAATTTATTGCGCCGGAGAACAGTTTAATCTATAAAAAATATGTTTTGCCAATCATTTCATCGAATATATCCTTTCAATGTTTTCGAACTGATGAATCATGGCAGGTAGAAATTATACAAATTATGATAAAAATAATTGAAATACAGGAGAATGAGAAAATAAGGGAGCTTGCTACTTTTGCATTGTTGCAGAATTTATGGTTGATTTTTTATGAAAATGTAAAGATATCCGGTAAAGAAGATGCGCAGACAGTCGATGAGGCTGCACAGAAAAGAGTACAGTTAATGATGCAATATATACATGAAAATTATAACCATGAGCTGTCGCTGAATGAAATAGCTTCACATATAGGAGTCAGCAAAAGTACAGCACTTAATTTGTTCCGACGATTTTTACATACTACACCGGTTGATTATCTGATAGGGTATCGTTTACAGACAGCTTCCTGGTTATTGAAAAATACGAACAAAAAAGTAAAAACAATTGCTTATGAAAGCGGATTCCATAATGTGGATTATTTTTGTAGATTGTTTAAAAAGCGTTATCATTTAACACCATCAGAATATCGTTGTATATGCTTAAAATAGTATAATTTACGAATAATAAAGAGATTATGAAAATGACAGAAAATTGATTAGTAATGCATAAACCCTTATAATTATTCGTTTTTGCCACTTTTATACATTTTCTATTCATTTTTCCATAATGGGGAGTTCGTTTTACACTAAGTTTTCGTGGGATTTATTAGAATAGAATTTTTGAAAGAGCCAGCACCTTGAATGGGCTGACTCTTTCAATGTCACCTGTAATTGATGAACTGGAATTTAGCGATTTCTTTTTCCGGTATTCTCTGTCCCACGGATTTCCTCATGATAGAAATAATCTACGATCACCGGATGTCCCTGCGGGACTCTGCCATAAGGCATTTCATTATCCACAAAGGCACAATCATACTTCTTAGCCATTTTCTCAGCTTTTACTTCAAGTGCTTCAAAGTAGCTGCGGTTATGCTTGTTATAGATCTC
>OBZC01001416.1_pt1 | contig 15652 bp, 13 predicted proteins | sample 1538231 | NCBI WGS metagenome assembly OBZC01 (sample SAMEA2580225, study PRJEB22360) | human gut metagenome | biome: human gut; feature: human-associated habitat; material: faeces | place: Denmark | collected 2008/2010 | reverse complement strand
CCGGCCGTAATGCCCGAGACGCAGCCGTTGCGCGAATCCTCGACCACGGCACACTCCTCGGGGGCAAAGCCCGCGCGCTCGCAGGCAAGCAGATACATCTCGGGGTCGGGCTTGCCGTGCACGACGTCCTCGCCGCAGGTCACCGTCTCAAACTTGTCAAAAAGACCGACCATCTTAAGGTTGCGCTCCGCTGTAACGTGGCGCGACGAGGTCGCAAGGCCCATGTGATAGCCCGCAGCCAGCAGCTCGTCTAGACACTCGGCGGCGCCGGCCTTAAGCTCCAGTTCGGTCTTGACTATCTCGTCGCGAATCTCCTTGTGGCGGACATAGATCGCCTCGGCGGTTTCGCGACTACCGTAATGTTCATCAAGGATGTCCATGACATCGGGCAGCGTGCGGCCGATAAACTGATGGATCAGAGCATCATCAATCGCGATCCCCAGCTCGGCAGCGCCCGCCTTCCATGCCTTGATGCCTAAACGCTCGGTATCGACCAGCGTTCCGTCCATGTCAAAAATAACAGCCTTGATCATATCGGCCCCCTCACCGGATTGCATTACTGCCACTCTACCGCACTTTACAAACTTGTATATAACGTATATAGCATATTGCACTTTCGTTACATAGGTAGAGGTCTTATGACAGGCAGCTCGGTAGGATTATAGTTTTCAACCGAGTACTCAATGGTAAGGATCGTTTCATGCTTTCAGACACTACTGCACCTGCAGAGGAGCTTCAGGACAAACTCGCGACGCTCGAGCAGTTGCTTTTGGCATACGGACGCGTCGCCATCGGCTTTTCCGGTGGCGTCGATAGCAGCTTTTTGGCCGCGGTCTGCGCCCGCATCATGCCCGCCAGCACGCTTCTCGTTCACCTCACCACGCCGCTCATCGGCACGCCCGAACAAACCTCGTTTGAGCGATCCGTTGACGGGCAAACCAATGAGGGGCCGCATTTTAAGCTCCCCGTGCTCAATCTTTCGGTCGATCAGCTGCAGCTCCCCCAAGTAGCCTGCAACGACGCCAATCGCTGCTACCACTGCAAGCAGGCCGGCTTTACCGCCATCGTGAACCACGCCAAGTCGCTGGGCTTTTCCACCGTCATCGATGGCAGCAATGCAAGCGATCGCGGTGACTACCGCCCCGGCATGCGCGCGGCAGAAGAGCTCGGCGTACGCTCCCCTCTCATGGAGGTCGGCTTTACCAAGAACGAAGAGCGCGAGCTGCTGCGCGCATGGGGTTATCCCGTTTGGAACCTACCGGCGGGAGCATGTCTTGCCACCCGCGTCCCCACGGGCGAGGAGCTTACGCGCGAGAAAGTCGATTTAATCCGCGCCTGCGAGGATTACCTGCACGATCTTGATCTGGCACAGGTACGCGCGCGCTTGATCGGCGGCTGCATGCATATCGAGGCCGCACCCGCAGATGTCGCCAAGATTGCTGCCCTCGGTGGCAACGCCGTCGATGCCGAGGGCAAAACCCCGCTGCCCGCCGTTATCAAGTCCGCGCTGCGCGAACTGGGCTGCGACCATATCTCCCCCGAGGTCACCCCCTACATTCACGGTGCCATGAATCAGTAACCTGTCAATAAGGGACAGGTTTGTTTTGGCAGGTTTTATCTTGGGAAAATATCGCGAGGCAGTCGCCCCTCTAGCACCCATCAAACTTCGAGAGACGATAGAGGGGCAATTCGGCTGCATCTACTTCTTCCGATAGCGGCGGTTGCGGCTCGTCGATGAACCCATTACTTCGATGAGCCCTTTATCCGTCATTTTTGGCAGATGGTAGCTGACGGACGAATTTTGGCATTCCGTCTCTCTAAAACAAGGCGCTTATCTCTCTAACTTTAGAGAGATGAGCGCCTTGTTTTAGAGAGACATTAAGAGAGATGTATCGAATTCGCTGCTAGATTGCCTAATGCTATCTCTCTAACCAACCTTCTCTTTAGAGAGACATTTAGAGAGATGAGCGCGACCTCTCTAATCATGGGCTCCACTCTTTAAGGTGCACACTTCCTAACCGTGCCCTAAGTTGCGGTGAAATAGTCCCCGATTAACCTGCCAAAAAGGAACAGGTTTATTTTGGCAGGTTTTATCTGGGGAAACGCAAATAGGGCCGTGACACCCATACGGCGTCGCGGCCCTTTTCCTTGGAGAAGGATCAATTGATTGAACGGGATGACCGTTCTAGTCTTCGAGTCCGTTATTGATGAGCTCCGCAATCTCAACGGGATCGGTGCTCGCGCGCACCTTGTCACGGAAGCCGGCGTCCATCAGCATCACGGCAGCCTTGGAGAGCAAGCGCAGGTGCGTGGTTCCTGCCTCGCCGGCAGGCACGTACAGCGCGAGCGCAACATCGACGGGCACACCATCGAAGCTCGGCCATTCAACGGGCTCGGTCAGTTTAAGCACGGCAACGCCCGGCGTGTGGATGGCGTCGCTTTTGGCATGCGGAACGGCAAAACCGGCGACAAGGCCGGTCTCGGCCTCGTTCTCGCGAGCAATGAAGGCGGCCTCTACGGCAGATGCGTCGTCAGCAAAGCCGAGCTCGACGGCCTGATCGGACAAATAATGCAGGGCATCCTCGCGCGAGGCGGCGGTATACCCTATCGTCACTTGGTTGGCAGATACAAATCCCATGGAAACCTTCCTTACAACACAGACCTGACCGCAGCTTCGATGCCGTCGGCGTCCAAACCGTACTTGTGCAGCAAATCGACCGCAGGGCCGGACTCGCCATACACATCGCGCACGCCGACGCGACGCATCGGCACCGGATACTGCTCCGCTAGCACCGAGGCAACGGCCTCGCCAAGACCGCCGATAATCGAATGCTCCTCGGCAGTGACCACGCGACCGGTCTTCTTGGCGCTGGCTACAACCAGGCGTTCGTCGAGCGGCTTGATCGTATGCATGTTGATGACCTCGGCATCGATGCCATCGGCAGCGAGCGCCTCGGCAGCCTCAAGCGCCTCGGCGACCATAAGGCCACAAGCGATGATGGTCACATCGGACCCCTCGCGCACGACCACGCCGCGACCAATCTTGAACTCATAGTCCTCGTAATCGTTAATGACCGGTGTTGCCAGGCGGCCGAAGCGCATGTAAACCGGGCCCTCAAGCTCATAGGCGGCGCGCACGCAAGCGCGAGCCTCGACGTCATCGGCGGGAATCGTGCGCATGAGCGCGATATCCTCGCAGCACTGGTGCGTGGCGCCGTCCTCGCCCACCGAAATGCCGGCATGGGTAGCGCCAATCTTGACGTTGAGGTGCGGATAGCCAATGGAATTGCGGACCTGCTCGTAGGCGCGACCGGCGGCAAACATCGCAAAGGTGCTCGCAAAAGCAACGCGGCCCGTGGTCGCGATGCCGGCGGCAAGACCCATCAGGTTGCTCTCGGCGATGCCGGCATCGTAAAAGCGCTCAGCATGAGCAGCCTTAAACTTACCCGTCTGCGTAGCGGCTGCCAGGTCGGAATCGAGCACTACAAAGTCATCGTGCTCATTGCCCAGCTCGACGAGCGCCTCGCCGTAGCTTACGCGCGTGGCGACTTTTTTGACGTCTGCCATTAGAGCTCCTCTCCTGCTGCCGCGAGCTCGGCCATGGCCTGCTCAAACTGCTCGTCATTGGGCGCCTTGCCATGCCAGCCAACCTGGTTCTCCATAAAGGAGACGCCTTTGCCCTTCACCGTCTCGGCGATGATAGCGGCGGGCACGCCGGTCACCTCACGAGCCTCAGCGAAAGCCGCCTCAATCTGCGCCATGTCGTTACCGTCGGCGAGCTCGATCACATGCCACTTAAAGGCGCGGAACTTGTCAGCGAGCGGCATGGCCGAGTTGACTTCATCGATCGTGCCGTCAATCTGCAAGCCGTTGTGGTCGACGACGGCAACAAGATTGTCGAGCGCATGGTTGCCGGCGAACATGACCGCCTCCCACACCTGGCCTTCCTCGCACTCACCGTCGCCCAGCAACGTGTAGACACGGTAGCCGTCGCCCCAGTGCTTAGCGGCAAGCGCCATTCCAACTGCAGCAGAGATGCCCTGACCGAGCGATCCGGTGGACATATCGATGCCAGGGGCGTCGTTCATATTGGGATGGCCCTGCAGTCGGCTGCCAATATGACGGAGCGTCTCGAGCTCTTCGACGGGAAAATAGCCGCGATTTGCCAACACCGAATACAGGCCCGGCGCCGCGTGACCCTTGGAGAGCACAAAGCGATCGCGATCGGCCTTGTGAGGGTCGGCAGGATCGATATTCATTTCCTCAAAGTACAGATACGTCATGATGTCGGCAGCACCGAGCGATCCACCCGGGTGTCCCGACTTGGCCGCGTGAACCGCAGTCACGACACCCTTCCTGACCTCATTGGCAACCTTCGCCAGCTCCTGGTTGGTCATACGAATTCCTCTCTTGAGAACAACCCCGGCACCGGATGACGCGATGCCGGGGCAATCCACTCGTTAAGCCTGAGCGACGACCTTCTGCCAGTCAGCCTCAAAAGAGGCGAGGCCCTGGTCGGTCAGCGGATGATGCAGGCACTTCTTGAGAGCGGCCATGGGCACGGTCGCAATATCGGCACCGAGTAGCGCGGCCTGGGTCACGTGGTTGGGCGTACGAACCGAGGCGGTGATGATCTCGACGGTGTCGTCGACGTTCTTGCCCGTCCAGTCGTAGTTCTTAATGCAGGTCACGACGTTGTCGAGCTGCGAGATACCGTCCTCGGCGATGTCATCGAAACGACCGACAAACGGGCTGATGTAGCGAGCACCGGCATTGGCGGCCATAAGGGCCTGCGTCGGCGAGAAGACGAGCGTCATGTTGACGCGCACGCCAGCATCGGCCAGCGCACGGCAAGCGGCAAGGCCGGCCTCGCACACGGGAAGCTTGACCACGATGTTGGGGGCGAGGGCGGCAAGGCGCTTGCCCTCCTCGATCATACCCTCGGCAGTGGTAGCGGTAGACTCGGCGGAAACGGGCAGGCCCTCGCAGAGCTCGGCAATCTTGAGCATATGCGGCTCAAAGTCGGCAAGCTTGCCGCCGGTCTTGGCGTACAGGGACGGGTTGGTGGTAACACCGGCCAGGCAGCCCCAGCTCTTGGCCTCAGCAATCTCGTCAAGGTTGGCGGTATCGATAAAGAACTTCATGGTGCAAACTCCTTCGAAGGAATCCAAAACTCAAAAAATAGGACAAAGGGGATGTCCCTTTGTCCTATGTGCCGGGCCTGCGGCTGGGACATGCCCCAGGCCCGGCGTCGTGTAGGAAAAGCTACTTAGTCCTCGAGAGCCTTCTCGATGCGGCTCGTGACGCCCTTGAGGTTAAGACCGACGACGTACTGCTTGATCGGGCGCTTGATGTGCTCGATCACAAAGCGCTTGCCGTCGATGTCCTGGGCAGCGAGGTTGCGATAGAGCTTCTCGACCTGCTCTTTGACCTCAGGATCGTTGAACGCATAGTGGCCGGAGACATCCAGGATCTTCAGGCTGAGCTCATCGTCGGCAAGGATGTCATCGACCTGCAGGTTGACGTCGTCGCCAGTCATCCACTTGCGCCAGCGCTCGGTCTTGATGGCCTTGACCAGCAGGGTGTGATACAGGTCGGAGGGGTCATCGCACAGACCGTTGTCGACCAGGATCTGCTCGGTGGCGCAGAGCTTGAGGTAGGCGCGGGTCTCCTCGGTGCCATACTGCGGAGCGACGTTGGAGGCGGTCACGTGTGCCGGGATGTGCTCGAGCAGCGTCGCGTCGTCCAGATAGTCGGCGTTGTGCTCCTTCAGGCCCACGCCATAGCGCTTGGCCATATCGGCAAGCTCGCGGGCGTTCTTGAAGTTGTAGTGACCGACCTGCTCCGTCCAGCGGGTAAGGGTGCCGGTCTGGCCGACGATAAAGGTGGGCATGGGGCAGCCGCGCTTCTCGAGCTCGGGCTGCAGCTGAGAAATGAACTCCTCGTACTTATCGGTAGAGGTCAAGCCGCCATTGGTCTCCTCGGTACCGACCTCATAGGCGACCTCGGGCAGGTTATGCTCGCGACGGTACTGCTCAAGGTAGTCGATAAGATCGATCGTGCGGCGAAGCACCACGTCGAGCGGAATAACCTTGCCGATCTGATAGGGATCCTTGGTGGGGTCGACCATCAGCAGGTCAAAGCCTGCCTCCATGTCGGCGACGAAGGACTTGCGGGCGAGCTCCATGGCCTCGTCCTCGGGCAGGTGGGCGTTACGCTCCTCGTCGCGCTGCCACGGACCGCCGTGATCTCGGCACAGGTAGTACGGACCGGTGTAACCCACCTCGTCGGCGACCTTCTTGATGTCGGCGGCAAAGCGCGTCTGGTCCCAACCGTTGACGTAGCCGGCGCCCATCTCGTCCATATCGACCTGGTTGCGGCTGGCGATAAACATGGGCGGGAAATCCTCGTCCTTGGCAAGCTCGAACACGGCCTGAATCAGGTTGGGGCTCATGGGGCCAATGCCGACCATGGTTGCGTGATCGCCGCTATCCTGCAGCTTGAGCATGCCCTGAACGGCCTGACGGATGGTGAGGTTGGACATTTTGTTCTCCTTCTCCAGAGGATTTTTGACAAAAGTTCCCTGGGACCCAGATGTGGGCCCTATCAGTACGGATGGATTTTGTTGTGTAGGGGCGGTTGTGCGGAGTCAAATCCATCCCTCCGCACAACCGGAGTCCTTAAAGGTTTACTTGGCCTGCTTGTCGAGCGTGGGCTTCATGGCAATCAGGATTGCAGCGGCGACCACGGCGCCAATCACGATGTCCAGGCAGAACAGCGCGACGTTGTTGGTGGCAAGGGCGACGATAAAGCCACCGTGCGGGACGTAGCAGTCGATACCCTGGAAGGCGGCGAGCGCCGCGCCCACGGCAGAGCCGATGCAGATGCCGGGCAGGGTGTGGCCAAGGTCCTTGACCGCGAAGGGGATAGCGCCCTCGGTAATGCCGATGCAGCCCATGAACAGTGCGGAGATACCCATCTGGCGATCGGCGTCATCGAACTTGTTCTTGGCGATGAGCGCAGCAAGGCCGCAGGCAATCGGGGGAATGGCGACGGCGACGCGGAACATGCCGTTGGGGCCATAGATGCCGGAGGCCATGATGGCCATGGTGAAGGTCGAGGCGGTCTTGTTGATGGGGCCGCCCATATCGAAGGCGGTCATAACGCCAATGACCAGACCCAGGACAACTGCGGAACCGCCCTGCAGGCTGCCGAGCACGCCGGTGAGCCAGTCCATCACAAAGCCAAGCGGCGTGGCCAGGATGTAGATATAGGCCATGCCCAGGACAAGCGAGGTCAGAATCGGGATGATCAGGATGGGCATGATGGTCTGGATGGTGTTGTTGACCTTCCAGGTCTTCATCCAGCGGACAAAGTAGCCGCAGATGACCGCCATGATCATGGCGCCCAAGAAGCCGGTCGAAACGCTGTTGCCGTTAGGGGTAACGACTGCGTTGTTGACCAGGTAGCCCAGGACAAAACCGGGGGCGAGCGCGGGCTTGCCAGCCATCGAGTAGGCGATGTATGCCGCAAGCACCGGGATCATCATGGAGATGCCGGCCATGCCGATGGTGTTAAGACTCACCATCAGCGGGTTCGTAACCTCCATGCCGTTGGCGCCGGCGGTACCGGATGCCAGCGAGAAGGCGAGGAACACGCCGCCGATAACGACGATGGGGATAAAATAGGAAACGCCGGTATTGAATGCATTGAGCAGCGTCTTACCCGGATCGGCAAAGATAGACTGCTTGGACGCCGGTGTCGGGGCCTGCGGGGCAGCGGAGACGGCCTTCTTCTCTGCCTTGGCCTCGGCCTTGGGCGCGTCAACGGTACCGCCCGTCGCCTTGATGATCTCAACAGCCTGGTCGATGATCTTGACCGGATCGGCGATCACATCGGAAGTACCGACCTTGAGGAACTTGCCCTCGGCCATCTTCTGCTCAAAACGGTCCTCGTTCTCGACACCCACGTCGACGGACTCCAGGACCAGGTCGGCGGAGTCCACGTCTTCCTGCGTGAGCTCATTCTCGATACCCAGGCCACCCTGAGCCTCGACCTTGCACTCGATGCCACGGGCGGCGCATTCATCCTGAATCGCCTTCTGGGCCATATACGTGTGGGCGATACCCACAGTACAGGCGGCAACGCCTACGATCTTCATTGCTTCCCTCTTTTCATAGAGTTGCGTGCGCAAGACACCGTTTGCGGAGGCCTCCGGAGCATCCCCTGCCGTTTGGACTTGCTGTCTTTTCGACAAGAACAATATAGGTGCTCGTTTTTCTTAATGCCAGCTTATTTCGGTAAACGCGCAGTTCAGAGCGTTGGTTATGCGATTTAGTTATGCGTTTAACCAAAAATGAATCCTGCGATTTTGCCCTCGATTTCAAAAGTCAAGAAGTATTTGATTTTCTCGGTAGACGGCAGATGCGCATGCCGGTCACAAATTTCGACCCCACCCGTATGCCGCATTTGTTGCATACTCATATGAAAGGAAAAAGCCGCTCACCGAAGCGTATCCTTCACCAAGACTCAAAGTCATCATGTTGGAAAATGCTCATCTGTCGGAAGGAGTCGCTGTGGCAAAACAGCGCGTTACGATCGCAGACGTCGCTCGAGAGGCGGGAACCTCGACGGCAAGCGTCTCGTATTACCTCAACGACAAACGAGAAAAGCTTAGCGAGAAGACGCAGAACAAAATCGCGCGCGTCATTAAGGAACTCGGATACGTTCCCAACGCCCAAGCGCAGACGCTCACCGGCAAGCAAACCCACGTCATTGCCATCATCATTTTGGATAACACCAACAAATGGGCGGGGCTCGTTCTCAATGGCATGGAGCAGGTCATGCTCCCCGCGGGCTACCAGACGGTCGTTTGCACGAGCAACTTTAACCCCGAGACCGAGCTCATGTACGTCGACAAGATGCTCTCGCTGGGCGTCGATGGCTTTATCATCCAGCCCACGGCAAACTTCAAAGCCGTGCATGACCGCATTAGACGCGCCGGCAAGCCGGTCGTCTTTTTCGATGCGGCCATCTATAGCCCAGGTACCAGCTGGATCAAAACCAACCTTTACGACGGCGTGTACAACGCCACACAGGCACTCCTCGACGCCGGCTACGAAGATTTCTTTTCCATTGCCGCCAACATGACCGAAATGCGCACCCGCATGGAGCGTTTTCAGGGGTATGCCGAGGCGCTGGCAGCGAACGGGCAGCTCTACAAAGCGATTCCCATCGATCACAACAAGCCGTCAATCAACGAGCTCACCGAATACTTTAAATTCAAGTTCAATCCCGCCAAGCGAACCCTTATCTTCGTGCAAAATCAGTGGGCACTTCCCCGTGTCTACAAGGCCCTCCAGCCAATGGCCCATCTGCTTCCGCAGCAAATCGGCCTTTTGGGACTCAACTGCGAAGACTGGACTAATCTCACCGCACCGACCGTCTCCACCATCATCGAGCCCGTCGACCAAGAAGGTCGCGAAGCAGCCGAGATGCTGCTCGCCCTACTTGACGGAAGCAGCGAACCCGGCGAGCAGCGCATTCTCGAGTGCAAGCTCAACTGGCTCGACTCCACCTCGATCTAGACCGCGGGACAAATGAATCAGTAGCGTTTATCTCAAATCTTAAGTATTTGTTCGACAGAACGGCCCTTGCCGGCTCCTGCTAGACTGGTAGATTCCCAACCGTCCATCCAGGAGCCTCAATGTCGCGCAAGCCCGCCTACAAGCAAATACTTTCCATCGGCACCACCGTGGTGCTAGGGTTTGCGCTGTTTACGGGATCGCTTGACGGGGCGCCCAAGCTGCTGTCGCCGCAAAGCGATGAGCAAGCGGCGGCTCTGGCCGAAAAACAAAACGAGAGCCCCAGCCGCACCGACGACGAGGCAGACCTGGTTGCCCGGCTCGAATCGGGAACGGCGAGCTCCCCGGACCCTCAAAACGGCCAGGACTCTGGCGATGGCTCCGATTCCGCCGCAACCGACACCGATGACGACGTTTCCGCGGACAGTGCCGTCACCCCCATCGACGAGGTCGAAAACCCCGACCTCAACCGCGCCCGCGGTGTTTATCTCAGCAGCATTCCCGACTACGCCGGCAACCCCTACGTTGCCCTTCGCGCCGACAGCACGCACCCGCTCGGCACACCATCATTCACGCTCGATGAATACGAGCGCGCTACAGAAGAGAGCTGCTTTAAGAAGTTCTCCAAGCTCGACAGCCTGGGCCGCACCCGCAAAGCACTCGCCTGCGTGGGCCCCGAATCACTCGGTCAAGGCGAGCGCGGCGATATCTCGCGTATCCATCCTGCCGGTTGGCACCAGCAGCGCTACGACTTTATTCCGGGCCAGAGCCTCTACAACCGCTGCCACCTTATCGCCTGGTCGCTCTGCGGCGAAAACGCCAACCGCAAAAATCTCCTCACCGGCACGCGCTATCTCAACGAAACGGGCATGCTGCCGTTTGAGGAGCAGATTCTCAACTATATTCGCGATACGGGCAACCATGTGCTCTACCGCGTCACGCCCATGTATAACGAAGAGGAACTTGTCTGCCGCGGCGCGCGCCTTGAGGCGCAATCGGTCGAGGACCACGGCAAGACCCTGTGCTTCCACGTGTACTGCTATAACCTACAGCCGCACGTGCAGATCGACTACGCCACCGGCCGCAACCAGGCATCCGGAGACTAATGCCGGCCGCGCTGCCCGTAACCAAAAAAAATGATCCGTTTTCCTCCGTCCCAAAGGATCAAATAGGGCCGCCCCGGTTACCCAAGGCGGCCCTTTCGTCAGCACCTACATTGCAGGCAAAATCACACGCTACTTGGCGCGACCCTCCTCATAGCGCTCGACCAGCTTGGCCTGAACGTCATAAGGCACCTGCTCATAGCCTGCGGGCTTCATGGTAAAGTCGCCCGTGCCGCGCGTGATAGAGCGCAGACGAGTCGAGTAATCCGTCAACTCGGCGAGAGGCGCCTGTGCGATGACCACGGTGTCGCCGCGCTCATCGGTCTCCATGCCCGTCACGCGACCGCGCGATGCCGAGATGTCGCCCATCACGGCGCCGGCGTAGCTCTCGGGGATAGTCACCGTGATTTCCTCGATGGGCTCCAGCACCACCGGGTCGGCATCGGCGCATGCCTTGCGCAGGCCGATGCGAGCCGCCGCGCGGAACGCCATCTCGTTGGAGTCGACGCTGTGATACGAGCCGTCATACACCGCGACGCGAATGCCCGTGAGCGGATAGCCGGCAATAATACCGTCCTTCATGGTCTCCTGGACGCCCTTGTCCACGGCAGGGATGAGCGAGCGCGGAATGCGGCCGCCCACGACCTCATCCACAAACTCGTAGCCGTCGCTCGTGCCGTCGGGCCCAATGAGCGGCTCAACGCGCAGCCAGCAGTCGCCATACTGACCGGCACCACCGGTCTGCTTCTTGTGGCGGCCCTGGGCGCTTGCCGTGCGGCGGATGGTCTCGCGATACGGGATGCGGATCGGCACGCTCTTGGCAGCGACCTTGGTGCGGTCCTCCAGACGGTTGAGCAGCACCGAAACCTGCGCCTCACCCACGGCGGAGATGATAGTCTGGCCCGTCTCCTCGTCGCGGTCGATGCTCATAGTCGGATCGGCCTTGCAGGCCTTCTCGATAAACGTGTAGAGCTTCTCTTCGTCCCCGCGATTCTCGGCCTCGATGGCGATGCGGTACTGAGAGTTGGGGAACTTAAACGCCGCAGCCTCGACCTTACCGGTAATGGAGAGCGTATCGCCCGTCTCGGCAGCCAGCTTGGGCGCCACGATGATGTCGCCGGCATAGGCGTGACCGACCTCGGTCATGTCGCGGCCGCACATCACATACAGGTGAGCCAGACGATCGCTCTTGCGGGTACGCGCGTTGATCAGCTCAAGACCCGGCTCAAGCGTACCCGTCAGCACCTTGATAAAGCTGATGCGACCCTGCTGCGGATCGGCCAGCGTCTTAAACACAAACGCCACCGGACGGTCATCGTCGCTCGAAATCTTGAGCGAATCACCGTCGATGAGCGGCATCTCGCCGTAGTCCGTCGGCGCCGGGAAGTATGTGGCGATGTCGTCCATCAGCGAGTTGACGCCCTGCTCCTTAATGCAATCGCCCGCAAAGACCGGCACAAAGATGCGCTCGGCGATCGCCTTCGACAGCAGGCCTTCAAGCTCCTCCTGCGTCAGCGTCTCCTCGCCTTCCAGGTACTTCATCATCAGCTCATCGTCAGCCTCGGCCACCAGCTCGCACAGATGGTCATGGGCTTCCTCGGCCTGGGCACGATACTCCTCGGGAATCTCCGACTCAACGGCTTCGGTGCCGTTGCAATGGCGCGCCTTCATGCGCACCAGGTCGATGATGCCGTCAAAGTCCTCGCCCTCACCCCAGGGAAGGGTCACGGCGCCCAGGCGCGTGCCAAAGCGCTCCTGCAGCAGGCCCATCGTGGTCGCAAAGCTGGCCTCGGAGCGCGACAGGCGGTTTACGAACACCGCACGCGCCAGGCGCAGGTCCTCGGCGGCATACCAGAGCTTAACCGTCGTAGGCTGCGGGCCGGCCTCGGCGTCGACCACAAACAGAGCCGTCTCGCAGACGCTCATCGCGGCAAAGGCGTCGCCGATAAAATCGGGGTAGCACGGGGCATCGAGCACATTGATGCGCGCGCCCTTCCAGTCGATCGGCGCAATGGTCGTCGAGATGGAAAACGCACGCTTGACCTCTTCGGGGTCATAGTCGAGCGTGGGCTTGGTGCCGTCGTGGCCGCCCAGGCGGGCGGTCTTGCCGGAAAGGTGGAGCATGGCTTCTGCGAGTGAAGTCTTGCCCACCCCGCCTTGGCCTACGAGCACCACGTTCCTTACGTTGCCGGTCTTGGGAGCACCCATGATGACCTCCTTGCAGGGCCGCGCGCAATGCGCGACGCCAACGGGGAGAGTTCGCGGTCGGTGCCATCCCGGGAGCAGCATGGTCGGCAGCCGAGCCGACTCACCCTCCAAATGTCCTATGCCACCACCCTACCCTCACGGGCGGCTGTCCATGCATACCTTTCGGCGCACGTATGAATACAGGCGGCGAGAGGAAGAGACAAGCTTGTGAGGCGATTATTGAACCCCGTCGATGCAAACAAAAAGCCGCCACAGACCGTAAGACCTGCGGCGGCTTCGCCTCAATTAATAGTTGAGTAAATTCCTGAGCCTACCCCTCGATACGGCTCAAGAACTCACGCGTGCGCTGCTCGTGCGGATGGCCGATAACCTGATCGGCAGGCCCCTCCTCGACAATACGGCCTCCGTCCATAAAGACCACGCGATCGGCAACATCGCGCGCAAACTGCATCGCGTGGGTCACGATCACCATCGTCATATTCTGCGCGGCAAGGTCTTTAATGACACGCAGCACCTCGGCCGTTAGCTCGGGATCGAGCGCCGAGGTCGGCTCGTCAAAGAACAAGATCTCCGGGTCTAGCGCCAGGGCGCGGGCAATACTCACGCGCTGTTGCTGACCGCCCGAAAGCTCACATGGCACCTTACTCTCGTTACCCGTAAGCCCCATCTGTGCAATAAGCTCGTGTGCACGGGCCTCCGCCTGCTCGCGCGGGCGCTTAAGAACGCGGATCGGCGCATCGGTGATGTTTTTTATCACGGTATAGTGCGGGAACAGATTGTAGTTCTGAAATACCAGGCCAAATCGCGAGCGCGCCTGCCTGGGCACGTCGCCTTTCGCATATACCGCACCCGACCCCGCGTCCGTCGCAACGGCAAGGTCGCCAAACGAAAGCGAGCCACCGTCGAGCGTCTCGAGCAGTGTGGCGCAGCGCAGAAGCGTGGACTTACCGCCGCCTGAAGGCCCGATAATCGCCACGACCTCGCCACGCTTTACCTCGAGCGAGATATCCTTGAGCACCTCATTGCCGCCAAACGCCTTACGCGCGTTTTCGATTTTCATCACTGAGTTAGTCATGATAATAGTCCAGCTTCTTTTCGGCGGCGCCCAGCAGCATCTCGACCACAAAGTTAAAGACCCAGTAGATCAGCGCCGCGATCGCAAACGGCACCATGCTCACCTGCGAGGCGACCAGCGCCTTGGCCGTCGAGAACATCTCACCCACGCCAATGGCAAACGCCAGCGACGTGTCCTTGACCAGCGTGATGATCTCGTTGCCCATCGCCGGCAGAATACGCTTGGCGACCTGCGGCATCACGATATACAGAAACGTCTGCATGCGCGAATAGCCCAGCACCTCGGCTGCCTCGTATTGACCGCGCGGAATGGACTGCAGGCCCGAGCGATAGATCTCGGCAAAGTAACCGGCGTAGTTGATGATGAACGCTACGACGCACGCCGTCCACTTGGAATCGGGCGTGAGCGAAATGCCAAACACGTAGTACGGGGCAAAGTAGATGGCAAACATCTGCAGCATGAGCGGCGTGCCGCGCATGACCGAGATATAGATGCGCGCAATCCAGCGAAGCGGCGCGATTTTGCTCATGCGCATAAACGCCACGGGAATCCCCAGCGGAATCGACCCGAGCAGCGTCAGCACAAACAACTGCAAACTGACCAAGAAACCCTGGCCAAGCATCTGCATCATGACCTGAATAGACATTACTTGAGCACCCAATTATCGAAAGACAAACCATAGCTTGAATATTTATCGCAGAGGTCCTTGACCGTGCCGTCCTCGTAGAGCGCCTTGAGCGACTCGACTACAGCATCGGCCGACTTGGTGTCGCCCTTCTTAAAGCCAACGGCGTAGTGCTCGCTGGACAGCGGCTCATCAAGCTGCGTATAGGCATCGGGCTTGGCGGCAAGCTGATACTGGGCAATCGAAAGATCGCACGCCACGGCATCGACCGCGCCGCTCTCGAGCTGCATAAAGGCCGTGTTGTACTCGCCGATCGTGTCGAGCGTGGCAAACGTCGCTGCCAGATCCTTCTGGTCACCCTCAAGCACGTCCTGCGCAGCGGAATCAGTCTGGGTAATCACAGTCTTGCCGGCAAGATCGTCCCAGCCCTTGATGCCCGCATCCTTCTTGACCACCAGCACCTGCTCGTTGAGCATGTACGGCTCGGAGAACGTGTAGTCGTCCTCACGGCCCTCCATGGTAAAGCCGTTCCAGATGCAGTTGATGGCGCCCGAGTTAAGCAGCGTGTCCTTAGCGTCCCAGTCGATGGCTTCGTATTTGACCTCCCAGCCCTGCTTATCGGCAACAGCCTTGGCCAGATCGAGATCAAAGCCGGTGTACTCGCCATCGTCGCCCACAAAGCCGTACGGAGGATAGGACTTATCAAAGCCCACCACGAGCCTCTTGGACTCCGCAGCGCCCTTCACATCCTTGGCTGCAGCGGAACCCTTATCGGCACCACCGCCGCAACCGACAAGACCAAGGCCAAGCACCGTGGCGAGCGAGCCGGCTAGACCAACAAACTGACGACGAGACATATCGGTATTCATGGTATTCCCCCTTGATGGCACTTTAGTTAAGTAAAGTGAGTCGTGTAACGTCCAGAATCATACACTTTAGTGAGATGGAGTACAAGGGAGGGTTTGCCCGGCGTGGGCGGGGAGCGACGCGTAATTAAGTTTCCTGCTCTACAGTCCTGCGCAAGACGGAAAGCACATTAAGTGCTTTCCTTTGCGTG
>OBZC01001384.1_pt1 | contig 15959 bp, 11 predicted proteins | sample 1538231 | NCBI WGS metagenome assembly OBZC01 (sample SAMEA2580225, study PRJEB22360) | human gut metagenome | biome: human gut; feature: human-associated habitat; material: faeces | place: Denmark | collected 2008/2010 | reverse complement strand
GTATCATTGGTGCGCCCATTCGAACCAGCTAAAAGAGCCCGTCCCAAATTGACTACCGAGAGGATCTGCCATGGAGCGCATCGCGAGTTTTTCCGTTGACCATCTGCTGCTTGAGCCCGGCGTGTATGTGAGCCGCATCGACCGCGATCCGGCGACCGGTGCTGCCGTCACCACGTTTGACCTGCGCCTGACCACGCCCAACAAGGAGCCGGTCATGAACACCGCCGAGTGCCACACCATTGAGCACCTGGGCGCGACGTTCCTTCGCAATCATGCCGAGTGGTCGAGCCGCATTGTCTACTTTGGCCCCATGGGCTGCCGCACGGGCTTTTACCTCGTTGTGTTTGGCGAGGTGACGAGCGAGGAGATCCTGCCGCTCGTGCGTGAGCTGTTCGAGTTTGTCGCCGGTTTTGAGGGCGATGTTCCCGGTGCCGCTCCCGAGGAATGCGGCAACTACCTGGACCAGAACCTCCCCATGGCCAACTGGCTTGCGCGTCGCTACCTCGACCGCGACTTGGCCGATATCGACGAGAAGCATCTGCACTATCAGCAGGCGTAAGGGTTTTATCGCCCAAAACGCGCGCATTGGGCGCCTTCGCTTATGCGGGGGCGCCTTTTTGTTGACTGGTCGGGGCGAGCGTTCAAAATCGCTTATGTTTGTTCTAGAATGTTCATACTGTCACATAAACGAACAGGAGCGAACATGCATATCTACTCTGTCAACGATCCCGAGTTCAAGTCCTATGGCAACGTTTGGGATAACGTTCCGTCCGAGCTTACGTCGCCCGTGCTCGAGGCGCTCTCTGCCACGCCCATTCCCGAGGGCAGCAAGTACGTTGCAAGTGCGCCGGAGCTCGAGGACGTCAAGGATGCCGACAAGCTTGGCTTTCTCATGTTTGGTGGCCGTCCCTTCCAGCTCGGCTGGAAACGGCCACAATACACGACTCAACTGCCTGGAGTATCACCGCGCGAGCGAATTCAACCTGGGCGCTCGCGACTTTATCCTGCTCGTGGCGCATCGCTGGGAGATCGAGGACGGCAAGCTCGACACCGCGTGCGTCAAGGCGTTTCGCGTGCCGGCGGGTACGGTCGTCGAAGTCTTCAACACCACGCTCCACTACACGCCGTGCATGGTCGACGACGGTGGCTTCCAGGTGATGGTGGCGCTGCCCGCCGGCACCAACGTGTATTGTGCGCCCCGAGGTCGCGGCCGACATGCCCTCGGCCGGCGACAGCTACTGCTACTGGAAGGCCGACAAGTGGGTCCTCTGCCATGCTGACAGCCCCAAGGCAGCCGAAGGCGGCTACGTAGGCCTCATCGGCAAAAATCTCGACATCACCGTGGACTAGCGCATCGCCCCAAACCACCACAAAGGTGCCTGTCTCCTTTGCGGTGGTTTGGGGCGGGCGGATATCGGGAAGTGCCAGACGGGGGAGGCTGCCGGGCGCCTTGCCGTCTGCGGATTTTGGGACATGCGGCCCGCTTTTTCGACCCATCTGTCGGTACACTAAAAGCACTATGGGTACCCGCGAGCGACATATCGGCAACGCGGCCGCCCGATCCGCACCCGTGGCGGATCCCAGGGGCGGCAGGCTCTTCGCCATGCCGCGATTCCTTGTTGGCATAACACATCAGGTGTACCGCCACCGCGTCTTTGCTATCGCCGGTGTCATCACCGCGATGTTCCTCATGCTTTTGGCAGTCTTGCCGGCACTGTTCGCCTTCGACCCCAAACTTTCTAACGCCGTCCCAGCCTATGGCGGGGTGTCCGAAGAGGTCGTGGATGCGCTCGCCCACTCGAGCTCTCTCCCGCTGCTTGTCGCCGCAATTATATTTTCGATCTGGGGCGTATCGGTCTATCTGCGCTGTTTGGACTATGTGCTGCGCCGCCGCCTTGTTGCCGTCGCCACCATCTGCGCCCTGTGGATGATCGAAGTCATTCTCAAGTACAAGTCGTTCACGCCGTTCTATGCCACCGTGCTGTGGTACCTGTACTACGTGCCCATGACACTCATTCCGCTGCTCTACCAGTTGTGTGGTCTGCGCCTTGCGGGCCTGGAGCAACACCGCCTGGGTCGCCGCTACTGCGCTGCGCTGTGGATTGTGGCTATCCTGCTTATCGGATTTGTGCTCACCAACGATTTTCACCAGCAGGTCTTCCACTTTGACCGTACAAGCGACACCTGGAGCAACGATTACACGTACGGCTGGGGTTATTTCGCCGTCCTCGTGTGGACGGCCTTTAACTTTGTGGCCTTTTTTATCCTGGTGGGCCGGTCCTCGTCCTTTCGCATCCAACGTTTCTCGGGCACGGCGGCGCTCGTGCTGCTGGGCGGTGCGTTCTTTGCCATCTCATATGCGTTGCGTGTGCCCTGGGCATGGAGGCTCAACTTCTCGCTCGTCTATTGCGTCTTGTGCGTGGTGGCGATGGAAATCTGTCTCGATTGCGGTGTCGTTCCGTCATATCACGACATCGCCGGCATTTTCGACACCTTGCCGCTTGACCTCAAAGTTCTAACGCGCGACCTGCAGGAAGTCTATGCCACGCCAGTGTCAAAGCCAATGCCGGTAGGCGTGCGCGAGGAGTTGCGGACCCAGGCGCACAGCCGCGCCCATGCCTTTGCCGTGGCGTCCGATCCCGATGTGATGTACCGTGCCTTTCCACTGCTGGGCGGATCGGCCCTGCTTGCCCAAGACGTGTCGGATCTCAACGAGCTTAACCGTGAACTGGCACATCGTCGTATGGAGCTGCAGCGTCAAAATGAGCTGCTCGCCGCCGACTACGACCTTAAGACGCACCTGGCAGATCAAGAGGCCGAGACCTTGCTGGTCCAAGACGTGGACCAGGCGCTTGCCCGCGCGCTCGAAGGGATGTACGACCTGCTGAGCTCGCTGCCGCCGTTGACCGATGAATCGTCTTCGCACGAGCGTTACCGCATGCTGCAGCGCGCCAAGATGCTTGTCGCCTATTGCAAGCGCAAGGGATCGCTCACGTTGGCGCAGCACGGGGAGAGCGGTTTTGATCGCGACCGCATTCAGCTTATCGCCAACGAGCTCGCAAGCGACCTGCGCACCATCGATATCGATTGCGCCTCGATTATCGCCATACGGCGCCCGATGCACGCCAGTACGGTAAGCGCCCTGTACGACTGCGTGTATGACTTTGCGTTTTTTGCCTACACCACCGACCATCCGGCGCTTATGTATCACTTGGGCGACCATGACCGATGCAGTGTCGAGCTGCGCGCCACGCTTTTTTCCAACGATGATGAAGATCTTTCGCAGACGCCCGCTGCGCAAGAGCTCGAAAGCGCTCTGCAAGGGCGCAACGTGGCATACCGCCTTGAGGGCGAGCCCGGCCAGCTGCGCATGATCGTCTTGATGCCGCGGGCGGGTGAGTGACGATGCAGATTTCGCTCATCCTTCCCCAAATCGTTGCGCTCGATGTTGTCTTTGCCTTGGCTGCGTGTCTGCAGACGATTCACGTCCCGCTCATCGCATCGCGCCGCTCGTCCTATAACCGTAAGGTGATTTGTGCCTACGAGGCGAGCCTTGTGCTTCACCTAGTTATTTCGGCGCTCATCTTGTTCGCGTCGTCTGGCTCATATCTGGTGGCGCCGCTTGACGTTTGTGCCAAGGCAATGGGCGGAGCGCTGTGGCTCAATGCCGCGATCTTTGCCTACGGCGTGGTGCTTATGGTGCGTTATCGTCGCCCCGTCATGCTGGCCGAACTGTTGCTCGTTGCCGCCGTGACGCCGCCGGTAGTTTTTGCCATGGGCTCGGCGTGGACCGTTGTCCTTATCGCAGAGGGAGCGTTCTTCCTGTTCCGCTCCATTGCGGCGCTCTTGATGGATGTCCGCAACCGCCAGGAGGATATCACCGCGTTCTCGACGATCGAAACCATCAACGTGATTCCCGTGGGCATCCTGTATCTGGACCCGAGGGGCCGTCCGCTGCTCATGAACCGCTGCATGCGAAAAAACCTGGTGGAGCTTCATATGCCCACCGACCTAGGCGATATGAGCGGTACATGGAACGACTTGCGCAAACTCAGCATGCAAATGCCCGAAAGCAGCAGGAACCGTGTGCGCATTAATCTGGACCGCTTTGGTGAGGCGCGGGCGGTGGTCGAGGTTTCTCCCGCCGAGATTCGCTTGTTTGTGCACGATGACGTTATGGTTTCGGGCCGCCTCTTCGAGCGCATTATCGGCCTGGATGTAACAGAGTATGCGCATGCTCATGATCGCCTGGCGCAAGCCAACCACCTGCTTGAGCTTGCGGGCCAAGAGCTCCAAGCCCAGATCGAAGAAGTCAAAAAAGTTGCTGACAATGCGGCCTATCTGCGTATGCGCGCTCGCGTGCACGACGTGATCGGGCAGCGCCTGTCCATCCTCCATCGTTATCTGGAGGAGGGGCGCCTGGATGACGAGTCACTCGAGCAGATCGACCCGCTGCTGCGCTCAATCGCTGCCGATCTGCGCAGCGGGGGCGACACCGAACCGGCAGAGCAACTGGGAGATATCGTCCATGCCTTTGGCCTGGTGAGTGTGCAGATCGATGTTGAGGGTGCGCTGCCTGAGGACGCGCGTGTCGCCGCCGCATTTTTGCAGATTATCCGCGAGGCCTCGACCAATGCCACCAAGCATGCACAGGCGCATCGGGTCCACGTGCGTCTGTGGCAGGAGACGTCGGAAGACGGTGCTGTTGCGCGGATGACCGTTTCTAACGACGGCGCGCCTGCACCCGTATCGTATCGCGAGGGAACGGGTATCCCAGGTATGAGGCATGTCGCACAGAATCTGGGCGGCAGCCTGGAAGTCCACACCGCCCCGCCCTTCACGCTTACGGTGTCCATCCCGCTCGCCTCCAACGCCACGGTCCAAAGGAGAAGTTCATGATCCGCGTCTTTATAGTCGAAGACCAGGCCATCCTGCGCGAGAGCCTGGCGCGCTCCGTTGGCGACCAGCCCGATATGACCGTTGTTTCCGCCATTGCCGATGCTTCCGAGGCCTTGGGTGTCGCGCTCAAGGAGCGCCCGGACATGATACTGATGGACGTATGTACCGAGCATGATTCCAACGGCATCGTGGCGGCGGCGCGCATCAAAGAACAACTGCCCGAGTGCCGCGTCATTATCATGACGGGTATGCCCGAAATCACCTTTGTGGACCAGGCGCGCGAGGCGGGCGTCGACAGCTTTGTGTACAAGAACGTCGGTATCGACGAGCTATTCGCCGTGATGCGCTCCACGCTGGCGGGTTACTGCACGTTTCCCAAGCCGCCCGAGAGCATCTTCTCGGGCACGGCGGCCCTCGACGATGTCGAGCTGTCGATCTTGCGCCTTGCCTGCGAGGGTAAAAGCCGCCGCGAGATCGCGGCCGAGCTGTTTATGAGCGAGGGCACCATCAAACGCCGCATCTCGGAGATTCTCAATAAGACCGGCTACGACAACATCATGCGCTTGGCCGTGCGCGCAGTAACGGAGGGCAGCATCGTTCCCAACATGGAGCGCTAGCGCTCGTTACGCATCGGCATAAAGCCGCAGGATCAACTCCTGCGGCCCCGCCTGGCAAGTGCGCGGATGTGTCCGCCAATCCGCGGCTGATGTTACGTGCCGCTACGCGATGGTCGCGGTGTAGGAGGCGACGTCCTCATAGGAATCGGTCAGGTAGGCGTCGATGCCGATGGTCGTATTGACGAGGTCGTCAAGGCTGTCAAGCTCGCCGCTCGAGAACGTGAATTCCTCGGTGGCGTTGGTGCCGGGCATCAGGTGAGCCGAGAACCAGGGTTCCTTCATGGTGCCGTTGACGTTGGTCTTGCCGGAAGGAGCGTAGAAGGTCAGGTCCTTGTCGCTCTTGTTGGTGATGTTGACGACAAAGCCGATGTCGCCCCAGTCGTCCTTGAACTTCTCGGTGATGGTGATGGTGCACAGATCGTCATCGGCGACGGTGACGGCGGGGGAGATTTCGACGCTCTGGACATCTTCGTCTTCGACGGCCTCATCGATCTCTTCTTCCTTCTCGGCGTTCTCGCGATCCTTCTTCACCGTACCGGACAGATCCTTGTCGGACTTCGTAAAGATAAGCTTGTCGCCTTCCACCTCGAGGACGAGCTTGTCGTCCTTGAGCTTCAGGTCGTGCGACTCATCTTCGGCGGTAATCGTTACGGTGGTGGCGTCCTTGGCCTCCCATTTCAGGTCGGCGACCTCAAGGAACATGTCGAGGACGCCCGTGCCGTCTTCGTCGAGGATCAGGATACAGTTGAGGCCCCACTCCTTGAGCATATCCATGTACTCATCGGTGAGCTCTTCGCCGTCCAAGGTTCCACCCGAGTACTGCCAGCTGCCGACGAAGTTGGCCTTGGGGTCTTTGCCGCCGCCGCTGCAGCCCGTCAGGGCAAAGGCGAGCGCCAGGACGCATGTCAGAAATGCGAGTACGGACTTTTTGAACGTTGTCTTCATGGTGTCCTCCTTCATCGAACGAAACCCATAGAAGCAAATGCGGGGGCGGCGGATCCCCCGCTCATTACCAGTTAGGGGCGCTAGGGCCTGGGCGTTCCGCAGTTGCTGCAGAACTTGCCACCGTTTTCGCTACCGCAGTTGGGGCAGAACCACTTGGCCGGTGCCGGGGCGGGTGCGGGACTGCCGCACTCGGAGCAGAACTTGCCGGTGTTGGTGGCGCCGCAGCTGCAGGTCCATGCGCCGGCCGCAGGTGCGGCAGCGGGTGCCGGTGCGGGGGCGGGAGCCGGAGCCGGCTGCGGGGCGGCCTGCTGCTGTGCCTGACCGGCGGCGAACAGCTGGCTAGCGTTCATGCCGCCCATGCCACCTGCCATGCCCATGCCCATAAAGCCTGCCATCGCGCCGTTGGGGTTGGCCGCTGCCGCGCGCATCGCGTCGCTCTGGGCGCTGGCGATGTTGGCGGCCGCCATGGTGGGATCGCGCATGACTGCGGCCTTCTGTAGGTCCTTGATCATCTGCTCGTCTTCTTGCGAGGCGGCGATGGAGTTGACGCCAAAACTCACGATCTCGACGCCGCGCAGGTCGCGCCAGTCGGCAGAGAGGACCTCGTTGAGCGCGCGGGCGAGCTCGGTGGTGTGGCCGGGGATGGCGCTGTAGCGGATGCCCATCTCCGAGATCTTGGCAAAGGCGGGCTGCAGGGCGGTGAGCAGCTCGGACTTAAGCTGACTGTCGATCTTGTCGCGCGTGTAGCTATCGGTCACGTTGCCGCATACGTTGGTGTAGAACAGCAGCGGGTTGGTGATGCGGTACGAATACTCGCCGTTGCAGCGCACGGAGATGTCGACGTCCAGACCAATGTTGTTGTCGACCACGCGGAAGGGCACGGGTGAGGCGGTGCCGTACTTGTTGCCGATGATCTCCTTGGTGTTGATAAAGTAGACGCGCTGGTCCTTGCCCGCGTCGCCGCCAAAGGTAAAACGGCTGCCGATATTGGCGAAGGTCTCCTTGATGGAGTCGCCCAGGTTACCGCTAAAGACGCTCGGCTCGCTGCCGGTATCGAAGACGAACTCACCGGGCTCCAACGCGACTTCGATGATCTTGCCGTTTTGCACCACGAGCATGCCCTGGCCGTCGTTGACGGCGATGACCGAGCCGTTGGAGATGACGTTGTCCTCACCGCGCGTGTTGGAGCTGCGGCCACCGGTGCGCTTGCTGCCCTTGCAGGCCAAGACGTCAGCAGGCATCGATTCGCAGTAGATAAATTCCTTCCACTGGTCGGCCATGACGCCGCCGGCAGCTCCCAATCCAGCTTTCAAGAGTCCCATGGTGATCTTCCTTTCTCGTCAAAGGCCGGGTGGTATTGGTTGGATTGCTTAGTCGTCCTTGTCGTCTTTCATGACAACGGTGGTCTCGGTGTGGCTGAAGGTGTCGTGCTTCTCGGTCAGGTCGAGCTCGCCACAATACTCATCGGCATGGGTTGCTTCGTTGGCCGTCTTGAGCTGGCCTACCAGTAACACGTCTCCGATAATCACGATGATCAGCGGCGCGATGACGTTGATGAGGATGCCCTCGATATCAAAGGTGAGGTAATCCGGATCGAAGGCGTATTCCCCCATAAAGAGAATCTGGGAGAGGATAAATCCGATCACGAAGAACAGCACCGAGGCGATGGCGAGCTTGGGCTTGGAGCAGGGGAGCTCGCCGACCAAGCGGCCGGTCTGGCCGTTCATGGCAAACAGGTAGCTCTTGCCGTTCCACGAGGTGGAGAGCATCCAGACGGGGAACAGGGCGTAGTCGCTGTCTTCCCAGGCGTAGTCGAGCTGCTTGCTTTCGACCGTGGCATCATCGTATTCGTCGACGACGGTCTCGCGCAGGGCCGAGATCGTGCTTTCTTCCATACGGCGCTCGGCGCGCGCCTTGCAGGTCTCGCAGTCCTCGTCGTAACGGTTGGCGATGTAGCCGGGCATATATGCGACCGAGAACGGACGCAGTGCGTCGTAGTCAAACGGCTCGATGGCATCCATGTGGCCGTCGGGCATCTTGGACGATCCGTCGACGGGCACGCGCTTAAACGAGATATTGCCCTTGCGATAGGCATCGTAGTGGTCGGTGGTCGTGACGGTGCGGTCGGATTCCTCGGTCACGGTCTCGTTGGTCGCGTCAAAGTACACTTCGCCGTCAACGCGGGCACCGTAGAGCCAAAACGGCACGTAGACACCTTGGACCTCGTCGATGTGGTTGCCGGTGACAAAGCTCTTGGGCAGCAAGATCTTGCCCTTGTAGTGTTCCTTGAGTGCGGCCGTGACGTCATCGCGCCCGAGCTTAAATGGAATCACCAGGTCGGGCGAGAAGTCGCCCGAAAGCTGACCGGGCGCTACGGCGGAGTTGCCGCAGTACGGGCAGGTGGTGACGGCGACGGTGCCGTCGGACACGAGCTCGGCGCCGCACGACGAGCAGATGTAACCGGCGTTTTGAGCCAGCTCCTGCACGGCATCGTCGACAGCAGGCTTGGGGGCCGCGGCTGCGGCATCGGCTTTGGCATCTGCCTTGTCCTGGCGCTCGCGATAGAGGGCCTCGACTTCTTCGACTTCAAAGCGCGAGTCACAGTAGTCGCAGACGAGCTTTTGCTCGGCACTGGCAAAGTGAAGGGGACCGCCACACGCGGGGCACTGATAGTTGACGCTCTCGAAGGCCATGATCGGTCCTTTCGCTGCCGGAGGCTATGCGCCGATGGCGCCGCCGCAGTATTCGCAGCGCCCACTGGCATCGGGAATGGTGGTTGCACCGCAGAAGGGGCAGGTGACCGCGGTCTTGGGGGCCTTGGCGGCCACGACGCTGTCACGCGTTTCCTGGCGCAGCTGCACCAGCGCGTCGCGGACCTCGGTTGCCTGGCGCTTGGCCTCGCGGTATTCGATGGAGCCGCGCTGATCGATGGTGGAGTCGTTTACGCGCAGGTTGATTTCGGTAAAGTACGGCGTGTTGACGTGGATGGTCAGGTTAAAGTCGTAATCCAGGTCGTAGCGCGGCGGGTTGTAGCTCTCGCGCTCGCCGTCCTTGGTCTCGCGATAGATCTCGGTGCGATGCTCGTCAATATCCATATCGCAGCCGAGTACCTGCGAGAACTCGATGATGTCGGGGTTGGCGTCGCGCCAGCGGCTCTGCGAGGTAATGATCAGCAGACCCGCGTCCTCATCGAGCATAATATTGGTGCGCCCGGCAGAAAGCGTGCGCGTGGGGTTGAACGAAGACAGGCGTTCGGCGTTGGCCTCGCGGTAGGCGAGTTGCTCACGGATGTCGTCCGCGGTGCTGGAGCGATAGCCGTGAAAGTAGGGGGAGAGCTTGCCGGCGCACTCTTTGCACAGGTAGCCTTCATTGATTTTTGTCTTACCTAGAAGTCCCAGCTCGGTATCGCAAATCGCGCACTCTTTCTTCTCGAACATCTTGTCAAAGAAGCCCATGGCTGCCTCCCATCAACTGGTAGCGTGTGTCACTTTTGATGATGGGGGAGTGCGCGATCCTTCGCGATACCCAGACGGCTCAAGGAGTCTCCACAACTGGGACACATGGCCCATTTTTGACCAGTCGTTGGGGACGTTCTTCGGCCACTCATTGGGGACGTACTTAAATGAGTGGCAGCTGGGACACTCCTGGCCGAGCTAGAGGCCGCGCGTGTCCCTTCTGGTCCATGAGGCTCAAAACCGCGGTGTGACGTGAACGGCTGGGGTCAAATTTGCAGCATTTCGAGCTCGGCTTCGATATTGAGACTGGTTCTTTATTAAAATAGATTTCCAGACAATTGAGCGGCTGGGGGTTAACCATGAGGGACATGGGAGACACAACCGCATATCTGCGTCGGGGCATTCGGGAGATTATATGCCTGGCGCTGTTCTTCTTCACGTTTTTGGCGTGCGAGTATCTTTTTGATGCGCGCATGGCCGAGTTCGTGTCTCCGAACGAGGTCGTTATTTATGAGAGCCTTGTCATCGGCGCGAGCGTGATTGGCTTCTTTGTGCGTCCCATTCTGTACTATCGCCGTCCCCATGCTATCGACGCAACGAGTGACGTCACGGGCGTTTTGCTGGTGGCGGCATTGCTGCTGTTGATTATGGCGGTTCAGGTTGAGGTGGTAATTGCCGGCAGTTTGGTGGCGTGCTGCGCGTTGGGCTACTGCGGATCGACTGCCTACGCAAACTTTGCACGGCGCTTTGCGCGGACGCCCTGCTTGGCGCGCGCCGCCGCACTTTCTTACGTCATGGGCGTGCTGGTGCAGGTCCTCAACCACATGGTGATGCCTGCCGGCATTCCTCAGCAGGCTGTTCTGGTTGTCTGTGCGATCGCGCAGGTGGCGTTGCTCCACGGTGCCCGACGCGCCAAGCTGCGCGACGAGTCCGATCCCAGCTTTGAACCCAGTGTTGCCGGGCTTTCGGTAGATGCTTTGGAATATGGCGCCAAGTGGCAAGACGATCCCAAGGCAAAGGCGGCATTCCGCCGCGCCGTGGTCCGCCTGACCGTGGCGACGGCGTATCTTTCCGGCGTATTCGCCGCTCTCAACGCGGGTCTCACAACCTTGCATGCTACCGGAGCCGTTGATTTGGGTGACTGGCCGCGCCTGCTGCTTGTCGTGAGCTCGTTGGTCGCTGGCGCACTATTTGACCTGCACGGCCGCTTGTATATGAATATCGGCATGACATGTGCCGCCATACTGTCCACGCTTTCGTTCTTTGTGCTCATCGTCGATGGCAATGGCGGCAACGAGCTTGCTGCCACGATCATCTTTTATCTGGGCTCGGGCTTTTTCGTGGTGTTCTTTACCACAAAATATGCCGCCGTCTCGCTCTATGCGCGCTGGTCATATTTTTGGCCGTGCATGGGTCGCGTCGTCAACAACGTGTGCTCGATGTTCGTGACGGCGCCGGCAGTGGCGATTATCTCGAGTCAAAATGTGCTGGCTGCGGTCGGTGCGGCGCTCGTGATGTTTGTGGGCATTGCGATTACGCTGCTGGGGCAGTTGGGGCAACGAGCCGATGATGCCGTGATACGGGACGAGCTGGCGCTTGCCACCGATGACCTTGGTGGGGATCTTGCGCCCACACGCTCCGACCCCGAGCCCGTGGAGGCAGCGGAGCTCACGTCCGATGAACGCCTCGATGCTTTCGTCGCCACCTTTGGGCTTACAGAGCGCGAGCACGATATTCTTGAGGTCTTGGTCGTTTCGGACCAGAGCGTTCAGGACATCGCCACAACGCTTTTCCTTTCGCGCTCCACGCTCTATCGTCACATTTCCTCGATCAACAAAAAGACCGGCACCGCCTCGCGCGTGGCCCTCATCAACTTCTTCTGGTCCTGGACACCCAAGGACTAGCTAATCTCCCAATAAGTTGCGGTGGAATAGTCCCTAAATTAAAGTCACGGGGCTTTAAACAGGAGCTATTTCACCGCAACTGCTGGGGGATAGACTGCGGCGGCGGCAGAGGCAACGGCAGCGGCGTTGGCAGCTGTGGTAGTGGCAACGGCAGCTGGCAGGGTGTTTTCCGTCTACTTGCTACAGCAGCTCGCCGTGGCGGGCAATGTAGCGGCGCTTCGCCAGCTGGGTGAGCGCGATATAGGCGGTAACGATGCCAATGAGCAGCCCAAAAAAGCTCGTGGGCAGCGGCATGAGGCCGAGCGCATCGGCGATGGGGCTTGCCGGCAGCCAGGTGACGAGCGCCGGGCCCAGCACGGTAAGAACGCACAATGCGGGCGCGGCGTGGTCGCGCGGGCTCGGCAGATGCGGGGAGCGCAACATGTGGACCACGAGTGTCTGCGACCACATGGACTCGACAAACCAGCCGCTCTGGAAGAGCGCAGCAAAGGTCGCCATACCCGCGACGTCGCCCGCGGCGGCAAGCTCGGACCAGCTTGCATCCACGGCGGCGGGGCACACGACAAAGAAGAGCGCGGCGAAGGTCACGATGTCAAACAGCGAGCTCACGGGGCCCAGCTCGAGCATAAAGCCCTTGATGGACGCGGCGTCCCAGGCACGCGGGCGGGCAGTCCAGGCGTCATCGACGGTGTCCCACGGCAGTGCGATGCACACGATCTCGTAGACCAGCGACAGCAGTACCAGCTGCAGGGCGCTCATGGGCAAAAACGGCAAGAACAGGCTCGCGACGGTCACGGACAGCACATTGCCAAAGTTGGAGCTCACCGTGGTCTTGAGGTACTTGAGCAGGTTGCCGTAAGTGCGGCGGCCTTCGATGATGCCGCGCTCGAGCACGCCCAGGTCCTTCTGAAGCAAGATGATATCGGCGGATTCCTTGGCAATATCGACGGCCGAATCGACCGAGATGCCGCAATCGCTCGCACGCATGGCGGCGGCGTGGGTGGTGGCGGCGCCCCAAAAGCCCCGTCGCCACCGTCGTTGATGCCGTCGCCCATAAAGCCCACGGTGTGGCCGAGCATCTCGCGCATGACACGTACCAGGCGCGCCTTCTGCAGCGGCGAGAGCTTGGCGAAGAGGTGGGTTTTCTCGGCGCGCTCGGCAAGTTCGGCGTCATCGAGCGCATCGATCTCGGAGCCGAGCAAGACGTTGCTCGCATCGATACCAATCTGCTCGCAGACGGTGGCGGCGACGCGGTCGTTGTCGCCGGTTAGGACCTTGACCGCCACGCCCTTGGCCTCGAGGGTGGCGACGGCGCCCGCGGCACTTGCTTTGGGCGGATCGAGGAAGGCCAAAAAGCCCATCAGCACCATGTCGCACTCGTCGGCGATGCCAAACTCGCCCACGCAGCGCGGATTGGTCTTCTGCGCCACGGCAATTACGCGTAGGCCCTCGGCGTTAAGTCCGGCGATCTGCTTGCGAATCTGGGCGAGCTTCTCGTCGGTGAGCGGCTGAGCGATGCCATCGATCTCGACAAAGGAGCAGATCTCGAGCATTTCCTCGGCAGCGCCCTTGGTAACCATCTGGGTTTTGCCTTGGGCGTCGGCGACAACTACGCTCAGGCGACGGCGCGAGAAATCGAAGGGAACCTCGTCGACCTTGGTGTAGCGGTCGCGCAGGCTCTGGCCCAGCATGGAATCGGGTGCGACGGTCGAGGGCGTCACATCGGCACGGTCGATTACGGCCAGGTCGATAAGATTTTTGAGGCCGGTCTGGAAGAAGCTGTTCAAAAACGCATGGCGCAGCACGCGCGCGTCCTCGTTGCCATCGGTGTTGAGGTAGCGCTCGAGCACGATGCGGTCTTCGGTGAGGGTGCCGGTCTTGTCGCAGCACAGGACGTCCATCGCTCCGAGGTTTTGAATCGCCGGCAGCTCCTTGACGATAACCTGGCGACGGGCGAGGTCCTTGGCGCCCTGCGACAGGCTCGTGGTCACGATGACGGGAAGCATCTGCGGCGTGATGCCCACGGCCACGCTCGTGGCGAACAGCAGCGCGTCGATGACGTTGCCCTTGGTGGCGGCGTTGATGGCAAAGACGGCCGGCGCCATAACGAGCATCAGGCGCACCAGCAGCATGGAGACGCTCGAGACGCCGCGGTCAAACGCGCTCTTTTCGCCGCGCCCGTTGAGCATCTTGGCGATGCCGCCCAGGTAGGTGTCCGAGCCGGTGGCAACGACAAGCGCCATGGCGGCGCCGTTTTGCACGGAGGTGCCGGTAAAGACGATGTTCTTGCAGGCAGAGAGTGGCAGTGCGGAGCCGTCGGCGCCCTCGACGACGGTGACGGCGGTGGTCTTCTCGACGGCCTCGCTCTCGCCGGTGAGTGCGGACTCGATCACAAACAGGTCGCGCGCGGTGATGATGCGGGCATCTGCCGGCACCATATCGCCGGCAGAGAGACGGATTACATCGCCGGGGACGAGCTCGTCGAAGGGGATCTCGATGCGCTCGCCGTCGCGCAGGGCGGTGCAAGTGTTGGAGACCAGGTCCTTGAGGGCCTCGGCCGCATTGCCGCTGCGGGCTTCCTGGATAAACTTCATGCCGCCCGATACCAGCAGCATGGTGCCGATGACGATGACCGTGGAGGGGTCGCGCTGCGGCTCGGGCACGGCGAGCACGTCGATGTAGAGCGAGACCAGCGCAAGCGCGGCGAGGATGCCGGCGAAGGGATCGATGAAGGCGTCGGCGATGCGGCGGGCGAGCGTCTTGGTCGGTGCCTCGATGGTGTTGGGGCCGGAGGCGTACAGGCGCTCGGTTGCCTGCTCGGCGGTGAGGCCGTTTGCCGTGGCGTCGAGCAGTACGAGGGCGTCCTCGGCGCTATGGGTGGCGGCGAATATGGTGTTCTTGGACAGGCCGGTGTGAGCGGCAGGGCGCGCCGTGCGGCGGCGCTTGGAGATGGCTTCGAGAACCGTGGCGGTTTTGAGCATCAGCATAGGGTCCTCCTTGTTGAAGGGAGTTAGCGTACGTGTCGTATTTGCTTCAAAAAACCTAGATGTCGCTCACGTCAAGCTCACGAACCGCCACAAAGGGGACAGGCACCTTTGTGGGAGGGATTGACGATCTGCCGGTGGCGTTTATGCGCGTGCAGAGTCCTCGCGGCGTGCCGAGGGCGACATGCAGGTTTTTCGACTAGGACTGCCTTCCATGGCACACCTCCTAAAGGCTGAGCGCAGCGCGCTTTGGGTATCTCGTACCCCTTTTTAATCCGCCCGTATTTTTGATGAGGGGGTTTGACATGTCAACCCCATTGTTCGGAAAACCATTCCCTTTGACAAAGCCTTTACAGAATGCCGTGGCCCCAAAGCGCGCCCGCATCTACGCTTCGCCTGCGCTAAACTGGAAGGCACGTACGCGATTACGAGAGGAGCCCGCATGGAGGCTTACAAGCAAGAGTTCATCAAGTTTATGGTCGAGTCCGACGTCCTTAAGTTCGGCAGCTTTACGCTCAAGAGTGGCCGTCAGTCCCCGTTCTTTATGAATGCCGGCGCTTACGTGACGGGCTATCAGCTCAAGAAGCTGGGCGAGTATTACGCCCAGGCCATCCACGATAACTTTGGCGACGACTTTGATGTGCTGTTTGGACCGGCCTACAAGGGTATTCCGCTGGCCGTCGTGACCGCAATTGCCTACCACGAGCTGTACGGCAAGGAGGTCAAGTACTGCTGCGACCGCAAGGAGGCCAAGGACCACGGCGCCGACAAGGGCAACCTGCTGGGCTACGAGCCCCAGGACGGCGACCGCGTGGTCATGGTCGAGGACGTCACCACCAGTGGTAAGTCCATCGACGAGACCTATCCCAAGGTTAAGGCTGCTGCCGATGTCGAGATCAAGGGCCTGATCGTGTCCCTCAACCGCATGGAGGTCGGCAAGGGTGGCGTGACCACCGCGCAGAAGGAGATCGAGGCCAAGTACGGTTTCCCCGTCGCGAGCATCGTCTCCATGGCCGAGGTCGTCGAGACCCTCTACAACCACGAGATTGACGGTAAGGTCGTCATCGACGACGAGCTCAAGGCCGCCATCGACGCCTACTACGAGCAGTACGGAGCTCGGGAGTAGTTACGGCGTTTTACCAAACGCCGTAACCG
>OBZC01001381.1_pt1 | contig 16074 bp, 18 predicted proteins | sample 1538231 | NCBI WGS metagenome assembly OBZC01 (sample SAMEA2580225, study PRJEB22360) | human gut metagenome | biome: human gut; feature: human-associated habitat; material: faeces | place: Denmark | collected 2008/2010 | reverse complement strand
CCAAAAAGGGACAGGTTTATTTTGGGCTGTTTTATCTGGGCAAACGCAAGCGCCCCGCAACTGGAATTGAGCCAGTTGCGGGGCGCTTTTCGCTAAAAGGACAAAACCGCAGAAAATACCTGCCAAAAATAAACCCGTCTTTTTTTTGGTCGGTTTTACTGGAGAGTTGCGTCGATTGCCTTGACCAGGGCGCTGCGCATGCCGGCGTCCTCGAGCGCAACGACGCCCTTGATGGTGGCACCACCGGGCGAGCATACGGCATCCTTCATCGCCGCAGGATGCTGGCCAGTTGCAAGCTGCAGCTTTGCCGTACCTAGCACCATCTGGCTCACAATGCGATAGGCATCGGCACGCGGGATACCGTGCTTGACCGCCGCATCGCCCAGGGCCTCGATTGCCATGGCGACAAATGCCGGAGCGCAACCACCCACCGTGCCGCCCACAAACAGCAGGCTCGTATCGAGCTCGACCACCGCACCGAGTTTGCCAAGCAGATCAAGCACCACGGCGCTCTGCTCATCACTAAGCGTGGAAGCCTTCTCGCAAGCGATGACGCCCTCGCCCACCGAAACCGGTGTGTTGGGCACCGTCGAGATATGCGCGACGCCCGGCAGGACCTGCTCCCACTTGGCACTGTCCCAGGTCCAGGCAACCGACAGAACGACCTTTTTGGCAAGAGCATCCTTGAGCGGGGCGAATACCTTCTCGATCATGTACGGTTTGACCGCAGCGACCACGATATCGGATGCGGAGACAACCTCGGCGGCATCGTGGCAGGCGACCATGCCGCGCGCCTCGCAGCGCTCAACCAGTGCGTCGTAGCGACCCGCGCAGGCGCACATGTCGCTCGCAGCTACACCGGCAGCGATCCAGCCATCGGCCATAGCGCTCGCCATATTGCCAAAACCGACAAATCCAATCTTCATATCTCATAGTCCTTTCAGACACATTCCTCAAAACGAAAGGTATTGTCCCACGCCATTGTTTCGTATTGCCGACCTATTTGTGATACGGCTCGCCACGGCTGATCTTGCAGGCACGGTAAATCTGCTCTAGCAGCACCACACGCGCCAGGTTATGCGGCAAGGTAATGCGTCCAAAGCTGAGCATCTCGTCGGCGCGGGCGCGCACCTCATCACTCACGCCGTCCGAACCGCCGATTACAAAGGCAATGTCGCTGCTGCCTCGCAGCATAAGATCGTCGAGCCGCGCCGAGAGCTCCTCACTCGAACGCTCCTTGCCCTCGATAGCCAGCAGGATCACATGCGCCCGAGACGGCAATGCAGCAAGAATTGCCGCCCCCTCCTTGTCGCGCGCGGCATCCACGCCGCCCGCCTTAGCCGGGTCGATATCGGCCACCTCGCGGATATCCACCTTGGCATAGGCACCTAAGCGCTTGGTGTACTCAGCGCACGCGTCCTTCCAAAAGCGCTCCTTGAGCTTACCGACGCAAACGACGGTGTATTTCACGCGCGCCTACTCCTTCGAACCGTTTTGAACTTTGCCGGCGGTCAGCATCTGCTCGAACATCGAGGCCGACTGCGAGAAATCGCTCGGCAGTACGACCGTCGAAGTTTTACCCGTGCGAGCGAACTCCGTCATCATCTCGGACCACTGCGTAAACATGAACAGCTGGTTGGCCTCGTCGTTGCCGACGCCCGTCTCCTGGATGATCTCGAGTGAATCTTTGATGCCCAGCGCGATGGCCTTGCGCTGGTTGGCGATGCCCTCGCCCGCCTTTTCCATAGCCTCGGCCTCGGCGGTCGCCTCGGTGACGCGCTTGATGCGGTCTGCCTCAGCGAGCTCCTGTGCCGCAGCGCGCTTGCGCTGGGCGGCGTTGATGTCGTTCATGGAGTTCTCGACCTCGGTCGGCAGTGCGATTTTGGTGATGAGCGTCGACACGAGGGTGAAGCCGTAGGCGGCCATCTGCTCGGAAACGGTAGCGTTGACATCCTTGGCGATGTCATCCTTCTTGGCAAAGACCTCATCGAGTGTGTAGACGGGAATCGAAGAGCGCAGGGCGTCGGTGATGAAGTCACGCATCTGGTCGACGGGCTCCTGCAGCATGTAGTAGCTCTTGTAGATACCCGAATCTGCCGGGCCGGCGCCCATGTCATAGCTCACGTGGTACTGAGCAGAGACCTCAAGGCCGATGGTCACGTTGTCCTGGGTCTTAACGTCGATGCCAAAACCGTTTTTCATGGTGCGCAGACTCACCGTGGCGGCCTTGCGGTCGATCACGGGCACCTTCATGTGGAAGCCCGCGTTGACGATGCGGTTAAACTTGCCCAGACGCTCGATGATCACGGCATGCTGTTGTTCAACGACATAGCAGGCGTTGGGAAGCAGCAGCAACAAAATGATGATGGGAAGCAGAAGGCTCGTAAGGGCGGCAATGATACCGGACAACAGCATGGTCTCTCCTCTGATAGGCACACGTTGGCACTAGGATACCCGCACGAAGCAGCAACGTGACATCAACAAGAGGCCCATAACAAAAAAGCTCCCATTGCTGGGAGCTCTTTCAATCAATGGTGCGGGCGAAAGGACGTCCGCGTATCCGCTTCGCGGATCCGCACCGGCTGCCGGCGTCCTCGCCAGCTCGCTAAAAACGCTCCGCGCTTTCTTTACGCTCGCTCCTTCGCAGGTTCAAGTCCCCGCGATGGGCCCATAACAAAAAAGCCCCCATTGCTGGGAGCTCTTTCATTTAATGGTGCGGGCGAAAGGACTTGAACCTTCATGGGGTTGCCCCCATACGGACCTGAACCGTACGCGTCTGCCAATTCCGCCACGCCCGCGTGCAGGAATTAGAATAACGGAGCGCCACCGCGAACGCAAGAACTATTTTTGAAAAAGTTTGCAGGCATTTTCCCAAGCGGCTTGCGCGATTGCCTCAGCATCCTCGCCGGTACGATCGACACGGTCGTTAACCAGCGCGTTTGCCGTAATGGAGATCATTGCGGGCTCGCATTCAAGACCGCGGATGGGCTCCGGAGCCATATACGGGCAATCCGTCTCGAACAAAATTCGATCGAGTGGGGTTGCCGCAAATGCCTCGCGCACGTCGTCGTTGCGCTTAAAGGTGGCCGCACCACCATAGGCGATATAGCAGCCCAGCTCCACAAAGCGCTCCATCGTGGCGCGGTCCTCGCCAAAGCAGTGCAGCACACAACCGGCTTGGGGCACGCCCACCTCACGAAGCACGTTGTACGCATCAACGTGCGAGGTGCGCTCATGGTCCGTGTCCTCGTGGCGCAGATGCAGCTCCACCGGCACGTTACGGCACACGGCAAGCTCGAGCTGACGCGCCATGCAGTCAATCTGCACGTTATGGGGTGCCGGCGCGATATCGTCGTCATAGTCCATGTGGTAGTCCAGGCCGATTTCGCCAATACCGGCGCATAAGGAATCATCGAGCGCGGCAACGACCTGTGCGTGAACGTCGTCGGTATAGTCCGGTGCGCCATACGGATGCACGCCGGCAAGATACTTGATCTGCGGGATATCCTGCATCGGCAGAATTTCGCGCACGAGCCAGTCGCTATAGTCCGTCACGCTGCGTTTGTCAGCGATGGGGTCGAGCATCGTCACCAACAGGTCGACGCCCGCCGCCTTGGCACGCACGAGCGTCTCAGGCACATCCTTGCCCCAGAACGAAAGTAGATGCGCATGCGTGTCGGCAAGCGGTGCCAAGGGCACGGGACAAGCAACCGTCTTCTTTTTCTTGGTAAACGTCACACGTTCGGCATTAGGCATCATGGATTAGCTCCTGGGCCAGACGGACAAAGTCGGCAACATCAAGCGTCTCGGCGCGCGTGGTGGGTGCGATACCGCAAGCCTCAAAGGCGGCATCGAGCACGTCCTTGGCAAAGCCGTTGGCGCTCATGGAATTGCGGATGGTCTTGCGACGCTGGGCAAATGCAGCATCAATCACGCGAGCCACAAAGTCGCGATCGAGCCCTTCGGGCACCACGCCGTCAACACGGTCGATACGCACGACGGCCGAGTCCACGTGCGGCGCCGGCATAAAGCAACGCGGCGGCACCTCAAAACGACCCGTCACCTGCGCATACAGGCCGAGCTTTGCCGTATAGCCGCCATAGGTCTTGTTGCCCGGCGTTGCGGCAATGCGATCGGCAACCTCCTTTTGAACCATGACGACGGCGCGCTTGAGCGCGGGCATCGTCTGGAAGAACTGCAGGATGATCGTCGCCGCCACGTTATAGGGCAGGTTCGCAACAAATACCGTTGGCTCACCGCCTGCAGCCTGCTCAATCTGCCCCGGCGTCACCTTGAGCGCGTCACCCATGATAAAGCGGAAGTTGGCATAGTCGGCGGCGTGGGCGTCAAGCACCGGCTCAAGCTCGGGATCGGCCTCGATCGACGTAACGCACGCCGCCTCCTGCAGCAACGCAAGTGTCAACGTACCGCAACCCGGACCCACCTCGAGTACGCACTCGTCACCTGCAAGCTCGGCAAGCTCGCAGATACGCTCGATCACATGATTGTCGATTAGAAAGTTCTGGCCCAGGCGATGCTTAGTCGCAAGGCCAAACTCCTCTAGCAGCTCCCTGGTGGCCGTGGGGTTTGCCAAAGGCGAAGTTGTCATGGTTGCCTCCTTAGCATGATGGCGGCGTCTTGAAACAAAAGGGCATGGACCGTGGCGGCCATGCCCTTACAGCTAAACAACAAATTGCCGATATGGCGCTCGCGCGGTCTCTACGCCAGACGCGGGAACAGCGGATCGCCCTTCTCGACGGGCTGACCACCAGCAAGCAGGCCCCAAGCGCAAATGCCCTTGAGGTCGTCGCTCGCGGCCTCGTCCTCGCAGGACAGGCGGCGCAGAGCCTCGGCAGAAGTCTGGGGCATGAGCGGCATCAGCAGGTGAGCGGCAATGCGGATGGCCTCGAGCAGGTTGTAGATCACAAACGCCAGCTCGTCAGCCTTGGCCTCGTCCTTGGCAAGTGCCCAAGGCTCGGAGTCCTCGATGTAGTGGTTGGCGGCGTGGATGAGCTCCATGACCTCATCCTTGGCTCCGCCGTAATCGAGCACGTCCATCTTGGCCATGTAGCGGTCGACCAGGCCATCGGCGATCTTTGCCAGCGGGTTGTCAAACGCGTCGAACGATGCGGGCTTGGCGGGCGCGCAACCGTCAAAATACTTGCCGCTCATGTTGAGCGAACGCGAAATGAGGTTGCCCCAGCTGTTGGCCAGGTCGGCGTTGTAGACCTGCTCCATGCGGTCGAAGCTGATGGCACCGTCGGTGCCGGGGACGACGTCGGTCATAAAGTAGTAGCGATAGCCCTCGACGCCCAGCATGTCGATAACGTCCTGCGGAGCGATGGCGTTGCCGCGGCTCTTGGACATCTTCTCGGCCTTGCCGGTCTCGGCATTGCGCACGGTCAGGAAGCCGTGGGCAAAGACGTGCTCGGGCAGGGCCTCGCCGATGGCCATGAGCATGGCGGGCCAAATGACGCAGTGGAAGCGGATGATGTCCTTACCCACGATGTGGAACTGCGCGGGCCAGCGATAGGCCAGCTCGGCACGCGCGTCGTCGGTGTCGACACCGTAGCCAACGGCCGTCATATAGTTGAGCAGAGCATCGAACCACACGTAGGTCACGTGACCCTCGTCAAACGGGACCTGAATGCCCCAGTCAAAGCTCGTACGGCTCACGGAAAGGTCGTTGAGGCCGCCCTCGACAAAGCTGCGAACCTCGTTCATGCGGAACGCAGGCTCGACAAAGTCGGGATGCTCGTCATAGAGCTTAAGCAGCTTGTCCTGGAAGGCGGAAAGCTTAAAGAAGTAGGACTCCTCCTGCACGCGCTCAAGCGGACGGTGGCAGTCGGGGCACAGGTGCTGGCCGACGCTGCCGTACTCCTCGTCGCCCTTCTGGACCTGCGTATCGGTAAAGTAGGTCTCGTCAGGCACGCAATACCAGCCGTCGTAGCTGCCCTTATACAGGTAGCCGGACTCCTTCATGCGCTCCCACAGGTACTGCACGGCATGGTGCTGGCGCGGCTCGGTGGTGCGGATGAAGTCATCATTGGAAATCTCGAGCTTGCTCCAAAGCTCCTTGAAGTGCGGAGCCTGGCTATCGGTCCACTCCTGCGGCGTCATGTTGTGCTTGGCCGCGGCCTCGGCGACCTTCTCGCCGTGCTCGTCCATGCCGGTCAGGAACTTGACGTTATAGCCGGCGGAACGGCGATAGCGAGCCTGAACGTCGGCGATGATGGTGGAATAAGCCGTGCCCAGGTGCGGATCGGCGTTGACGTAGTAGATGGGCGTCGTGATAAAGAACGAAGGCTTGCTTTGATCCATGGGGTTTGTCCTCCAGAAAAACGTTGCATACAGAGGATGATTCTAGCGCAAGGGCTGGATATCCTCCATCTATTGCATATCGAGCACCATGGCATAGACATCGCGCTTGCGGCGCGAATACTTCTGAGACAGGCGCTTGGCCACCGCAGACGCGGGCTCCCCCTCCTCGAGCGCGGCGCGGATATCCGCGCGCAGGGCCTCGTCGGGATCCGCTGCCGCGGCGCCAACCGGCGCGACACCGGCCTCCTCATCCTCGCTCGGCGGCGCGATGACCAGCGCAATCTCGCCCTTTACCTCGCCGCGAGCACGCAGCTCCTCGGCAAGCTGGGCAGCGGGCCCGCGCAAGACCTCCTCGTGCAGCTTGGTGAGTTCGCGGCAGACGGCAACCTCACGCTGGGGAAAGACCTCCGCCACGGCCTCGAGCGTCGCCACGATGCGATGTGGAGACTCGTAGAAGATGAGTGCGCCGGGCACCACGGCAAGGCGCTGTAAACGGCGCACGCGGTCGCCGTGCTTTCGGCCCAAAAAGCCCTCGAAGAAAAAATGCTCGCAGGGAATGCCGGACGAAACGAGCGCCGTGACGCAAGCAGAGGGCCCGGGAATAACTTCAACGGGCACATCGGCCTCACGCGCCGCCTCGACCAGCGCCTGTCCGGGATCGGACACACTCGGCATGCCGGCGTCCGAGGCAAAAGCGAGGGTCTCCCCCGCCAGCAGACGGTCGACCAGGCCGGCGGCGCGGCTGGCGATCACATTCTCATCGCAACGGAAGAGCGAGACGGACAAGCGGCTTGGAAATGCCCAGATGCATCAGCAGCTTTGACGTCACACGCGTGTCTTCGCAGCAAATGACATCGGCGGCGGCAAACGCCTCGCCAACGCGCGGGGACAGGTCGCCCAGGTTGCCGATGGGCGTGCCGACCACATAGAGTTTGCCCGTATGGGCGCTGTTTTGCGTCATATCAACCTATTCAATCATGCCACGCTCGAGCGTACCGAGCGCCGCGCGGGCGTCCCATGCTGCAATGCGCTTCTCGGTCTTCCACGTTTGGAAGAACCAACCGGCAGCCGGTGCAAACGAAGCCAGTTGGTTGGCGATAAACACGCGCTCGTAGGCATTGCGGCCCTCGGGCGTAACCGACGAGTTGGCAAAGATCGCCGCGCCCGACCATTCGCCCACCAGCACGGGGAACCCAGTCGAAATCGCTTCTTTGAGCTCGCGCTTGTTACGAGAAATCGCCGTCGTCAGCCCGCGGGGGCTCGTGATGTCGAGCGCATGCTCGTCGCGGTAATGGTACAGGTGAAGGTCCATGTAGACGTTCTTGTACTTGGCGCCGCGCATAAAATGCTTCCACTCGCTGGGATGCCCCGACGACGAGAAGACGACGATCTTATCCTCGGGCATATACGAACGGACGAGCTCGTAGGCATCGCGATAGAAATTGCGCAGGTAGTGAGCAGGAATGCCATCCGTCATGGTGAAGAGGCTCTTGCGGACACTCATCTGCGGCGTATCCAGCAGCTCAATGCCCAGCAGGCTCTCGGCCTCGCCGTAGCGATCAGCCAAGCGCTCGAGCACGTCGAGTGCGACATGACGGCCGTTAGTGGACGAATGCCACTCGGCAACAGCCTCTGGCGTGGCGGGCGAATCGTTGGAATCGCCCTGGCCACCGGGCACAGTTGCTAGATCAAGCAGCACGCGGATGTCGTACTTGGCAGCCCACTCAATTGCACGGTCGATGTAGTCGACAACCGAGATGTAGGACGCATCGGACTCCTGCGAGCCAAAGGCATACCAGGGCACCGGCAGACGCACGGCATTGAGACCGATCTGCGCCATGCGACGGAAATCGTCCTCGCTCACAAACGTCTCGTAATGACGGCGCATGCGCTCGTTATAGGCGGCGGTGCCCATGGCCTCCTGCAGCTCGGCCGCGTTGGATGCACCGGTCGCCGCGTATAGCGACGGGGTCACCCAAGGCTCGGGAATAAACCAGCCAGAGAGATTAACGCCGAGTATCCTCTCCATCACTGCCCCCTTTTGAATCATACGGGCTAAGCCCGCATCGCTCTTGCATGACATATCTATCGATTTGAGTATACCCGCGCATGCAGACAGGCGACCGAACGGTCTACAAAGTGGCGCAAAAGTGGGAGGAATGTCTGGGACAGGTGGGCACGAGCTGGTGCGCCGAGATGTGCGCGCACGTCGGAAGTAAGCGCCGGAAAGCGCATCCCGTTTTTCGCAAAAGACTGGGATGCATTTTCCGTTCGAGGCCTCAATCGGAAAATGCATCCCGTTCTGAGCGCGAGATCTGGGACGCAGTTTCCGCCAAAGGCCGCAAAAGGAAAGCACGTCCCATTCTGACGCCGGATTCCGGGTCGCGCTTTCCCAAGCGACATCAAAGCGGAAAACGCATCCCACTCTGAAGCCAAATTCCGGGACGCAATTTCCGCAGAGCCCTCGATAAAAGAAAAGGACCCCTTTGCAGAGGTCCTAGTCAATTCAAGGTGGCGGGGAAGGGAATCGCGCCCGCGCTCCGCGCGTGCGGACCGCTGCGGCGCTTCGCGCCTTGCGAGCTGCGCTGGCAAACGCTCACGCGTTTACTCAGCTCCGCGCCCTCACGAGGTTCGATTCCATGTGGGGGCTGCATAAAAGAAAAGGACCCCTTTGCAGAGGTCCTTGTCAATTCAAGGTGGCGGGGAAGGGAATCGAACCCCTGACACGAGGATTTTCAGTCCTCTGCTCTACCAACTGAGCTACCCAGCCATTTGATGTGTGCCTTGTTTCAAGGCTTGATTAGTATAACCAAGGACGCGTTCCGGTCAACCGAGAATTTTAAAAAAGTTTTTGAGCACAGCCTCGGTTCTATAAATCGGCACGTCAGAGGCATCAGCCGGCAGCAAGAAGTTTTTCACTCAGAGCCGCACGGGCAAACTCACTTGGCGTCATCCCCTCGGCAGCCGCCCGTCGACGAATGGCCTCCTTCATTCCCAGAGGAATCTTGACCGACAGCGTTGCCGTCCCCTCACCTGAGAGCGGGGGCCGTCCACGCACGATTCCACCAACGGTGTGTTCGCCATCCGGAAACTCTCCGCGCTCGTACGACTCACACCACGCGTCAATCATTTCATCCGTTACAACCTGACCATTAGCGGCCGTATACGTCTTGCCCATCATCGACCCCTCTGCCGAGCTCGCTCGATCTCTTGCCAGAATTTCTTCTGAACCGGAGACAGGGCATGAATAATGAGCCATCCACGAATTAGTTCGACCGCAACAAGTTCCACACTTCGACCATCTGGAAGCCATCCAATGGCAAGCCATCTCGGCGGCTCGTCCTCCGACTCGCGGCGAATGCACTCAGTAACCGCGAACCAGGCACCAAGCACCTGCTTTTCCGTCAAGTGTTTTTTTGGCGTTCGGATGGATCTCAACATCCATGCATCTTCTCCTCCATCTTACCCAATTTCGTATGACGAAAGTCCGCCGTCGTCAATCTCTTACGCCGGCGCTTGTTGGAGGGCGGGAGGTGTAGCGAGGATTGAAGGGCGTTCCAATACCGCCCAGGCGCCGGGACAGGAACACATGTGCCAAGGACGGACGTTTTCGTAGCGCGCGAGGATATTGCCGTCGCGATTGATGAAGGCGATGTCGATGGGATAGGCCATAAAACACGTATGGACCGAAGAGCAGCGTGGAAACGCCATGACGAGCGGCAGGCCGTTGGCGGCAACCGGACGCCGTCCCAGCATGCCGCGCAGTCGCACGACAAACGACTCCGCCACCGCAAACTCGGCCGGCGTCCAACCCAGCCTGTTGAGTGCCCGCGCGTAGGCGATGTAGGACGAGACCGCGGTCACATGACCACCCCCGGGCGCCATGGATCGACCGTCACCGCGCGCTCGTGCGACAACGTTGTCGGCGCCCCCAGCGAAACGCCAGCGATGCTGAGAAAAGTCGGCCACGGCTCATAGTACATGGTGCAGGTGTAGGTCCTAAACGTACCGGATAGGGAGAGCAGGCCACCATCCGATGCCTCCGCGCCTTGCTCACTCGACACTTCGATCTGCAAGTCATAGCCTTCCATGGCATTCAGAATTTGAGTCTGAACCGTCGCCGAGGCATCGGCAGAGCTTTCGTCGCCCTCCCCCTCCGACGCCACAGCGTGCGCCAACACGATGTCGGGCACCACGCGGTCGAAGCGCGCGACAGCGCTGGCAAAGATCATGACGTTGTACACGACGAGTGCCAGCACCAGCAAAACGGGCGTAACCACTGCCATCTCAACCGTCGCTTGGGCGCGCTCCTCGCGCAGACGCATGCGGATACTCATTACGACCCACCGCCCAGAACGCCAACCAGCGTGGCGACATCGACGGTGAGCGGGATGGAGCCGCCGCGATGCCTCGGGGGGGCACACCGACGGGGAGCGGGATGGCCCCCCCGCCGGGCAGAGGAATCTCCGCAAGTGTGAACACCGTACCGCTAATGGTGCGTTCGACTTGATATTCCAACGCCTCGCAAAGCGCCTTGGGATCGGTCACGCCCAACGGAATACTTCGCAGTTTGTCTTGCGCTTGAGAGAGACCCGCAATGTCAGACCCCGGACTCTTAATGACATTTGCGGAATCGGTCAGCACCGGCTTTCGCAGGCGCAAGTCGCACGGTTCCAAACCCAGCGCCGCCACGGACGCCGAAACGGTATCGCCGAGCCACGATGCAATGGAGCCCAACGCACCGCTGCCCCCTCCTAGGTCTTTAATCATCTCGTCCATAAGTTCGTCGGCCGAACCTTGGATGTCTCCGTATCCCACGAGTAGCCGTCCCCAAACATCCATGACGCCGTCGAGCACGCCGGCAACGCCGCCCGAGCGTTCCTTCAATGTCGAGAAAAATCGCGAAAGCATGTTGTTTTGCGCCGTCGCCTCATCGGGCGCCAGCACCGCGGCAGAGATAGCACCGCGATCGCCAAGCCTGACTGCCGCGTTAAACGAGGAGTTAAGTTGATCGGGGCTGGTAATGTCACCCGAAACTGCAAAGGCGACCACGCCGTTGCGGCCAGGTGGGGCGATACGCGGGCGCTCGCCGGAAAGCGCTTTAATGGCCTGGTCAAACGCATTGCCCGCACGGTCGGCCTCATCCTCGGTCTGACGCTCAAGTTCGAGTTCTTTGTTGCGGCATTCGACGTAGTCTTCCAGAGCCTCTTTGAATCGATCAAAGTGGTACTCAAAGCCGTTTTCGATAGAAGTCGAAGGAGCCGCAACGGCACCGAGCGACGAAACACCAAAATGGCATCTATTGCATTTGTCCTGCCCGTCATAAGCAGCAACCGAGGCCAGCCCGCATGGCGCCCCCTTCTTATAGTTGGGGCAACTCGTTCCGTAATGCAGATACGTCTTGCCATCGATGGCACTGGTTGGCCACACCGTATCGGTATAGAGTTCCGTCGCTCGCACCTCGTCAGTGTTGCGCGGCAACAGCGGGATATAGGAAGCGACTTCATCTCCGTCCTCGGTTACATATGCACGATTGACCTCTGTACTCGCATAGGTGTAAAACGCCTTGCGCGCCGCCGACTCCGCCTTCGTCTCGACGCTTGAACCCTGCGGTTTTTCGTCTGCCAGGCGTTGACGGTAGTAGGTCTTCGCGCGGTCGAGCGCCACCTGTGGCTCCCACGAAATGCTCGAGGCATAATGCGGGTTCTGCTCACCCGAGAGCTTTGCCAAACTCCTCGCACGTTCCCACATGCATGAACAGCTACCGACCGAAGCCGGAACCGATCCACCGCAATCCGCAAGCCAGGCGCGTTCTTTTGCTTTCGCCGTCTCCTCCGAGGCCTTCTGCAGCTCATCTGCTGCGCGCTCCAGATCTTTCGATGTGTCTTTAATGGCATCGGTCGAGATCTCAGAACCCTCGAGCGCAACGAAATCCGACTCGGACATCCTGGGCACGGCAAGCGCCGTACCGGTATAGGTCACACTATCGGTATCCTGCGCCGACACCGCCTGCGTGGCACGCGCGGCAATCAGATACGGCAGAGCCGTCTCGATTTTCTGCAAGCCTTCCGATGCGTTTTTGGCAAACTTGTTGCGCGTTTTAATGATCTCAATCCCGGTGTCGACCATATTGCCGGCAACTGGTTCGGCACCCGGGATGAGGATGGCGACCAGGCCCGTCCCGATCGTGGCAAACCCCGCTAGCCCCAGACTCAAGATGCTCGCATCAACCACCGTGGCAGCCGTGTGATAGGACGACACTACGTTGGCACCCGCCAGCGCGCCGCTATCGGCCGCCACCTGGGTGTCCCCCGCGCGCGACATGCTCCATATCGCCGCGGTCGACGAAAACAACAACGTGAGCACCACTAGGATGACCACGGCAGAAGAAAGCGTGGTGTAGGCACCGTCTTCGATAAACAGGTCGATACCGGCGCGGCCCATAAAGCCGCCTCGCTTGCGATGGCAGCTCGGACGGCGCGTCAAAACGCGTCTAGACCAGAAACGCTTAATCCCATGCAGCAATCCACGAATCATAATCTCCCTCCAGCCATTCGGGACGTGATTGATATGAGACATCAACCTTGAGCTCAACGTAGCCGCCCTCGGCGGTACCACCCATAGCCTGCACAAACGCACCGATCACAGGCAACGGCTTGACCTCGCCAGAAACGGACACGGACGAGACGCCACCCGCATCGGCCCGACCAAGCTCGATATCCCACGACAACGGCCCGCCGGCATGAAAGATCGAAACGTTGGGCACTGCGGCAAGCCGGCGGCAGGTGAACTCCTTAAGATCGTCATCCTCCGCCGTCGTCGTGGTCATGAGCCGCGCGGTCTCGGCGGCGGCAGACTCCATGACCGCGCGCGTATAAAGCAGGCACACCGGTTGCAGTGCGAGAAGGATGAGCGTCAGAAACGTCGGCAGCAAAAAAGCGGCCTCGACCGTAGACTGCGCCCGGTCCTCGCGCGCGATATCAATACAACGCGATGTCCTTAGCGCCCGCAGCGGCGTCGATAACCGACGTCGAGGCAACGCCATGGGATGCCGCCCGCTCAACCAGCGCCGCCAAGCGTCCATCGGTGCCAGCACGCCAAAGTCCCACAATCGCCAGCACGATCGATAACAGCGCCACCGTGACGATGGCGTATTCGACCGTCGCCTGGGCAGATTCCTCACGCAGAATGCCATGCATTTCACGATCCCTCCTTTGAGCTTATTGTTTGCGGGACCAGACGCACGGCGCGCAGACGACACGAAGCATCGCCAGCATCCGCGGCAACCGTCACCATATCGACCCAGCCGCGCCCATCGCGCACGATGGCGCCCCATACGTTGCCCTTAATATCGAGATAGCCGCTCAGGGCGAGCTGGGCCGTTGGCACCTCGCGGTAGGCGCGTAACATATCCGCCGCTGCCTCGGTCATCGGTCGGTCCTCGGACCATGCAAGCCGGACCGCAATCGCGTTGTCCTCAGACGAATCCGTCGCAGTGCCAGACCGCTTGTCGAGCGTCCGCAGAAAGGTTTGCGCCGTGACAGCGACATCCGAATCGTCCGCATCTCGCATCTCATCTTTTTGAGACGCCACCGCCGAATCTGAGCCCGAATCGAAGGCGGCCCCAGGACGCTGCTGCCGCGCGGCGTTAAGCCCCCAAAGCACCGCCGCTATCGCCACGGTCAGGCAAGCAAACACCAGCAGCACCCCGATGGGGCGCTCGCCCTCTACAGGCTGTTGATGCCCTCGCTGATAGCGTTCCATAGATCTTGGACCTTGCCCTTAAATGCGACAATGGCAATGATGGCGATCACCACGAGCACGCCGACCAAGATGGCGTATTCGGTGGTGCCCTGCGCACTCTCCTCCTGCAGTAGCTCCCCGGCATGCTGGCGAGCGCGAATTGACTGGCAAACAGCCCAGCTCCAGACCTTGCCAGCAACGTCAGTCATCGTGTTCATGTATTCCTCCCTACATCATCCCGCCTGCTCCCAACAGCGGGCCCAATATGGACAGAAGCAACGCCGGCAAGATGAGTGTGCCGGTGGGAATCAGCAGCTTGACGGGCGCACGCTCGATCTCGCGCTCGACCGCGGCGCGATGAGCCGCACGGATCTCGAGACTTTGAGCGGCCAGTGTCTCGGCAAGTGGGGCACCCAGGGCGAGCGCCTGTCCCACCGTGATGGCAAAGGTCTCGAGCGCTCGCACGTCCAGGTCGCGCGCGGCGGCCAACAACTCGTCCTCACGCGTGCCCACGCCCACCTGCCACGCCATGCAGGCCCGCTCAAGTCGAAGAGCCAGCACTGACCGGCGGTTGGCGCAGAAAATCTCAAGCGCCGCATCAAACGAAAGACCGGCCGAAAGACCCAAGCGCACAACATCGATCATCTCGGACACTTCGCCGAGCGACACTCGCACCGGGCCGCCCGCTCCAACCGCACCCTTCATTCGCGCGGTCAGAGCATCGACCACCGAGCGAGCCGCGGCAGCGACCAGCACCGCCTCGCGCTTGCAGGCCTCTGCGATCTTGCGTGCATCCGCCCGATCCAAACCCGTCGCGACAAATACACTCAGAGCGCACAGGCAAGCCGCAACTGCAACCGGGGCGCTCATAGCTCCACCCGCATAATGCGCCTGATAACCACCAGGGCAACGGCGTTGAGGGCAAGACCCAGCACCACAGCGCCCGCGCCGGCAGGCGTCGCAAGACCGCGACGAAAATCTGCCGAAAGCAGCGCCAACACCGCGCACATGCCCGTCGGCATCGCCGCGACCATATGCGCAGACATGCGGGCCTGCGACGTCTTAACATCTAGGCGGCGCTTGAGCTCAATGCGCTCCCCCACCATGCTCGACGCCTCGGACAGTAAGTCGGCAAGCGGAGCGCCGGTGCGCTGTGACACCTTAAGCGCCAAGGTCACAAGCGAAAGACCGGGGGCGTCGATGCGCACGAGCAAGTCATCGAGCGCGTCGGTCGCCGAGATGCCGCAATCGATCGCCGCCGCCACCCGCAAAAACTCGGTATGCACCGGTTCTTGCGCATGAGCGCCCACAAAGCGCATGCCCTGGGCCAGCGAATGTCCCGAGGCAAGCGACATGGAAAGTGCGGTAAACGCCTCGGGCATGGCCTCTTCTGCATCGTGTTGCTCGCGCCGGCTCTCAAAGCCATCCCGAGCGGCGCCAACGGCAATCGGAGCAACAAGTCCCAAGGCAAATCCGAGGGGCGATAACGACACCATCGTTAGTAAAATGCAGCAGACACCGCTCGAGAGCAGCAGAAACGCCAAACGCCCCGAAGCATCTTCGATCACGAGGCCAAGGCGATGCGCCGGAGCCAGCGATGCCCACGAACGGGCGATCTTTTTCAGCAGATCGTTTTCCACCAGCTCACGCGGCAGTTTCTCTGCCACCGTCTCGAGCGCCTGACGCGCCAGCTCCGCCGGCGGCACCTGCGGCACACGAGGTTCCGCCCCGCACGCCGTCGCGACAGAAAACCCTGCCAAACCCCCTACGACGAGGGGCACAGCGACCTCCATTCGTCCACCTCCTCTTGTGTGAGCGTCCCCGACCGCAGGCCTTCTGCGATAAACGGCGGCTCGCGGTCAAGCGTCCAGGTGCGCTCGGCGGCATCGAAAGTCACATAGCGCTCGAGCTCTACGCCGCCCGACGCGGCGCGACGCACCCCCGAATACGAGGAGACGAAGCGCCTGCCATCGGCGTCGGGCGCCCGCAGCCCCCAGCAGATCCGCGACC
>OBZC01001376.1_pt1 | contig 16153 bp, 12 predicted proteins | sample 1538231 | NCBI WGS metagenome assembly OBZC01 (sample SAMEA2580225, study PRJEB22360) | human gut metagenome | biome: human gut; feature: human-associated habitat; material: faeces | place: Denmark | collected 2008/2010 | reverse complement strand
ATTCCATTAAAATTGATCGGGCAACACCAAATAACAAATGCTGGACATCACCAGCGCAAAAAACGGTAATGTCCAGCATTCATTTAGATTTCTAGTCCATGGCTTCCAGCCATATTCTTCAAATATTCCTCCGGGTCACCATTCAGAATCAAATCCGCATAACCCAGCGGGTCAGCAGCTCCACGCAGCCGGTGTCCATGTTGAATTTGCAGGCTCTTTCATCGTACTTCATGTTTGTGTCCTTTCCGCCTTACGGCACCTTTACAGTTGTGACTTTTGTTATACGGTTCTTCTGATAAGGTTTTGGACACACAGCGGTTGGAAAAGCACCTTCGTTCTGCTTTCCGAAGAAAACAAAAAATCCGAACCCTTCTCCTATCGAGAAAAGGTTCGGATTTTCTATTTTAGCGGTAGTCCTCCCGGTAGACATTCCTACGGGTTGGAAACCGCGCACTAACAAAAGCCCCACCGCAGGTGGGGCCGTGCTGTTCAAGTCCTCTTATCTGCTGTTATAGCTAAAGGGAAAATGCCATACAAAACAAAAAAGACAGCTACCAAAAGCTGTCTTCCTTGTGGTGCGGATAAGAGGACTTGAACCTCCACCGAGTTGCCCCGATTAGAACCTGAATCTAACGCGTCTGCCAATTCCGCCATATCCGCATATTCTGTTTTTGTTCGTGGCCGTTCGGCTCGGAACGATAATTATTATACCACGGATGCAGAGAAAGTCAAGCACTTTTTTCAAAAATCATGCTACAAATTTTCGAGCGAAAATTGTTGCATTCCGTATAGACCGAATGGGGCGAAAAATCTGGCGGGATATGGTACAATAAGTATCACCCCCTGCGGGGCAGGCGGCCCGGCGGGACTATTTACGGAAGAGGGAAACTACAGATGTTCAATATTATTATCTTTCTCATCGGCGCAGGCATCATGTTCTATATGGCGTGGCGGAGCTGGTCGCGTCGGCGCCGGCTCATGACCCGGGGCGAAAAAGTAGAGGCTGCAGTGGCGGGCAAGGTGCAGAGCCGGGACGGTGAAGCCTATCTGCTGGAATTTTCCACCGCAGGAGGCATCCACCATCTCCATTATCCCAAGTCCGCAAAGGGCAGAGAGCTGGCACAGGGCGCGGTCGTCACCCTTTATTATGACCCGGACGACCCCGCCGAGATGTACGTCGAGGGCGATAAGTCCGTTCTGGGCGCGGAAGTGCTGTACATCGTGCTGGGCATCGTGCTGCTGGTGCTGATGGCCGGCATCGTCCACTGAGAGGGGGAAAAGAAAGATGAAACTCGAACATTTTGGAATGGCAGAGCCGGGCGACTGCCGGGTGGTCTTTTCCGCGACGGCGGCAGAGCTGGAAGAAGCCGTGCAGGCCGTGAGAGCCGCCCCGGGGGCTGCGCAGGATGAAGATGACCTGCTGACGGCGGCGGTGAACCGGGCGATCCTGGAGGGCTTTTCGCCCTTGTTTGCCCAGCTGATGGCGGAGCATGGCTTGCAGCCTGTCACAGACCCGGATTTTGAGCTGCTGGCGGTGAACCGGGCCGAGGGATTCCGGGTGGGGGCGCAGTTCTTCTGTCTGCCGCCGCTGGAGCTGGGGGGCTACACCGGCTTTGTCCAGCCCATCCAGCCCCGGCCCATCCGGGAACTGACCATCGAGTTGGAGATCAACCGGAATCACGGCGACGAGGACCGTGCCGCCGACGCCGAGGGTAGGCGGGAACTCCGGGCCAGAGTGACGCAGGAGATCTACGCCCAGCGCTGCCAGCAGGCCCGCGCCGTGGCCGAACAGGCCCTCATCGCCCAGCTGGGCACACAGGTCACAGGCCCGCTGCCCAAGCAGCTCGTGGCGGGCAACTACTTTGCCGAACAGCGTCAGTTCAACCTGCGGATGCAGGCCAACGGCATCAACTTCGACCAGTATCTGAAGGTGCAGGGCCAGACCGTAGAGGAGTTCCGCGCATGGCTCCACACCGAGGCGGAGCGCAAGCTGCGCAGCCGGATGGGCCTGCTGCTGGTGGCGCAGCGAGAGCAGCTCTGGCCCACGGAGGCCGAGGTGGAGGAAGAACTGACCCACTGGGACGACAAGCGGGACGGGGAGCACACCTTCCCCTCAAACGACCGCCGCCGCGCCGCGCAGCGCATCGCGTCCAGCCGGGCCGCTGCCTTCGTGCTGGCCCACTCCACCCTCACGCCGCCGCCCGCTGAGCCGACGGTGCTGAAGGCCGAAAGCTGAATCTCATCCTCCGGGAAAACCGCAGGGCGATAAAAGGCAGGGGAAGCCCGCCGGATGGAAAATGCATCCGGCGGGCTTCTTTGTTAAGAATCTGCGAAGTTTTTGCAAAGTTACCCTCGAAACGCTGGTTTCTTAAATAGCGTCGTGGTATGCTACTATCACACTCACAGGGAACTGCAGGGCACTGCCGTTTCCGAGATCATAAGCTTTGGTCGTCCCGCTTCAGCCTGCCCGGCACGCCAGTGCCTCTCCCCGTGGGAGAGGTGGCTGCAAAGCAGACGGAGAGGGCGAGGAGGGAACCCCATGAAAGAAGTCAAGACCCCCAAAAAGCCGCTGGCCATCTATTACGCCATCGTGCTGCTGGTGCTGATGCTGCTCAACTTCGTGCTCGTGCCGTGGATGAACGAACGGCAGATCAAGGAAGTGGACTATGGCACCTTCATGTCCATGACCGAGGAGAAGGACATCGGCCGGGTGGATGTGGAGTCCAACCAGATCCTTTTTACCGATAAAGACGAAACGCAGGTCTACAAGACGGGCCTCATGAACGACCCCGACCTGACTCAGCGCCTTTACGACGCGGGCGCGCAGTTTTCCAGCGAGATCGTCGAGCAGGCCTCGCCGCTGATGAGCTTTCTGCTGAGCTTCGTGCTGCCCATCGTCCTCTTCGTCTGGCTGGGCAATGTCATGAACCGGAAGCTGATGGAGAAAGCCGGCGGTGCGAACTCGATGATGTTCGGCGGCGTGGGCAAGTCCAACGCCAAGGTCTATGTCCAGTCCACCCACGGCATCCGCTTCGCGGATGTGGCCGGCGAGGACGAGGCCAAAGAGAATCTGCAGGAGATCGTCGATTATCTGCACGACCCTAAGAAATACGAAGAGATCGGCGCTTCCATGCCCAAGGGCATCCTCCTCGTCGGCCCTCCGGGCACCGGCAAGACCATGCTGGCAAAAGCCGTGGCCGGTGAGTCCAATGTGCCCTTCTTCTCGATCTCCGGCTCGGAGTTCGTGGAGATGTTCGTGGGCATGGGTGCCTCCAAGGTGCGCGACCTGTTCAAGCAGGCGAAGGAAAAAGCACCATGCATCGTCTTTATCGATGAGATCGACGCCATCGGCCAGAAGCGCAACAGCGGCCAGCTGGGCGGCAACGATGAGCGGGAGCAGACCCTGAACCAGCTGCTCACCGAGATGGACGGCTTTGAGGGCAACACTGGCGTCATCATCCTCGCGGCCACCAACCGCCCGGACTCCCTCGACCCCGCCCTGACCCGTCCCGGCCGCTTCGACCGCCGTGTGCCGGTCGAGCTGCCCGACCTCAAGGGCCGCGAGGAGATCCTGAAAGTCCATGCCAAGAAGGTGGCGCTTGCCCCCGGCATCGACTTCAACACCGTGGCCCGGATGGCCTCCGGCGCTTCCGGCGCAGAGCTGGCCAACATCGTCAACGAAGCCGCTCTGCGGGCTGTCCGCTCGGGCCGCAAGAGCGTGACGCAGGCTGACCTTGAGGAGAGCATCGAGGTGGTCATCGCGGGCTACCAGAAGAAGAACTCCATCCTCACCGACAAGGAAAAGTGCATCGTGGCCTACCATGAGGTCGGCCATGCGCTGGTGGCGGCGCTCCAGAGCCACTCCGCTCCCGTCCAGAAGATCACCATTATCCCCCGCACCTCGGGTGCGCTGGGTTATACCATGCAGGTCGAAGAGGGCAACCACTACCTCATGACCAAGGAAGAGCTGGAAAATAAGATCGCCACCCTCACCGGTGGTCGTGCCGCCGAGGAGGTGGCCTTCCAGTCGGTCACGACCGGTGCATCCAACGACATCGAGCAGGCCACCAAGCTGGCCCGCGCCATGCTCACCCGCTACGGCATGAGCAAGGAGTTCGACATGGTGGCCCTTGAGACGGTGAACAACCAGTATCTGGGCGGCGACACCTCGCTGGCCTGCTCGGCCCAGACCCAGAGGGAGATCGACCAGAGGGTCGTGGAACTGGTGAAGGCCCAGCACGAAAAGGCCATCCGGATCCTGACCGACAACCGGGCCAAGCTCGACGAGCTGGCAAAGTACCTCTACGAGAAGGAGACCATCACCGGCGACGAATTCATGGCCATCCTCGAAGAAAAAGCCTCAGATGAAAAATAAAAGGAAAGTGCTGCAATAATCTGACCGCCGTATCCGTATTCATTACAGATACGGCGGTTTTCTGATGCGCCGTGTCGCAAATAAGATAGTAATTTGGGAAAACCCCTCCGTCAGCGCTGACGGAGAGGTCATCCCCCTACAGGAGGATACGACATATGAGACTGAACAAGAACACTGCACGCCGTGCCGCTGCTGCGGCCGCTCTGCTGACCATGACCGCTGCAATGAGCGTGGGCGCTTTCGCTGCCGATGACACAGTCGTCGCGGGCTATCTGCCCCCGCAGGCCGAGAGCGTCATGACGCAGGGCGACATCGCCCTCCACTCCGACGTTCCGGTGGGGGAGGTAGACCCCAACTACGGCGGCTACGCCTCCCCGGTGGAGAATCCCATTCAGGGCAATGTCATGATGATCTCCGACGCAGCGGAGGAAAAGCACGAGGCCCGCTACACCGTCAAGGGTCTGCTGGGCAAGCAGGTGCTTTATACCGCCCGTCAGGAGGGCCAGGTGCTGACGCTGGACGCTCCGGATGACAATGCCACCTTCCGGGCCACCATCCTCGATATGCAGGCCCTGCTGGATCAGGGTGTGAGCACGCTGGTGTTCAAGACCAGCAAGACCTCCACCACCCTGAACCTGACCCTCCTGTGCGAGGGCCAGAAGTCCGGCACCAAAGTGACCCTGCGCCACCTCGGCAGCAGCGCCCGCCTCACCGTGGGCTTCCGCAGCCGCCGCGACCTCATCGTCGGTCGCTGAGCCGCAAACGAACCGTTTTCTCTCCTCTTTTCCACTGATACGAACAGCAAGAAGGCCCGCTGCATTCATCGCAGCGGGCCTTCTTGTGTGTTCAGATGGTATCGTCCGGGCCGCTCCCGCCCTGCTCCGAGGCGTAGAGGAGCATCAGGTGGTTTGCACTGGCCTCCAGCTGGCTCTTGGCCTGACGGAGGTTCGCTTCCTCCGTCTCGTTCATCTTCTCGGGCTTGTCCTTCCGCAGGCAGCGGCGGAGGTTCGCCACATCGGCTTTGATGCGGTTCTTCTCCTCCTTGTCCAGCTCCTTCTTGCACTTCGAGAGGGCTTCGTCTACCTTATAGGCCAGCACTTCGGCCTGATTGTGGAGGGCGAGACGCTCCTTGCGGCGGCTGTCCTCGGCTTCGTAGGCGGCGGCGTCCGCCATGGCGCGCTGGATCTCATTCTCCGAGAGGTTGGTGCTGCCGGTGATGGTGATGTTCTGCTCCCGGCCCGTGCCGAGATCCTTGGCCGACACCTTGACCACGCCGTTGACGTCGATGTCAAAGGTGACTTCGATCTGAGGCTTGGACGAGAAGCTGGCCCGGATGCCGTTCAGCTTGAACTTGCCGAGGCTCTTGTTGTCCCGGGCAAAATGCCGCTCGCCCTGCAGGACGTTGATCTCCACGCTGGTCTGCATGGGGCGGGCCGTGGTGAAGAGCTGGCTCTTACGGGTGGGGATCATGCTGTTGCGGGTGATGAGGGGGGTGGCGACGCCGCCCAGCGTCTCGATGGAGAGGGTCAGAGGGGTGACGTCCATCAGCACGAGGCCCTGCGCTGCTGCACCGGTGGCACCGGCCAGCTTACCGCCGCCCTGCAGCAGGCCGCCCTGTACGGCGGCACCCATCGCCACGCACTCGTCGGGGTTGAGGTTGTGGCTCGGCTCACAGCCCAGCAGCTCTTTTACCTGACGCTCAACGGCAGGCATCCGGGTGCTGCCACCCACCAGAAGCACCTTGCCCAGCTGGGAGGCCGAGATGCCGGCGTCCCGCAGTGCGTTCTGCACAGGGGCCACGGTCCGGGCCAGCAGGTCGCCGGTCATCATTTCGAACTGGGGGCGGGAGAGGGTCAGGTCGAGGTGGTGGGGGCCGTCCTTGCCCACCGCGATGAAGGGGAGATTGAGCTGGGCCGAGAGGGCGCTGGACAGCTCCTTCTTGGCCTTTTCAGCCTCTTCCTTCAGGCGGCCCATGGCGGCGGGGTCGCGGGAAAGGTCGATGCGGTCAGATTTCTTGAACTCGGCCACCGCATACTCCACGATGCGCTGGTCGAAGTCGTCACCGCCCAGACGAGTATCGCCGCCGGTGGCCAGCACCGTGAAGGTGCCGTCCTCGATCTCGATGATGGAGACATCGAAGGTGCCGCCGCCGAGGTCGTAGACCAGGATCTTCTGGGGTGCTTCGTTGTCGAGTCCGTAGGCCACGGCTGCGGCGGTCGGCTCGTTGATGATGCGCAGGACGTTCAGGCCCGCGATGCGGCCCGCGTCCTGCGTGGCCTTGCGCTGGCTGTCGTCGAAGTAGGCCGGGACGGTGATGACGGCCTCCGTCACCGGCTCGCCCAGATAGCTCTCGGCGTCGCGGCGGATCTTGGTCAGGATCATGGCGCTGATCTCCTGCGGGGTCAGGTCCTTGCCGTCGATGTGGACGCGGTAGTCGCTGCCCATATGCCGCTTGATGCTGGACACCGTCCGTCCGGAGTTGGCGGCGAGCTGGCGCTTGGCCGCGCCGCCCACCAGCCGCTCGCCGTCCTTGGTAAACGCCACCACACTGGGGGTGGTGCGTTCGCCCTCTGCGTTGGTGATAACGACGGGCTTGCCGCCCTCCACCACGGCTACGCAGCTGTTGGTGGTGCCAAGGTCAATACCGATCACTTTGCTCATTCTGGTCGTCCTCTCTGTTTTTGCGACGCGCATATTTTCTCATAGGTATCATATCGGTTCCGTATGACGATTCCTTGGAGCATTTGTAAAGATTTTGTGTTTCAGCCCGACTCCTTCTCGAGCAGCTGGCGGATGACGCGCTCTGTCTCATCCAGCCAGCTCCGGGCCGTCTCGTCGCCCTCCTTTTGGCGAATGAGGAAGCCCTGTTTTGCCTCGGCCAGCTGGGCCAGCGCCTGCTTGCGGGAGATATACTGCGTCTCATACTGGGCCACCCGGAGGCAGACCTGCGGCATATAGGCAACGTCGGGGGTGGAGGCGCAGAGCTTCTGGGCCTTGCGGTAGGCCCGCAGGGCTGCGCCCACGCCCTTGCCCTGTACCATGGCGTCGTCGCCCAGCGCCACCCATGCGGCTACGTCTCCGGCATCGGCGGCTTTTTTCCAGAACTTCCGGGCCTGCGCGGGGCTTTTGCGGCAGCCTTTGCCCTCGTAGAGCAGCTCGCCCATCATGGCGAGGCCCTCGGCGCAGCCCTCCTCGGCGGAGAGCTGATAGAAGTGCATCGCGTCGTCCCAGCGGCCCTCGGCCATGGCCCGGTTCCCGGCCCGCAGCTCCTCTTCGCCCGGCTCGCTGGTGTCGTGGCCGGCATGGAGCAGGCCGTTGAGGAGCGAACAGTCCAGCGTGGCCGAGCTTGTCCATGGGTCGATGACCACACCGTCGATGCGGTCGGAGTCCAGCGCCGACTGCATGGCGGCAGACAGAAGCATTTCGGCCATAGGGCGGCTGGCGGTGCCCTTGTCGGCCTCCGCCGCCCGCACCGAGGTGAAGAGGGGCAGATAGCACCGGCCCTTCTGGGTGTGCAGGGTCCAGAACGGCAGGTCCTTGGCCTTCTCCGCCGGGACGGGGTGCTCGGCCCACGGGGCCGAGCCGTCCGGCTGGTCGGACGAGGCTTCCAGAGGCACCAGCACCCGGGTGTCCAGCTCGAGGGCATAGTTGATGGCGTTCATCAGCGCCCAGAAGCTCTCCTCGTTCTGGCCCTTATAAAGCGCAGCCACTGCCCGCTCCACGGCGGGGCAGCCTGTGCCCAGCGGCCCATACTCCGGCAGCTTTTTGCGGTCTGCCGCGCCCACCGGGCGCAGCCGCAGCCGTGCTGCTCCATCCTTTGCCATAGCATCCACCATTCTTTCGTTTGAGATTCCTTTCCAGTATAGCAGGATTTTCCGTTTTTCTCAATCGGAAACATGGCATTCTGGTTTGGAATGCGCTATAATAAAAACTGTTTTGACTGAAATACATCAAAGAAAGGGAGAATCGAGCCTTGAATAAAATGCTTCGCTACCTCAGCGGCTACAAGCGCGAGAGCGTGCTTGCGCCGCTTTTCAAGATGCTGGAAGCCACCTTTGACCTGTTCGTGCCGCTTGTGATGGCCGACATCGTCAACGTGGGCATCGCAGCCCACGACTTCCGCTACATCCTCGTGCGGTGCGGCATCCTGCTCCTGCTGGCCTTCGTGGGTCTTGTCTGCAGCCTGACCGCCCAGTATTTCTCGGCCAAGGCCGCAGTGGGTTACTCCACCGGCCTGCGCCACGCGCTGTTTGAGCACATCCAGTGCCTGAGCTTCACCGAGATGGACACCATGGGCACCAGCACCCTCATCACCCGGATGACCAGCGACATCAATCAGGTGCAGAGCGGCCTGAACCTCTTCCTCCGGCTGTTCCTGCGCAGTCCCTTCGTGGTGTTCGGCGCGATGGTCATGGCCTTTACGGTCAATTTCCGCGCCGCCCTCATCTTCGTGGTGGCCATCCCGCTGCTGAGCGTCGTGGTCTTCGGCGTCATGGTCATCACCCGGCCTCTGTATAAGGCGGTGCAGGCGCGGCTCGACCGCGTGCTGGGCCTGACCCGCGAGAACCTCACCGGCGTCCGCGTCGTCCGCGCCTTCGACAAGGAGAAGACCGAGGTGGACCGCTTCGAGGACGCCAACGAGCTGCTGACGAAGATGCAGCTCCACGTCGGCCACATCTCCGCCCTGATGAACCCGCTGACCTATGTCATCATCAACCTTGCCATCGTGGCGCTGCTGTATGTGGGCAGCATTGAGATCAACATCGGGGGCATGGCCTCCGGCGATGTCATCGCGCTGGTCAACTATATGAACCAGATCTTGATCGAGCTGGTCAAGCTGGCCAACCTCATCGTGCAGGTGAGCAAGGCGCTGGCCTGTGCAGGCCGTGTGCAGGCCGTGCTGGACACCGAGCCGGGCATGGAGTTCCCGCGGGAGCCTGCCGGTGAAGTCCCGGCGGAAAAGGCCGGCGACGCCGTCCGCTTCGACCATGTGGGCCTGACCTATCAGGGCGCAGGCGCACCCAGCCTCTCCGACATCAGCTTCACGGCCAAGCGCGGCCAGACCATCGGCATCATCGGCGGCACCGGCAGCGGCAAATCCAGCCTCATCAGCCTCATCCCCCGCTTCTACGACGCCACCGAGGGCAGCGTGGAGATCATGGGCCGCCCCGTCCGGCAGTACCCCCGGGCCGACCTGCGGGGCAGGGTGGCCGTGGTCATGCAGAAGGCCCAGCTCTTCGGCGGCACCATCCGCTCGAACCTGCTCTGGGGCAACCAGAACGCCTCCGAGGCTGACCTCTGGGCCGCGCTGGAGACGGCGCAGGCTGCAGAGTTCGTCCGGTCCAAGCCCCTCGGCCTCGATGAACCGGTGGAGCAGGGGGGACGAAACCTCTCCGGCGGCCAGAAGCAGCGCCTGACCATCGCCCGCGCCCTCGTGGGCAGGCCCGACATCCTCATCCTCGACGACAGCGCCAGTGCACTGGACTACGCCACCGATGCGGCCCTGCGCAAGGCGCTGGCCGCGCTGCCGGGCGCTCTGACCGTCTTCATCGTCAGCCAGCGTGCCGCCAGCCTGCAGCACGCAGACCAGATCATCGTGCTGGACGACGGCCATATGGTGGGCCTTGGCCGTCACGCCGAGCTGCTGGACAGCTGCCCGGTCTATCGTGAAATTTACGAGAGCCAGTTCAAGAAAGGGGATGCGCAGAAATGAGTGCAAAAGCAAAAAGCAGGCTGACCCCTGAGCAGCAGAAGGCCACCATGACCCGGGTGCTCCAGAAGATCAAGCCCTACGGATTTTTTGTGGGGTGCAGCCTCATCGTGGCGGCGGTGAGCGTCGCGGCCCAGCTGTATATCCCCATCCTCTGCGGCGACGCCATCGATATGATGCTGGGCAAGGGGGACGTGGACTTCGCGGGCGTGCTGCGCATCGTGTATGAGATCGTGGCTGTGGCTGTGACCGCCGCCTTTGCGCAGTGGCTGCTGAGCGTCTGCAACAACCGCATCACCTTCGCGGTCAGCCGCGACCTGCGAAACGCCGCCATGCGGAAGCTCCAGACCCTGCCCCTCTCCTACCTCGACAGCCACCCCTCCGGTGACATCGTGAGCCGGATGGTGGCCGACGTGGACACCTTCGCCGACGGCCTGCTGATGGGCTTCACCCAGCTGTTCTCGGGCGTGCTGACCATCCTCGGCACCCTGCTGTTCATGCTGCGGCAGAACGTGCCCATCACGCTGGTGGTGGTCTGCATCACCCCCCTGAGCCTCGTGGTGGCCAGCTTCCTCGCCAAGCGCAGCTATGGCTACTTCCAGAGCCAGAGCACCGTCCGCGGCGAGCAGACCGCCCTCGTCAACGAGATGATCGAGGGCCAGAAGGTCGTGCAGGCCTTCGGCCATGAGGCCCAGAGCCTTGCGGCCTTCGATGAGGTGAATGGCCGCTTGCAGGACGTGAGCCTGAAGGCCATCTTCTTCTCCAGCCTGACCAACCCCGCCACCCGCTTCGTCAACAACATCGTCTACGCAGGCGTCGGCCTTGTGGGTGCGCTCTACGCGGTGGGCGGCGGCATCTCCATCGGCCAGCTGAGCATCTTCCTGAGCTACGCCAACCAGTACACCAAGCCCTTCAACGAGATCTCCGGCGTCGTGACCGAGCTGCAGAACGCTCTGGCCTGCGCGGCCCGGGTGTTTGAGCTGCTGGACGCCGAGGACCAGTGCCCCGAGGCCGAAAACGCTGTCCGGCTCGAGCCGGACGGCCACGTCCAGATCGAGGACGTCTCCTTCCGCTACCTGCCCGACCGCCCGCTCATCGAGGGGCTGTCTCTGGACGTCAGGCCCGGCCAGCGCATCGCCATCGTCGGCCCCACCGGCTGCGGCAAGACCACCCTCATCAACCTGCTCATGCGGTTCTATGACGTCAACGGCGGTGCCATCAAAGTTTCCGGCACCGACATCCGGGATGTGACCCGCGCCTCCCTGCGGGGCAGCTACGGCATGGTGCTGCAGGACACCTGGCTGCGGGCCGGTACGGTGCGGGAGAACATCGCCTACGGCAGGCCGGATGCCACCCTCGACGAGGTGGTGGCCGCAGCCAAGGCCGCCCACGCCGACAGCTTCATCCGCCGCCTGCCCGAGGGCTATGACACCGTCATCGCCGAGGACGGCGGCAACATCAGTCAGGGCCAGAAGCAGCTGCTCTGCATCGCCCGCGTGATGCTCTGCCTGCCCCCGATGCTGATCCTCGACGAGGCCACCTCCTCCATCGACACCCGCACCGAGGTGCGCATTCAGGCGGCTTTTGCCCGGATGATGCAGGGCCGCACCAGCTTCATCGTGGCACACCGCCTGTCCACCATCCGGGAGGCCGACGTCATCCTCGTGATGAAGGACGGCCACATCGTGGAGCAGGGCGACCACGACACGCTGCTGGCACAGGACGGCTTCTACGCCAAGCTCTACAACAGCCAGTTCGAAGGCGTGGAGACCTGAGCGGGGAGAAACGCAAATTTTGGAAAATTTCGCCGCTGCTCACATGAAATCGTTTCAGCTTCGTCATGAGGCAAACTTCTTGACAGGGGCGGCAGGTTTTGCTAAAATGAGGTCACTTTGAACAAAGCGCAAATGCGTTGACGGGGAAAAAACGATTTTCTTCTGCGTGCAGAGAGCCGCCGGGTGGTGCAAGGCGGTGCAGAGGGTTTCGGTTACTGGCCCCTGAGCGGCAGGGCTGAAGCAGACAGTAGGCCCTGACGGAAGCCCACCGTTATCCGGGCAGCGATTCGCTCCAAAAAGCCGATCGTGCAGAGCGGCTGTGTGTTAAGCACAGCAAAGAGAGTGGTACCACGGGTGCCCTGTAACAGAAATTACAGGCTCTCGTCTCTCAGGGGATTTCGTCCTTTGAGAGACGGGAGCCTTTTCGTTTGTGGGAAACGTAAGTCAATAAGGAAGCTGGAGGAAAACAAAATGATGGACGCTACCAAATACGCACCGGGATATTACCCCGTGCCCGCCGGTTATGACAGCTGGGTCAAGAAGGACCACATCGAGAAAGCTCCCGCATGGTGCAGCGTGGACCTGCGGGACGGCAATCAGGCCCTGATCGTCCCCATGAGCCTTGAGGAAAAGCTGGAATTTTTCCAGATGCTGGTGAAGATCGGCTTCAAGGAGATCGAGGTGGGCTTCCCCGCCGCCAGCGAGACGGAGTACGAGTTCCTCCGCACCCTCATCGAGAAAAACATGATCCCCGAGGACGTCACCGTGCAGGTGCTGACCCAGTGCCGTGACCACATCATCCGCCGCACCTTCGAGGCGGTCAAGGGGGCGCCCCGGGCCGTCATCCACTTCTACAACTCTACCTCCGTTGCCCAGCGTGAGCAGGTGTTCCATAAGTCCAAGGAGGAAATCAAGCAGATCGCCGTGGACGGCGCAAAGCTGGTCAAGCAGCTGAGCGAGGAGTACGAGGGCAATTTCCTCTTCGAGTACAGCCCCGAGAGCTTCACGGGCACCGAGGTGGACTACGCCGTGGAGGTCTGCAATGCGGTGCTGGACATCATGCAGCCCACCCCCGACCGCCCCATGATCATCAACCTGCCGGTCACGGTGGAGATGAGTATGCCCCATGTCTACGCCAACCAGATCGAGTACTGCGACAAGCACCTGAAGTACCGCGACAGCGTCATCATCTCCACCCACCCCCACAACGACCGCGGCACCGGCGTGGCCTGCGCGGAGCTGGCGGTTCTGGCAGGCGCACAGCGGGTGGAGTGCTGCCTCTTCGGCAACGGCGAGCGGACCGGCAATGTGGACGCTGTGACCCTCGCTATGAATCTGTACAGCCACGGCGTAGACCCGAAGCTGGACTTCTCCGATATGCCTGCCATCTGCGCCACCTACGAGCGTGTCACCCGGATGCACATTTATGAGCGCACCCCCTATGCCGGTCAGCTGGTCTTTGCCGCCTTTTCGGGCAGCCATCAGGACGCCATCGCAAAGGGAATGGCCTACCGCAAGGAGAAGGGCGACCACCGCTGGACCTGCCCCTACATCCCGGTGGACCCCCACGACATCGGCCGCACCTACGACGCCGACGTCATCCGCATCAACAGCCAGAGCGGCAAGGGCGGCATCGGCTTCGTGCTGGAGCAGAACTACGGCTACAACCTGCCCGCCAAGATGCGGGAGGCGCTGGGCTATAAGGTCAAGAGCGTGTCCGACCACAGCCACAAGGAGCTGAGCGCAGGCGAGGTGCTCCACATCTTTGAGGAAGTCTTCCTCAACAAGACCAAGCCCCTGTCCGTCGTCGAGGCCCATTTCGCGCAGGTCAACGGCATCACCGCCACCGTCACGCTGGACATGAACGGCCAGCGCAAGGTCATCACCTCGGTGGGCAATGGCCGTCTGGATGCCGTGGTCAACGCCATCCAGAGCGCCACCGGTATGGAGTTCCATCTGGAAACGTATTCGGAGCACAGCCTTGACGAAGGCTCCACCTCCCGCGCAGCCTCTTACGTGGGCCTCGAGTGGGGCGACGGCACTGTCACATGGGGTGCGGGCACCGACACCGACATCATCGTCGCCGGTGTGCACGCGCTGGTGAGTGCCATCAATAATAAGTAACGAGAGTAAATAAGGGGCAGCATCCTTGCCCTCTCAGCCGCCTCCGGCGTCAGCTCCCCCAAAGGGGGAGCCAAAAGCCTCTCCCTTTGGGAGAGGTGGCATTGCGAAGCAATGACGGAGAGGGCAAGCCGCCTGAAGGATAAAAAGGAGAGTACCATCATGGGAATGACCCAGACGCAGAAAATTCTGGCCGCACACGCGGGCCTCGCCGAGGTCAAGGCAGGCCAGCTCATCAACGCCAAGCTCGACATCGTGCTGGGCAACGACATCACCACACCGGTGGCCATCAACGAGTTCGAGAAGGCAGGGTTTGACGGCGTGTTCGACAAAGAGCACATCGCCATCGTTCTCGACCACTTCGTGCCCAACAAGGACATCAAGAGCGCGACCCAGTCCAAGCAGTGCCGCGAGTTTGCCAACAAGTACGACATCCTCAACTTCTATGATGTGGGCCAGATGGGCATCGAGCACGCGCTGCTGCCCGAAAAAGGCATCGTGACAGCGGGCGACTGCGTCATTGGCGCAGACAGCCATACCTGCACCTACGGTGCGCTGGGCGCTTTCTCCACCGGTGTCGGCTCCACCGATATGGCCGCCGGCATGGCCACCGGCATGGCATGGTTCAAGGTGCCGGCTGCCATCCGGTTCGTCCTGACCGGAACGCTGCCCCCGCGGGTGTCCGGCAAGGACCTCATCCTCCACATCATCGGCATGATCGGCGTGGACGGTGCGCTGTATAAGTCGATGGAGTTCACCGGCCCAGGCGTCGCTTCGCTGTCGATGGATGACCGCCTGAGCATCTGCAACATGGCCATCGAGGCGGGCGCAAAGAATGGCATCTTCCCGGTGGACGATGTGACCAAGGCCTACCTCAAGGGCCGCAGCCAGCGGGAGCCGGTGTTCTACGAGGCCGACCCGGACGCCGAGTACGAGAAGGTCATTGAGATCGACCTGTCGGCCCTCGAACCTACCGTCAGCTACCCTCATCTGCCCGAGAACACCCACCCCGCCAGCGAGGGAAAGGACATCAAGATCGATCAGGTGGTCATCGGCAGCTGCACCAATGGCCGCCTCGAGGATATGGAGGCCGCTTACAACATCCTGAAGGGCAAGCACATCGCAAAGGGCGTGCGCGGCATCATCATCCCCGCCACCATGGCTGTGTATAAGGAGTGCATCCTGCGCGGCTGGACGACGGCCTTCATCGACGCGGGCTGCATCGTCTCCACCCCCACCTGCGGCCCCTGCCTCGGCGGCTACATGGGCATCCTCGCCGAGGGCGAGCGCTGTGTCTCCACCACCAACCGCAACTTCGTGGGCCGTATGGGCCATGTCAAGAGCGAGGTGTATCTGGCATCGCCCGCTACCGCCGCCGCCAGCGCACTGACCGGCTATATCACCGACCCCCGCACGGTCTGAGAAAAGGAGAGTCACCCATGAACAACGCAAACGGTTCTGTTTTTAAATACCCGGACAACGTGGATACCGATGTCATCATCCCGGCCCGCTACCTGAATACCCAGAACGCCAAGGAGCTGGCCGCACACTGCATGGAGGACATCGACAAGGACTTCATCAATAAGGTGAAGGAGGGCGACATCATGGTGGGCGGCTGGAACTTCGGCTGCGGCTCCTCCCGTGAGCACGCGCCGCTGGCCATCAAGACCGCAGGCATCTCGGTCGTCATCGCCAAGAGCTTTGCCCGCATCTTCTACCGCAACAGCATCAACATCGGTCTGCCTATCATGGAGTGCCCCGAGGCTGTGGACGCCATCGGTGCAGGGGACACCGTCAGCGTGAACTTCGACACCGGCGTCATCACCAATGAGACCACCGGCAAGACCTTTCAGGCCGAGCCTTTCCCGCCCTTCATCCAGAAGATCATCGCCGACGGCGGCTTGATGAAGTCGCTGACGAAAAAGTAAAGTTTTTGCTGTGGGGACGCGGTTTCGTTAGGTGAGTTTGCGCGCTGGTGGCGCGGGGGTAGAGCGCTGTTGCGGTAGAGCTAAGTTCTCTTTTGCGTGCCAAAAGAGAACCAGAAAAGCACCCGCTACTTTCGAGGCGCGGGAGGCACGAATCAAGGGCTGCTCGCCCTTGATAATCCCGGAGGAGTTGTCGAAGCACAAAAATGCTAGCCGCTTCGCTAAACGCATTTTTTGTACTTCTCCG